>Ga0056114_1000827_pt1 | contig 12340 bp, 4 predicted proteins | sample WorMetHERISLAND1_FD_77005 | JGI IMG/M metagenome (GOLD analysis project Ga0056114, IMG submission 77005) | Marine gutless worms symbiont microbial communities from Max Planck institute for Marine Microbiology, Germany - Olavius loisae HERON... ...
AAATATGAGTGGGCCTAAATAAGAGCCCTGTGGCATACCTCCTTTGGGGGTTAACCAGTCAGAAACATAATCGGATATTTTAACTCTCTGTTGACGATCAGATAAAAACGAATACACCCAACGAACTAAAACATCAAGTCACCAACACCTTACCTGTGAAATCAGCTGCCTCCTTCATTCTGTCAACCTGTCCACTCTCCTCCTGATTCATCTCACCACAGTCCCTGTATTCACTCTTACCATCACTCGTGACTCCTTCAATCTTTCAATCCAGACTTATATGAGATGAAAATTCTCACTACATTTAAGAAGCCAAGCTATCGCTCGTATAGCCGAAGCCGACCGTACTGCATCACAGCAGACTATAGTAATTAGCGATTGTTGCTAAATAGCATTTCCAGCTGGTTTCGAGATATTGCGCTCCAAGCGTATTGGGGTCACGAGTTTGACCTTTCAGGGTCACGTGACGTCATCGATATATTCAATGGCGAATGTGACGCAATGGTTGACATGAGACCTTAAACGACCTCTAAACAAAGGTCAAGGTCATTAATTTTGGTACTAGTCGATTTCTCATAATAAAAATACGACATCCTATAGGCTGTCAATCTAGTAACCTTTGCTCTAGGACGCACCGTTTGGCCACAATACACGACGACGACCGACAGCAGAGACGCAACCGTACTAAGGTCGGCTAAAAACCTTGCATTTACTCGGCTGTACTCCAGTCGTTCAACATCTGTGTTTGTTGAGTACTGTCGTAACTCATCAGTTACTGCATATGGATGAAATTTGAATGATAGCTTCCGCCAAAGGTGCAAAATTGGTTCCATATGTTAGATAACACCAGGAGTTCGTATAAGTTGTTGTTTAGTTACTTTTATTCGCCAAAACCGGTAATCTTTCCACTCCCACCCACTTGGATCACCGATATTTCTATAGGCTAGTTAGTAGTTACTTGATTTATCTTATCGAATTATCTTTCACAGTATTCCAATAAGCTACTTGTTCTGTCACTAAAACCAGGACCGATTACAGTTAATTTTTTCCATTTCTAGTAACAAACTCTGCGATCGGATCTGATTATTTTTCGCCTGAGACTCATAGTCTCAGGCTAAAGTTATCGACCAATCAGCACCGTCCGAAGTTAGGCTATATAAGCCCGTAGGCCGATGAGAGAGGATTTCTTGGAAATTTCTTGGCATTGGTTGACGCGCCATTGAAGTAAGGGATTCATTGATGAATGTTGCGTCATCTTATACATTGCCATTATTGCCTTCTGCTTCCGTTTTTTCTGACCATTTTTTTCATTTTTGGCCGACCGTACTGACGGTCGCGCTTATGCTACAGTGTTGCGTCCGTCGTCGTCTGTCTGTCTGTCGGTCTGTAACGTTATGTATTGTGGCTAAACGGAGCTTCCTAGAGCAAACGTTACTATTGAGAGCCTATAGGAAGTCGTATATGAGAAATCGATTGGTAGCAAAATGAATGACCTTGACCTCTGTCAACCACTGCGTTATATTTGACGTTGAATATCTCGGAAACCGTTAGAGATAGAGGCTTGGTTCTAAACGACCACCAATAGCAAATGGCATATGGGCTATCGAATGGTCACGTGACCGATGACGTCACGTGACCTTGGACACGTGACCTTGGAAGGTCAAACTCATGATCCCAATACACTTAGAGCGCAATATCTCGAAAACTATACTTGAGCTAGAGACTTCGAATTTGGCATGCAGCTTTGGTATGAGGAATGCCGAGCGGACGCACAAATAACTTTCCCTGAAAGTGGGCGTGGCCTAGGTCACGTGACCCCTACAATTTTCGGCAGTACGATCGGCTATCCTAGCGACAGCTTGGCTTCTTGTCACAACTGTATTTACAATATTATCATTGCAGGAAAGAAATGGCTGGCATCGTCGGTGGAGGTTTACATAATCCCCGGGCACGGTTCAAAGGTAAAAACAAGAGAAGAGTGTATCAAGGTGTTGACGCACACCTGGAGTATTCTCACCTGTCGACATGATGCAAGATACTTGTGGCTGCAGCTGACTCAGTCCGCAACGCCAGAAACCGTACTGGAAGCGGCGTCTCACAAACTCAGCTTGAATGGCTTGTCTTTCGGAACCTTTGTATCACCAGGTGCTTACCACAGCCACTGGAAGTCACCATTCTGCACGACAGCAGAGACTTGGACAAATGCTACAGAGGATACGGATAGCGAGAGTGATGATGACGACTCTTCTTCCACCAATCGACTCTCGGCACTTTTTGAACACGACACTGAGTCGTTGTCGATCAGTTGGAAACAGTCGGAAAGTACTCAATGGAGAATGGAAATCATCTTTGATTCTCTCGCTGATCGAGTCCTTGTGGTCAGTATGCAAGATCATATGGCACATCTGTTCCTGTTTCTCGCCAATCAGCCGAAGATATATCGCGGAAAACCGCCGCCGTATCAGCGTGCCGGCGCGTTGAAATTCCACTACTTGTTGGATACTGTCAACGTCTCTGAAACGGTCTGGGAACGCGACTGCTGCTTCGAGTCCTGTGATCATCGAACGTTCGGATCATGCAACGTTCTTCACCTGAAACTGCCCACCGCGACTCGGATTCTGAGTTCGCTGATCCGCCGCCTGGAGCTGGCGGATTTCACCGTGTTCCACGGTAGTCCGGTCATCACGGACATCCAAAAGACGGACGCTTGTTTGCAGTGGCCGACTTTCCCGACATTCGACGCCTCATACGCGTGGTTCTGTCTACAAACCCGCGGCTTCAAAGTGTCTGACCAAGCAAGCTCCGACGAATTCACGCAGCTGCTAAACCGGTCCGCAAACTGTCCACATATTGATAGAGTTTTGGAGGCGGTAGCTGCTAGGGTAGACGACTGGCTGATTCTCGATCTTAAGCAAGCATTCGAGGAGGAGTTGGAAAGGTTGGAGAAGGAAGGTGGAGCCAGTGAAGATGGAGTTTTGAAGCCGGTCGGCGACCAATTCATATCCATTCGTCGACTTCTTATCACTCCGACCAGAGTAAGGGGTCTTTCGGCGCAGTGGTGTGTCGGAAACAGGGTTGTGAGGCACTACGGCAGCGATCGTTTCATCCGAGTAATCATTAGAGATGAGGATCTGTCGCTTCTCAGCGCCGCTAATCGGCTACACAACCCGATCCGCGTCATCACAGACTTCATCAGACGTGATCTTGTGATCGCAGATCGCCGATACCACTTCCTCGGCTGTTCCAACAGCCAGCTACGCGAACACGGACTGTGGTTGTACGCTGGTGACGGCCAGCCGGGCCACACCGTTGAAGACATACGACGCTGGATGGGCGACTTGTCGCAGGAACGCTGCGTTGCCACCTACATGTCAAGGCTTGGTCAGTTCTTCTCGGCGTCAAGGAACACCACAAAAGTGGAACAGGTAGAACTGATTTCTGACGTCCAGAACAGTCAATATTGCTTCACAGACGGAATTGGCAAAATTTCACCGCTGCTCGCCAAAAAGGTAACTGCAAGAAGAAATGTCTAACTTTCGCCCCCGCGTCGGCTCGGGTGCGTTGTAGAATACGCCCACCTTGTTTCCTGGCCAAATGTCTTAAGAGGCGACTGAACCAGGATAGTAATTTGTTTTGCTGTATTCTGCGTTGTTTGGTACTTTGGTTTTTATGAGTTGTATTTCTATTTATTTTCCTGTACTGTTTTGTTTGTCAGTATCAGTCAAGTGACTGATTCGCTGTCAACTGCCTCCGAATTGACCTAGACTGCGTCGAGTGGAGCGTTAAGCTCTACTCCAACTCCAACTTTATCAGCAGTTGCAGCAGATGGGTCTTTGACGTTCACGAGTGAGAGAGAACTATAGGCCTACATGTGTGTGTAGATCCTGTGTAAGCTCTGCACGACTTGTTGCAACCGGATACAGTTCAACGTGCTGGCCATGTGTAGGCGTAGTTGGCCTGGTTAAATCACACTCTTATGCAGAAGTAGGCCTATATCTATCGTCCCATTGTGTACGATTGTTTGAGGTATCTCTTCACTCGTGTATCACCACGGGCCTATATTCGTCTGAGATAAAAGTTGACAATCGCAACTGTTAACAAGTTGCAATGATAAAGCCTATATGGCTTATTCCACTATCGCACAGTGCCTATCTCTACGGTATAGTGTCTGTAGCGGTATACTGCGGCGGGCCCACACACCGTGATCATGTGATCCTGATTTAGGCTTATACCCCGCGGTGATCACAACGAGGCAGATAGCCTGTCAATTCGTTATTATAATTAGAAGTATGACGGACGATGTGAACGCGTTGGCTTTTGCAGCGATATTAGTTAGGCCTATCACGTAGGCTCTCTTTCTGCGAGTTTGTAGTCTTCAGTCAATGCGACTGTCCCACAGCGCAGGAATATCTTTTTTATTTGATTGGTTGAAGCCAAAAACCCCCGCGTCGTGATCACGATCTGAATAATCACTGCTCGTTCACACCATGATCACGACTCAGATCTGCGTCGTGATCATGGTGTGTGTGGGAGGGGGGGGCGCTGCATTGTGTGTCGCCAACTCCACGGGTGTAGTCGTGCGTGAACAAACTTGGCATTACACTATCGATCATCGGCCACAACTCACGCGACAGTAGAATAAGTGCGTTAAACACAGTATGGAGTGGGATAGCTCGTTACCACTCACGTGGACTCGGTAGCCCTACTGGTAGCGCGTCGGACTAACAATCGGAAGGTTCATTGCCTGCTAACGTAGTGTGTATCACAGTTGACAGGTAACCGCCTGGGGTTAAACTGTCCGCTGTGGCCGGCCACCACTCCTTCTTGCGAGTTGTAAGAAGTTGGAGATTAAGACTGTCAGTGTTGATAGACTCGGATCTGGCATGGGTAAATGGTAAGAGCGCTAGATAAAGCTGATGCTATGCTGATGCTTTCAAACATTCTATAATATCTGCAGCCATTTACCATTTACCATTTTACTTATTCCACTCTAAACAGTGGTTTACATACATAAAACGCACCGATCTTCGTATTCGATAATTATACATGTATGACGTCGTGCTAGTTTGCTGTTGCAATTGCTGCATTTTCCGCTGTGTTCGCTCGACAGGTTTCGAAAAAGCTGGGACTTGCGTACACGCCTTCTGCCTTTCAGATTCGATTCGGCGGCTGCAAGGGTGTTTTGTCCGTTTGGCAGTCGTTGGATGGCGAAAAGATTGAAATACGGCCGAGCATGAAAAAGTTCGAATCTCATCACAACAATCTGGATGTTGTAAACTTTTCTTCTCCAGGTAGCACGAGAAACTATACAAATTACTTGATACAACAAGTAGGTACACGGCCAGGTGGTCACAGCGACATGCCGCCCTTTCAGAAAATTACAGATTACAGATAATCACAAAAACGAAGCATTTCTGCTGGTGAATTGTATTAAAAAATATGCGTACAATTGGTCTCTGATCATTTTTGGCTTATTTGACGTAAATCGATCTATTTGTGACGAAGATGTGCGCGAAAAACGATTTTTTTTTCATTTACGTTTCTAGCGCCCTTGATCTTTGACCTTTAGACCTCAAATTTGTCCCGTAGTTACTCTTGTCCAGCGCTATGTTTTCACTAAATTAGAAGTTTCTTCGACTTTCCTATTTCGAGAAAATTGGAGGCATGAGACGGACAGACAGGTGAGGTACAATGCTTAATGCGGCCCCCTAGGGAGGGCCTACAGTAATAATTAATATCAGTCAATCAATCAGTCATTTATTCGACATGAAACATCAAATAAACATAGACAGAAACATATATACAGTGTAAATAGCACGGCACAACAAGGCAGAAACTGCACTTGCCCTTGAAACATAAATAAACAAATTACAAGTATTCAACAAAAGAGCATTAACTAGCAGTTAAAACACAATACTGTAGCGAACGTTGGAATTTAGGAAATGAACTGAAGTCTATCTGATTGGCTGGTACATAATATATGTTGTTTGCTTTCCTTTATTTATCTGTCTTACTGTTGTGTGAATATTTTTGCCGATAAAAACTTGTGTGCATTTGACACGTGCATTGCCTATTACCAGTCCAACTTACTTACTCCAGTCCTAACTTTTAACTGCCAAGACATATTGCTTACAAGCGTATATTATTCTTTTTGACCAGAACTTTTGAGCAATTTTGTCCCGTGTTCGACACACGTGCGATACTCTGTGTAAAAGAAATATGGAAACCAACAGCTATATATATCATCTAATTCAAAGTGAAATTCTGTCAATAAAACAACCTTTAATTAATTAATGTTGACGTTTCGGCTGCGACTGAGGCCTTCGTCGGAACGGTCTGTCTAATCGCCGTTCGCTGCTCAGTTTCGGGGCGAACAGGATGTCGTAGATGTGGGAGAGTTGGTAAGACCCCTTAATAAAAGGTTGTTTTATTGAAAGAATTTCACTTTGAATTAGTTTATCGTTCAACCTATGAGTATATTTAAAGCTATATATCATCGTTTCGCATCAGCCTCAAAATCCGTGATATTTCTTAGCTAATGCAGCTGATGCGATAAACAGATGAATTCATCAAGTTATGAAAATGCGCTGTGTAGTCCGAAGTGCTTGATTTGATGCGGTGTATTTATGGAAATGTCTTTGTGTCCAATGGGTTTCTAAACTCTGCCCGTTGTTGTAAAGTTTTTCTAAAATTTCACTTAAAAGTCGTCTGTAATACTTCCTTATTCAGGAAGTAAGATATAAGAAAGTATTAAAGTGTCATAAACTTCACGTAGGCTACGTTTGTTGTGTCGATAGAAAGCAGACCTAGAAGTCAGTGATTGACAACAAGTATGTTGTCACATTGCTTTGACAGGACGCCTGCACCTGAACAGACAAGTAATCGTCCTTATGTTCGGTCTTGAAGTACCAGACAGCGCTTTCTTCAGACTGCAGGAGGATATGATTCAGCGGCTTGCTCAGATGCTCATCGATGAACAACAGGCCGCAGTCGCTCTTTCCCAGGTCAATAAACTGGCACAGGCATTTCTCACAAATCCATTCATAAAATTCCAAGTCAGTTAAAGTTAACAGCTGCTGTTGAAGCAACTGATGTACGAATTGTCACTATTATAAAATTCATTGCAACAGCAATGTACGTTGATTAATACGACAGGCAAAATTCCTTTTCATGTACGTTTGTACGAACTACGAAACTTTTTTCGTTGATTCGAAGCTGCAGTAGCATTGCAACTAGAGCCCCATAAATACTTATGAAACAAGGCCGGTGAATTTTCTCGCGTTTAGGCATGCCACTTTCTGTGACACCAGGGACTATTCATTTTAACCTCCGTCGATCTGGGGGAACGAAGAGGCCGGGGGACTTTGTTAGGCAGTCTATGGCGGAGCGCCGAAGTCCCCATCCGCAAAGACAGTTCGGGCTTAAATTTTTTGATAAAAAATAAAATTACGTATCTAATATCCATACAAAATTAGCTGTACTGCTGCACTGCACCACATAATTATTCATCATAAAACTGCAACAGGTGCCGCATATTCCAGGAACGAATTTGCAGTTTTCGATGGAGAAATCCTCCTGGCTGTATGCTAAAAATAAACGCTGCTGTGACACTGCTTACTCATAGCTTAGACAGAGCTTTATTAACTAGGCTATAAGGAAGCGCATGAAAGTTGGCCTACTGTTTGCATTGTTTGCAGTTGAAGTGTGGTTTCTCGGAAGACCTGCTGTTGAACAGTGGACTGGCGCTGACCACAGAGCCGTTCTTGCGTTCTCTGCTGTTGGCGGTGTATCGTCAGAAACTCGGCGAGTTGCTAGCCAGAACGCGCATCGAAGTCGACCCGGAAAAGGGTCGCAGCATGATGGGTACCGCCGACGAAACCGGGTCGTTGCGGTACGGCGAGGTGTTCGTGCAGTATTCGGCAAAGCTCGGTCAGCCGAGCGTCGACACCCGCGTGTTGACCGGAACCGTGGTCATCGCCAAAAATCCCTGTTTCCATCCCGGTGACATGCGGAAATTCCAGGCGGTAGATAACCCGGCGCTGCGTCACATGGTGGACGTGGTCGTATTTCCCACCGAAGGTCCGCGACCGCATCCGAACGAAATGTCCGGCTCCGATCTGGACGGAGACATGTATTTCGTCTGCTGGGAAGATTCGTTGCTTCCGTCGAAGCCGAACCAGGAACCGATGGATTACTCGCCGAATGTCAAGGAACTCCTGAAGCGGCAGATCAACGAAGACGACATGATAACGTTTCTCGGCAGATACGTCGAAAGCGACCAACTCGGCGTGATAGCCAACGCCCACCTTGTTCACGCAGACGCTCAGAACGATCACATCTTTTCGAAGCAGTGTCGCGATCTGGCTCAGAAACACTCGGACGCCGTCGACTTTCCGAAAACGGGATGTCTCGTCACGATTACTCCCGACCTCCGCCCTCAATCATACCCGCCTTACATGCGCAAGCGAGACAAGCCGACCTATCGGTCGAACCACGTACTGGCTGCCCTCTACAACCAGTGTAAAGCCATCGACTCTACTATCCAGAGCAGCTACCAGACCACCGCTCGTCCTGCAGTTGACGATAGATTTCTGCTGCCCGGCTACGAGAGCTACCTGGACTCGGCGCGAGAACTTCTGGACTATTACCGCGGTCAGATGCGAATACTGACGGCAAACTACAGGTTCGTCAATGAGGCTGAAGTAGTCAGCGGACATGTCTATCGAATTGCCCAGAAGCAGTCTGGAACGCTGAAGGGAGAATATGTCGACACCGTCGACTTGGTTCGTCGCCAGCTCGAAACGATCAAACTCAAGATGAGGTCGACGTTCTTCGAAGAGTTTGGTGGCGAGGCGAAGAAAGCGGAGTGTCGAGAACAAGCGATGAAGAAGATCTCTGCCGTGTATCGCGTGGCTTACGACTCCGACGAGGAGGACTTCGGTCTCGGTCTTCCTTGGATCTTTGTCGAACTACTGATGGAGGCGAGGAGTAATTTCTGTAGTCCCGAGAACTCGGTCGATGAAAGGCAAAGTACGGTTAGCGACAAGACATGCATTTACAGCGCTTCCCTGATGGAATTCGTGTCGAACGAAATCGCATCTTTTACAAACTCACTCGCCTCCGATGAACAGTTGCTTCTCAGTAGAAAGAAACGAATGAGGGCACTTGAAATTTTACGAACTGTGAAGGATGAACGGCAGCTTTCGGCTATAAACTTCGTCTGCTTCGGTTCAACGGTGACTCAGTTCGATCATCCGTCATCGACGTTGGATATTTTTGTTGCGTACGGTGCAGACGATGTGAGTTCACCTCGAGCTGTTGAGATTGTCAGCGACGCATTCAACGCATCTCCGCTGATCGGGAAGAGAGCCGCATCAGACGGAAACAGACCTCTGAAACTCATCGTGGACGAGCAAGATGTGGTGGTGTATTGGACGGAGAGAAGCTTAAGGAGAACGGCGAAAATACTCGCCGTGACTTCGAAGCACAAGTGCATCATTCCAGTTTTGAACGTCGTCCTCAGGTGGGCGCGAGAAAGGAACATTTCCGGGAGTCACAGAGAGTGTCTCCTGAAGCCCGAGCAGCTCGTGCTGCTGTTCATCGCGTTTTTTGAGAAGTCGCTGGACAACGGCGTACGAACGACGGCAGAAGACATCGAGGCGGCTAGAGAGCGGCTGCTGGCCAATCACTTTCTGGACTGCGAGATATCACAGTGCCAACATATCGGTACGTCACAGTGCGGACCAAGGCACGAGCCGGTGAATGCAGACATTCTGCTGCGCTTTCTGCAGCACTATTCCCAACTCCGGGGCCAACTTGTTAAAGACGCCAGCGACGTCGCTTTTCCTGACGAAGATCTACGCCTAGTGAAGTTGGCTGATCCGCAGTATGGACGCATTGCAGATCGAATGCTACAGGCCTACTACACACTGGCGAGCAGCGGTAGTTTGAAAGAACTTCTGCAGATCAGCGTCAGTGCCTCGTCGAAGGAGCATCGAGTTATCCCACTTGCCCGCCAGGTGGCGTCAATAGTCATCTTCTGCCAGGAGTACTACGAGGAGAAATTGCAACGGACGAGCGGGGCGACGTCTGTGAAGATACTGCGGAAGCGGTTTCGCAACGCAATGGCCGGACTGTGTCTGGACGTCTGGGGAGACCAGCGGTCACTGCTACTGATCGAGGACAACATCAGAGACCTAGAACAGATGTCGGTGCTCTACGTGAGAAGCTCTGCGGCCGTCGAGAGGCAACTGATTCACGGTGCGTACCTCACTGTCTTCGAGAACTCAGCCGGACCTTCGGTAGACCTGACGCTTGAACAGTCCGTGACATTAGGTGTCCAACCGAATCATCGAAGGATGCAGGAAAACGGTATGATCCATGTTCCTCGTCTGTTAAGTCCGTCGTCGTCAGATGCACACAGTCTTGAGAGGTTCATCAACAGCGTCATGAAACAGGTGGAGTTTCTCAACCAGTCCTACGACGAGACGCTGTTCGGCGAACTGCGGGCTGTGCTTAGCTACGGTACGTGTTACATGATCGCCGAGCGACCACCGCCGACGATTACCGAAGAAGAGTTCTTGGACAGAGTGAACCTCGCTTTGCCGACCAACAACGAGAATTTGGTCAACCCCGACCGCGCCTTGCGTCGACCAAGAGCACAGCGGACTGCTCGTGACAACCGGCGCCCCTGGACCGCCGGACAGACGGGACATCACACGTACAGTTCTATGGCGGAATCCTTTCCACACTTAGCTGTTGACCGAGGCAGGAGAGCAGCAGGCCGGCGGGGTCGTGGAGGGCGTTCCCGGGGATCATGTCCTGAGCGAGGCTCGAACGCACCGAGCATTCACTGGCGCGAAGCATTCATCACGGCGAAAGAATTTCACACGGAAAGATTCGGTGCCTTCCTCGAAGACAACGGCTTCGACTTTGATGAAGATTACCAGGTCTATCTGATAACGGTGAAACTGAACATGTCGGGTTATCAGTCGAATATCGACAGTGTCCTGGTTCTGGACGAGCAGCAGAGACTGAAGGGACTGACGATGACAGACACCAAGTGGATCTGTGTCAACATACACACAGACAAATCGGTCTGTCCCAGCGGCCGCAGGCCAGTCAACGACATCAGGTTCCGAATCCACAGTCGAGTTTCACTGTCACCACAGGAAATGGCTAAACACAGCGAGGACTGCGCAGACCTGATTGAGGGTCACAGTAAGTTGCTGACTCGCAACCAAAACGGCGATGTCATTGGAGTCGCTCCAGACTACCGCAAGCGTATACACTTCGTTCGCTACAAAAACTGCCAAATTTACCAGCTCACAGAACACCCACAGGTACGTTCTGCGTGGTCATTAGATAGTCTATACATTTGCGGATTACTGGTCGCCGGGCTTTATCGGCTGCCAGTCCGGCTCTGAGTTCCAAAATCCCGGAGTGCCAATTTAAAAATTATTGAAAATGGCGCAAATGAGCGATAAAATTTGATAAATTTACCGCTGTCGTTAGAATACTTTGGAAGAATTAGTTATTTGTTTTGCCCTTGTTTGCTACAGACTCGTCGGGTGTTTTCCCAACTACAGGTTGAAGTCACCTGCTTTTGGCTTCCAGTTTAGCGGAATTAGAGATTTTACACCCTCCATGGATATAGATCGGGAGTGTGTATATTTCAGCGTAATGTGCCGTTCTCTTGTATTCGTAGGCCTATTACTGGTTTTTATTCGTTTTTGTTATATTCTCTTTTTAAAATTTTGTTGTTCGTTTTCATGCATTTATCCACTATATGCGTTTGTCGCATATGCCACATGACTTACTTACTTAATTACTTATTTACAGACGCCAGACGCCGATCGCTTTCTCCATTCGGTCCGCATCCGGACCAACTCCGGCAGAGAGTATTCGAGTCCACAAGGCTGTACGTTCGACCGCAGCGACGTTGATCGATCTGTCACGGTCGTACTGACGCTTCCAGACCTTCGCGATTCAGACAATATGCACGAGTTTCTACGTCGAACGTGGATCTTTGCTCGTCAACTCGGCGCTTGCCTCGTGTAGCAATGCACTGCAGCCGTGTTTGCTGATGACGTTGCACATGCACAACTCAACCCTTTGACACCCACTGTTGCCATATGAGTACAGCTATAAAGATCGAAGCATCCTGTGCCAGACCGGGATCTAGTGCAACTACCTTACCTTGGGAAATCACAGAACGCAAAAAAATGACAAATTTCGCCGTAAACAACATATTGTTTTGTGAATAAACAACGTTAAACAATATTTTATTTACACATAAGTTCTTTCAATCCAAGTATCTGTCAGACAGGCTCATAACAAG
>Ga0056114_1000828_pt1 | contig 12333 bp, 12 predicted proteins | sample WorMetHERISLAND1_FD_77005 | JGI IMG/M metagenome (GOLD analysis project Ga0056114, IMG submission 77005) | Marine gutless worms symbiont microbial communities from Max Planck institute for Marine Microbiology, Germany - Olavius loisae HERON... ...
CCCACCAACGGCTGCTGTGTACCAACGCCAACTCAGCGTGCCATCCCTCCGGGGTCGGTTAATGAGTACCAGTGAAAGCTGGGGAGTAAACGGGCATACCACGCGATCCGTGGTCCGTGGCTGATGTGAGGTATGAGAGCTAATGAAACGATGGTTTGAGCTGTCAGTTCATTGTGACAATCCATTCATTTAGTAGTAGCTTTTGTTACTTTTCTTTATTGCTGCTATACATTGATTGATCGATCGAGTGATTGATTGATTATTATTATTATTATTATTATTATTATTATTATTATTATTATTATTATTATTAATGACATTGATTGATTGATTGATTTATTGACTGACCCATATAATTCTTCATCTGATTATGATATACGGCACCATGCCAAACTTACTAGCACCAGCTGTAACGGCTCGGGTGTAGAGATCGCAGATCTGAAAATGTTTTTGAATACTTGTGAGACCATGACAGACAACAGACAGACAGACAGACAGACAGGCTTGTATAGACCGTCAGTCGCTACTCACATACACATAGGCTCCATCCTCCGGCTTAACGTTCTCCTGATGATCTTCACTCAGTTTAGTCATCTCGTGTTCAAAGCCGAGCCGGTCGATTGGAATACGAAACTTGCGCGCGTAGTTCTGTAGCACTCCTACGCATTGACACAGCCGACCTGTACTGTATACAGTGTGGCCAATTGATTCTCACGAGCAATAGTAAAGCCATAATATGTCAGATTTTAAGGCCAAATACACCAAATTCGATTTCCGGTGGGATCTGTCTGACACCCCGCTGGGGGAGCACGCAGCACTCCCCAGACCACCTAGCTGTCAAATTTAACGTGTCGTAATCGACAACTTCAAGGATACGTAACAGCAGGTTAAAAACAGTTAAACAGTTACAGAGGGAGAGAGTGGGAAGGAGAGAGGAGGGGAGGCATGCCTGTGAAAAGATTTAGTTACAGAGAGAGGAAAGTGGAGGACAGAAGGAGAAGGGGAAAGGAAGAGAAAGGACGAAGAATGCAGCCACGCTTCAAAAAATGGGGGTGTCCATCTTTCCTTCCTGTCTCAGTCTCACCGCTTGCGAGCAGATGGCGATGCCGTGACTAATGCGTCCGATCATATCGTGATAAAAGGCAGACTGGGCCATGTGTACTTGTGACATCACTGGGCCACTGGCTCACACGGCTTGTTGCTGAAACTTATTCCCATGAGGTGACCACCTGTGCCTGGACGCCTGTACTGTAGGCTCCACGGGTCCACCATTCCACCTCCACCGATGTAAGCTCTGTCTATCCGATGTCAATTACTTACACAACACGTCCTTTACCAGTGAGTTACATCACAGTGATGTGATCACACTAAACTAGTTTGCACCAGATCGTGTCATATGCGTAATATTCTCCATTAACTTTTTGGGGTGTTGGACACCCCCAACTTGAATTTTTGGGGTATCCGGACACCCACGACACCAACTGTGGCTGCACAACTGAAAGGAGGGAACGAAGAAGAGGAGCCCATGAAAAGTGTGAAATCTAAGGCCCGGAAGGTAGCTAGTCCGCCCTGACAGTACACGCTATTGCAGTAGATCGCAATCAAGTTTATAGCAGTTAAATGAACAATCAAATGGATAAGGCAGGGTAAGGCATGGGTCGCAAGAACAATCAAACAGTTTATGTAACTATAATTCTCTCGGTAAGTTTTGACTACAGTGCGTAGAGAGGCTACTAAAGTGAACTGTAGCAACCTGTGAAGAATGACTGGGTGAAGTAGAAGCCGGAGACCCAGAACATCGACGGAATTCCATGGTCGATCCAGTCCTGGAAGAACTTCAGTCTATTGACAGACACATCTTCACTATAACCACCTGTACAGACATTCTTCTACCCACGGCATTGTGGGTAATTTACACATAGACAGTAGTGATGTTTACAGTCAGGCAGTGTTGTTATCCTCGAGGAAAGTCCATGTCCTCGATGATCCCCGAAGACTAATTTTTAAGTCCTTGTCCTTGTCCTCGTACTCGGAAGTTCAAGTCCTCGAAAGTTTTCGATGATTGAGTAGGCTAACGTTGCATGCAAAATATCAAGCATCATCGCCTTGCAGTGACTGAGTGACGAATGGTTGGCTTATTTGCCATTGTGCCCCGGTCAGGTTCAAGTTCATGTCGATCTCACCGTACTGCCTCACACCAGTGTTGTCATCATTGAGGAAAGTCCTTGTCCTCGAAGATCCTCGAGGACCAATTTTCAGGTCCTCATCCTGGGACATCAAGTCCTTGTCCTTGTCCTTGAAGCCCTTGTCCTTGAAGCTTGACCCCTTGTCCTTGTCCTCGTCCTTGGACATCAAGTCCTTGTCCTCGTAGTTGGACATCAAGTCCTTGTCCTTGTCCTTGAAGCTTGACTCCTTGTCCTTGAGTCTCAAGTCCTTAACAACAACACTGCAGTCAGGGGCACAACTTCATCATCCTCTTTCCATGCCTTCCTTTCTTCCCTGCCTCCCAATCTTGTACCTTCCCCTACCAGTTGTAAGCTAGCCCAATGTGAACTTCCCCTGAAGATTTAATCATAATCCGACGATAACTTTTTGAATTATTCCGCATATAAACCAATAAATAAACGAGCTGTGTGTGTGTAGGGACTATAATCCCTCCCCCCAATGCCCCAACCTTCATTCTGGCCTGCAGTGACACTGAACCCCTTGACAACTGGTACTACATCACACATCTTCCAGTGGCAGACTAAAGTTTCTGACAGACTCGATCATACTGTACCGTTGAAGTAGGTCGGATATGTAGCTGCCGAGAGGTTTCAGAGACGGGTAGGACTTGGCGGCCCAAGATGACGGAACTTTGCCCACCAACATGCTGTTGAAAACCTCCTCCAACTCGATAGACATCACTACCTCACCCTACAATGACAACTCATACCAGTTGCAAGTTGTAAAAAATTGACTATTGCAACTCAAGCGTGCGTTCACTGTCGCAGCCCCAGATGCTTGGAACGTCTCCCTGGCGATGTCCGGAGCGCGCCAACACTTGACAAATTTAAACAGTGCTTGAAAACCCATCTGTTTATAGACATATTACTCATAGCCTAGTTTCAGTTGAGCTGTCACGAACGACATTGCTACCCACTTGTCTGTAAGGCGCCCTTGTAATGTCTACTGACGTTATGGCACCTTACAAATGAGCGTTTTATTATTATTATTATGAAGAGAGGCTGACCACTAATTTGCCCTACAAAAATAAGATGTCAAAGTAGCAGGAGGCTCATCTGTCCTCCTCCACCTCCCTCTACTTACACCTTGGCTAATTCCTGCATCTTTGACACCGCATTTCTTCTGGAGTAGGCATAAGTTCACATTGGTGTTTCCGCTTATTGTCGGAAAGTAAACATTTAGCATATGAATTATTTAATGTTTATCAGCTACCTTCCTCATTCCATAACATTTCGTTCTCCTCCTGGTTCATCCCATCCTGCACATGTCACCTCATCACAGTCACCACCTTCACTCTCACCATCTATCACTCCTTCGGCTTTTCACTCCACTTAAGTTAAAACTCATCTCTTTCACAAATCCTTTCCTCCATAGTCTTTCTGGTTCCTTTTGGACTTACGGATCTTGGACAGAATTAAGTGGGCATTTGTTTGTTTTATTTTCTTTTTTTACATTTTTTTGGTTTTTCGCTAAGTACGTTAGATCAAGATGACCACACTCAGCTTTTCCGTCCAACGTAAACTCGTATCGTTAATTACTTCTTCAAGAGCAACAGTCTAAATTAGTGATGAGCAGATACCTTGATTGCTCGTGAGAGGTTCTGTAGAGATGTGCGGATGACTTCAATCAGTCGGTTGTAGCGAATCAGTTCCTGTCTGAGTACCGTGTTCATCGACTCCATGTACTTGACTGGGTACTTGCTGATTACCTGGACCATCACCAATCACAATACGAGAGACTTACACAGTCGTACAAATGGAAGTCAGTGTTAACAAAACATAAGTCAGTGTTGAGTGAGTGAGTACAGCAGATTGTTAATGGCACATCAGCACAATTAGGCTATACAGTGCCATTCACGTTGGTACATGCTGGAAAATACAGGACAGAAGACTTTTAAATATACAGACAATACAGAAACTAAACACAACCCAGAAAAAATCAAACAACGCAAAACACATCAAAACAGGTTTAGTTGCCGTTTATGACACTCCACCTGGAAACGATGTGGGCTTACTCTACAACGCTCCCGGGCCCAAATGGGGGCGATAAAACACAGGTTATACGGGCTCATTTTGTTGACAAATTATCGCAAGACACACGAAGCTTGCTTACCCGGTAACTAACAGTCAAGTCTCACCTAAAACTTGCAGAAGAGAAAATCAAATTTTTCTCCGAATTTGTTGCATCCTATGCGTTTCTCTAAAGACATTTTTCTCTCAGAGTACTAGTGCATACAGCACAATAGGGGCTTTGCCAATTACGTGCTATACAAATCCACATTTTACTTACTTACTTACTTCTGGCATCTAATCTATGTGGTCAAATAGTATGACTTTACCTTAGACCTTAACTCATCCCATCCATGTTGGAACATTAGGCAACGAGATATCTGCTTCGTGGGTGGTCACAAGAAACTCTGCTGGCTTTTGACCAGGCAAGTTTCATTGCTTCGAGGTCTTCTTTGAGTTCCACTCACCACATCACAGCAACAAAACGGGTAAACAAAGATCAACAGGGGAGGGGGCGGGAGCACATCCAGATGATCGATATGGTCAGCACATTCAAAGTTGTACAATGGTTTGAAGAAAATGTCTGAAGTACAGACCGCTTCCATGTTGTAGTTGACGGGCAGTTTTCCCGTGACGTCAGCGGCGAGATCGAGAACGATATCGGAAGGAGACCTCCCACCAGAACTGGTCGTCTGTCTCGGCAGAGTCTGCAGGATACTGTTGAACAGCTGGACCACACACAGACACAGACAGACTACATGATGGACCACACAAAGACACAAACAGACAGTGATGGACCACACACAGAGAGACTGGGTCGGACCACACACAGATAAAAAGCTAAAAAACTTACCTGCAGACTCAAATCAAGCCACAACGGTCCACAGGACAATTCTGATCTCTGCTTCGATAGCCCTTAGCCAATACAATATGATAACTTAACATGTGCTAAAACTAACTGGGTCCAGGTGTGTATCCAAGAATTTGCATTGGGGGGGGGCAATCGTCCCCTCCCCTTGACTTCTCTTCCTCTCAAAACAAATTTGGTGCACTCTAAAGCTGTGAGAAAGCCACTAGTGGCATTGGCAATCATTTTGTCATTTTGAATATTCTGACGAGCACGTTTTACAGTAGAGACTGGGATGAAAGGCTGAGTTGACCTATGTGGCTGTGATAGTTTACCCGCCCACAGATGGTCCAAGTACTAACCGGGCCCGGCATAGAGTAACTACGTTGACTGAGACTGCTAAGTCACGCCACCTACCTGCTAGTGATGACTGACAAATACCAGCTTACATTGCAAGACCAAGGATGTGGATCTAGTGAACTGCGTGGTGTGCCCGTTTACTCCCGGCACTCATTAGGCCATCTAGGAAGGGATGGCCAGGCTGAGTTTACTTCAGTGGTTGGCAAGCATCTACGATCTGCTCGTGTTACCTGTTTGGGTGTCCAGTTCGTGTTACCTGGTCAGGTATCAGGTACCTGCTACCTGTTTGATATGAACAACCCCGCATGCGATTAAAACTTGGGCAACGAGCTTTCTCTTATGCTGGAACAGTCTGCCACCGTCATTGCAACAGATGACCAACACAGATTCTTTCAAGTGACAGTTGAAGACACATCTTTTTTATCAGGCGTTTTAATCTAGTTTTAGTTAATTTTATCCATTTTATTTTCTTCTTTCTTAATTTTCGGTTTTACTCGTTCTTTATTTTTAGCCACTGGTCACTGCTGGCAAGTGGTTTTTATTTGACTGATTGATTGACTGACTGACTGATTGGGTGTCAGGTAAGTGTTACCTGTTTGGGTGTCAGGTATAGGTTACCTGGTTAGTTTCCTGGTTGTCTTTGGTGATGTCGGCATTCTCGTGAAGACCGAACACTTCAGGACTGGGATTCAGAGGCAGCGCTCGGATGTAGTCGACGTACGACTGATGGGAGCCATCGGGAGGCGAGAAGTACAGACCACTCGACGAAAATCTGTCATGTCATCGACAACTTGACTACTGTAACTCACAGCAAACGAACTACAAGACCTTTATCACAATAGAGAAACCACAGTGACCGACATAAGTTGCACTTGGGAAACATGTACAAGAACATACAATCTATGCAGTACAGAATGACCGATGTTCCCCAACAAACCCGACCCAACCTGATCTGACCCCACACAACTGATCATGGGACCAACCAATTGACCGACCAATAAATTGACCGACCGATCGACCGACTGACCAAATCCAACCTAACCGTGGGGACCAACCAACCAACCAATTGACCGACCAACCGACTGACCGACCGACCACTGAACAAATCTAATCTAACAGTGGGACCACCAACCGACCAACCGACCGACTGACCGATGGCCATGGAAGAGACATACGTGTAAGTGTCATCGTCGACAATCTGTGGTGTGTAGAAGATCGACAACATCGACAGAAGAAGACGACGGTCCTTGTCGTCGGTGACTCGGCCGCCGTAGTTACACTGTCCCGTGAGGTACGTCAGAGCCTCGAGAGGCAGTTCGTCATAGTCGTTCAGAAACATCTGAACCAAACAAACACGACTCACAGAGTGACCAGAGGAATGGCAAATACTGCGTGTTTCCTTCACTGATGACAATGACTTTCCATAAATTAATTTAATAATGTGCTGCCAGGGCAGCTCAGAGTGCTTCCTATACCCCCTAGCTGAATTTAAGGAACCAACTTCTAAGAGGAGGGAGGGGAAGGGAGGTATAGGGAAGGGGGAAAAGGTGTGGAAAGGGGAAGGGTGCAGATGAAGGCAGAGGGAAATAGAAGGAATAAGGGCCCTACTACTACGGGAGGGGAAAGGAGGAGAGGGAAGGTAGTACGACGGAGCAGAATGGAGGGAAGGGAGAGGAAGAGATTTGCTGGAACAATGTCAAACTGAATCCTAGAGTCCTGCTGATTCAGATGAGACAAAACTCATTTGCCCACCTGCATCTGTCGCATGCTGATTCTCAAGTCGCTCTCGTTAAACTCGTATGGAATGTTCCAACCGAGAGGACCGAATTTCCGGCGTTCCTGAACGAGGCCGTGGAAGAAACATAGTCCAAACAGCATCTTCTTCCATCTTCTTCCCTGCATCACACCGCATCAGTTACAGCTGCAAACAGCCGGTACATTATACCTTACCAAGCGTAGCCACACCTGGACCGATGAATAATCCCCGGTACAGATGAGACCAATGGCCAGGCAGACAAGCTAGTCCGTGAAGAAGCCCATCTCAGCTTTTCGTTGTTGCTGTAGGCTGTTCTTGAAGGAATTCAAAGGAGGAGATTCAATATCTTTCTGATGTAAGAGGTTCCAGCGATTGACAACTCTTTCGGAAAAGAAAATTCGTCTGACATCCAATGAACTTTGTGATTTGCTGATCTTTGCTGAATGACCTCTAATACTGGCACTGTTGCTGAAGGTAAAGAACTGACTGAACGGTATGGACGAGAGTCCCTTTAAAATTTTGAAGACTTCAAGCAGATCTGCTCAGTTCCACCTTTCTTTCAGTGACCACCTGCAGATATTTAGAAGTAAGTAACGAATTTATAACGCACGAAAGACCTGGTAAGGGTATCAGAGGTGTGGACTGCGGACCAGCTACAAATGTCTTGCGAACATACCAAGTCTTGAGCTGAGACCTAAAACTAGTGAAACTATCAACAGGAAGAAGTTCCGACGGGAGAGAAAAAATGAATGAGTGAGTTTTGCAGAAAGCTGGAACAACTAGAAATTTACTAGATGGCACGAACTAAAATGTTACGATAGTTCACGATATACCTGTCTAGATGAGAGAAGATATTGTTCGGCAGTAGTGGTAGAAAGTAGAAAAGGGACCAAAATAATGGCAAAGACAAGACAAACGTGGCCAGCTATTGTCCACACATCTGGCATTATATTCACTGGTGTCATATTGTGGTTATCAAACCAGTTCTGTGCAATCAAGAACAGCACAAGCCCTACTACCAGTGGCCCAACCATTGCCGTTACCACCATTACCATTATGATACCACCACCACTGTAATAACTCAACCACTATCATTATTATTGTGATCAGAAATAATGTGCTTAGTAGACTGTAGACTTGTGGCCTGCCTGCAGTCACAGACTTACCTTATCGTTTTACGGAACGCTTGTGTGTTTTTCCACTTTGAACTCAGGTTGGGTGCCAGACAGATGGGTAGACAGACAGAGAGACAGACAGACAGACAGACCAACAGACGGAGAGACATGCGAACAGACAAGGCAGCAAAACGACCTCTTTGCATCCGTTGAAGAAAGCCTCGTCTGATATAGGATCGTTGAGAAACGATCGCAGCAGGTTTGACCTCAGACCTTTAGGTGGCTCATTTGTCATCTTCACACCTACACAGCACCACCAGCGAGATCGAGCTTCATGCATCTTATGCACAAATTCTGACAGACAGATAGATAATAGTTTATTAACCCTCTGACGCCCACTGTTACCATATGGGTACAGCAATAAAGCATCATGTGCCAGACCGGGTTAAGCCGTCATTTGTAATTTTTGACATCGGGGCACTCTGACGCTCAGGACTGAGCGTCAGAGTGCCCGGATGTCAAAAATTGGCAACAGTGGGCGTCAGAGGGTTAAGTCACTGGCACATCACATTGATGCATATAGGCACGGTATAGCACCGTAAACAGTACGTACAAAGCTAAAACAGAGTGGAAAAACGTACACAAAGCGACACGAAAGTGGCAAGTCATTTTTCGATTCAGTGACGCTTGAAAGCGATTAAATGAACAGTCAGTCAGAATCTTCTTCTGTAAATGATGAGTTTTCTTAAAGTATCTTCCCCTTTCCGAAAATAACGAGGCCAAGAAAGAGCGAGGAAAAGTTCGTCCAAAGTTCGACGTCGAGGCCAGATGTTATGAGGCCGAAGCCGAGGGCAGAGATGTCGCACGAATTATCAAAATATCGTAATAGCCGTATATGAACGCTTGTGCTCCAACATAAAATTAATCAATACCAAGAAAGTTCACCCAGTATGGCAGTCACAACAGTGTCAGTGTACTAGCAGGCTAGCAGTCATTAGACTTCAGAAACACAAGTTCCTCAAGTAAGGAGTCAGAGAAAAACGTAACGCAAATGACGTGATTTCGATGACGGACAATAAGGCCATGAGGACAACCTTCGAGAGATCGAGGCCCGCATTGCATGAGGACAAAAACAAAGCCGAGGCCAGATGCTACAAGACCGAGGCCGAAAATTTTGGCCTCGAGGCCACGTTGGTCTCGAGGACTAAACATCGCAGTACGTACTTGCTATTGTCATAGTAAAGATGCGATTTTCAGAACTACTCCTATGGTTACGACTGGCTTTGTAACCAAAGTCGACCAAGTTTCTAGCAGACACACTCCTTGTGTAGCCAAATGGCGGTGGCTTTTAGTGCTTCAGGCTGTAACAGTAGGCCCCTCCCACATGAACTGGCAAGCTCTACCATAAAACAGTTTGCCAAACAGCATCAAACCGTCTGTATTACTCCACAAAGGGCCAGTGACCATCTTCAAAGCAATTTATGAGCTAATAAATTCACGACTTACTTACTTACTTAGATTGCCGTCCTCTCTTAAAACTGCAACAACCTTCGTATCTTACTGGTCTACTCTCGTCATACAGACATTGCTGCTCGTCGGTTCTCATGCTGCGCCCCCACCATTTGGAACAATCTTCCTTCATTTATACGCACAGCTGACAGTTTCACTAGTTTTAGGTCTCAGCTCAAGACTTACGTTTTCGCAAGACATTTGTAGCCAGTCCACTGTCCGCGCCTCTGATACCCTTATGTCAGTTTTTCGCGCGTTATAAATTCGTTACTTACTTGCTTACATATTTAGAAGACACACGACGATCACTCAGTCTGGTTGACTGAGGCGTGAATGAACAAAGTCACAATACCACAACACTGACCAATGATACTCAAACAGTTGCATATCAAAACCAGAAACAGGAACGCTTTGTTGCAACAATCCACTACAACAGAATAGCGGACCGAGAGAGGATCGAAATGGCCGGGATCCTTACTCCTTTCAAGTCACTGTGAGGCTACTGCTAGTGGACATCTAATCTAGACTGACGTTCACTGGAAACTTATAATTCATGTCGTGATTAACAAACCATTTAGAAATGTTCCAATTTTTGTCATTTTATCGATGAGTGTCTATTGGTAGCAAAGTGGACAGCTAAATGTGTCCTCTTATGACTGAGCCACCTTTGCCACCTCTGCAGCCATAGCTGTATAGTCCTATACTATTTCCTAGATAAAAATAGAATCTGGGAAAACATCTGCTAACAAAATCAAGGATTTTTGACAATTACTAGAAACTGGCAAAAAATCTGACAATAGGCCATGGACTAGCATTCATTCATGACCGTGTGCTGAGCAGAAGTTCTAAGGTTGAACAACTCTGCCTAGGCCAGTCAGTTGTCGGTACTCTTACCGTCATTCAGATTGTATGTTTCACGGCTACTTTGATATGCAAACTGTTTCAGCAACAAGACAGCGACTCATGCCAACTGAGTCAACAACTAGGGTGTAGCCAGAACTATGCTAATAATGGGAGAGGGAGGGGAGGAGGGGACAGAGGAGAGGGGGTACAGGCAAAGGCCATAAGGCCATGAGAAACGGGGCGTGGGAAGGGGTGTCCCTGCATACAGAGAGGGATCTGGGGAGGGACTGTGCCCCCAGAGAAAACAATTGATGTTTTTCTATCAAAATGATGCAATTAAACCATAATCAAAACAAAACTTATCTCTAAACCACCACACCCCCTTAATTTGATTTCACCATTAGCATAAATTTTTCTCTATTCTGTGCCTATTCTTATGTGTTGTGCCTGAGCCTGACTTGTTGTTTTATTACTATTATCACATCACATCACATTATGTGTATTTGCAGTCTTATCACTGTTATCACAGTGTGCTGTTATTCAGCTCTTGAGCTCCAAGTTTGTTTATTAAAACCTCTGTTCATTTGGTGCATCCTTCCACTCTGGTTATACAGCAGACGGATGGGGGTGACGGATGGGGATAATATTCACCCGTGCGTGCCCCCTACGTCCTCCCCTCTGGCTACGCCCCGAGCGATCAACGGCTGTGAATGCAATAAACAAACATTGAATGTTTGCATTTCTTACATTCCGCTGCAATTGCGCACAAACACATACAAAGACACACTGCACTTTACTGCAATTAGAACCAACTGACAACGTTACGATGTCTACAACACTTGTACAGTCAGAGTGGCCAAGATTGAACGACACAACCGACACCATTTTACATTGTTGGTTATAACAAATGAATGCATCGGTAAAATTTTATGATTTTGGGCACATATAAACTACATAAAACAACAAATGAGATGGTGTTAAACATAAAATGTGTCGGTGTCCATGCACAAAGCACATGGACAGCATGAAAAAGGAAAGTTTACATGACTGTGACAGCACATTATACAAGAAAGCCTAGCTAACGCCAGGTAAGCGCGCGACAGCCGTGTGTGTATCAAGACTTCTTTTTGCCATCTCAACGTTGTTTGACGCCCCGTAGCTAAGGAACAACTTGCGATATCAACGTAATCTATACATCACTGAGAAGTACATTTAGTGGGCTACAATTCCGTCGCTGACAATACGGGTGTATCGTCATTCGTTTAGCTGTTATTGCCTCCGAAACATGATAAATGTCGCGAAATTCCAAGAGAATTTCACCTTACAGCAGTTCAAGGTCATCCAAGGTCATCGATCTTGGTGCCAATGGAAAGCTAATATGTGACTTCCTATTAGTCATTAATTGTAACTTTAGCCGTATCTGCTAACGTTTTCGTGATATTCACGCTTAAAGATAGAAAACTGCTGATTTTACTCAACCCCCTTGTTTGACGCCCCCTAGCGGCGGAACGCCATTAGATATCTGTATAATCTATACACCGCTGAAAAGTGCATTTAATGGGCTACAATTCCGTCGCTGACATTATAGGTCTATCTTCATTCGTTTAGCCGTGGTTGCCTCCCAAAGTCGCGAAATCACGCGAAATTCGGACAAAATTTGACCTTACA
>Ga0056114_1000829_pt1 | contig 12327 bp, 8 predicted proteins | sample WorMetHERISLAND1_FD_77005 | JGI IMG/M metagenome (GOLD analysis project Ga0056114, IMG submission 77005) | Marine gutless worms symbiont microbial communities from Max Planck institute for Marine Microbiology, Germany - Olavius loisae HERON... ...
AAATAAACGTACAGAATGGCGTCATTGCCTATAGTCGATTAGTGGATGTCTGAATTAAGTAATTAAAGAAATAAATAAAGCTGGTGGAGAATTGTGTAATGAAGCACCTTGTATACTACTACCATTAAACATTATCGGCTTATGCTACAGTTCGTATTCCTTAGCAACGGTTTTAAATAATTAAGTAAATTTAATCGTACTGTATGGATAATTTATGCAAAACACTGCAAACCAATTTCTTTCTATCGAAATCGGTTAACATTTGCTGAGCTGAAGTTATGCACAAAAGTATTTTGTGTGTGTTTTTATGGCCGGCAGTGTAAGTACCTGAGGGACCATGTTCTTGAAAGACTCCATGATCCTGGAGCTCTTTGCCTCCTGGTAGTACGAGAAACAGCCGGTGACGATCACGACAGTCGTCAACACGATACCGAGGTACAACTGACGAACAAACAAACAACGAAACACACAAATAAACTCCAGTTCACTTTCATGATTATGTCATTTGTTTATTCTCGTCTAAACGCTTTCGGAGCAATGTCGCATCGCCTCTGATACCCGCTAGTTTTTCTCACGTTATATATTCATTATTTAGTTAGTTACTTACTTAGTTTGCTTACTTACTAACTACCAGTCATCCATGGGGCGGCATGACAACTGACGGTAATTGGGTTTGACAGAGCGAAGAGTACCGGTAGTGTTTTCAATAATTTCACTGACAAATGTCAATGAAATTATTGAAAACACTATCGACATCCACAACGAGACGAAATAATGTTGCTTTCACGTATACTAGGCTTATATATCAGTGATAAAGCTGCCAAACGTGCAATACAAACAGGAACAGCTTACATCTGATTGACACAGAATACAAATCATATAAAACATTTCTCGACACGACTGTTCGGATCCAGGGGAACTGTCATACAGTAGGAGAAGGAAGTGTATGGAGGGGAAATGTCCAGGAGGAATACTTTGGACAGGATATGTCCGGGATCATGTCACACGCGTCACCCATCACTATTTATCTATGTTTATGGGTGTGTGTGCGTGCAGAGGGTGATGGGGATGATGAGGACAGGTGCGCTGTGATCGTACATTGTCGCCGGGCGGGTCTTCCGACGTCGACGCCAAGATCGAGTAGGCAACAAAGCATAGAATGGCGCCAAGCCACAGCAGCAGCGAGAAGCCGCCAAACAGCTGTTGACAGAACTTGACCCATTCCGGCGTGGTCTTGGGTGGACTCAGCTGGTTGAGACCATCTCTGTCGAGTACCTCACGAGCTCGCTGGACTGTCAAACCCTACAGCATCATTATCAAGTCATTATCAACCATCAGCTTTACTCTTCACCTTCGCTGCCTGACACAGCCCGCACATGTGAAATAAAAGAGAAACAACATCACAAGGAGGATATTGTTTTGTTTTGAAATGCCCCAGACACACCGGGAAACAAATGGCGATGGCGTGACCCCCGCTATACGCACTAGCTCAACGCGTACAATCATTCGTAACTGACCCAGCTGGTAGTGGTGTTTGTTGACGTATGCTAGGCTCGACTCTGCAGATAGAGACTATAGCAAGACCAGCACAGCGCAGTCGTCTACATTCATAGGACTATGGCAGATGATTTATGTCATTACTTTATGTCGACAGTGATGAGTGACGATATGACGGGTTGGTTGATGAAAACAGTTTTGTATTTATAAACCAGGTATTTTCTTTAGTACTATAACATTCAGGCGATTAGTGAGGTTCTGGTGGGGTTGATGTTCAGCTGACCAGTTTGACTGCTCTCTGATGACGCCGGTTTATTTTATGTGATAAAACGCTTTGTTATTATTCCCGCTATGTGTTCTTTTGATAATTACTCAGGTTTAGGTCTACCGAGCTGGTCCGTTTTAATAATAATGATTCAGTTTGGAATTTCTCTGCCTGTAACAGAATAATCCTGCGACAGTCTGACAAACGACATGAAACAATCAAAAAACGATAAACCGTCGTAAAACAATCGTAAGATTATCATAAGTTTGTCTTAAGATCTATCGTAAATTAAACCCAATAACCAGAAAGAGAATACTGTAACCTTACGATAAACTGCACACGTTTCGTTGCAATACGAACCGTTTCATAGTTGGTGTGTAACCGTCGAGCGAGTTCAGTCAATGAAATCTTGTGCTCATCCTGTGAATTAAACAGTCAACCGGCTCGCTTCGTTATTTTTCCCAGGTGGGATTTACACACACAGATACAGGTAAGGTTTTTATCAAGGTGCAACCGTACCCACGGTACTGTACGTATACGTCATTTTTCCGATAAAGTACGTACAGTATACGCATATGTTATTTTACCGTACGTTAACCGTACGTTGACCCCAGCATGTGATGAAAATAAACTGTGTAAGTTACATACAACCAAAGCTCACAAAAATCAGCACTGAATGTATCATGATTCTCACAAACAATTAAAACGACTATAGTAAGGGACTAGTTCAAGTTCTAGTTACTGTTACGCACAAGAAATGTCGCTAATTCTACCAAATGTAATTGCATTTTTACCGTATACGAGTACACTACGCGTACATTATTCCGGTTTCGAATATACGTAGGCACATAACGGTTAAATGATGCTACATCAGTCGATGGAAGTCACTAAGTTTTTTACCCGCGCGACGCTATGCTAGCGCGAGTCTTTGCGAGAGAACGTGTCTGTCTCTCCGTCTGTCTGTCCGTCTGTCACGCGCCGGTATTGTGTCAAAACGAACAAAGCTAGCGGCATGATTTCTTCACCGTCTCGTAGCCCCACGATTCTAATTTTGTCACAGTTTTTGTTCTTTCGCAAAAGATTACAAAGTAGAACGAAGTGATCGAAAATTTATTGTACCAAACATTTACTGCTCATAGCTACTTGCCGAATTTGGTAAAGATAAATTTAATAAAAATATATGGGCCGTATTTAAAGTTATAGCAAAAAAAGATGACACGATATTTTCGGACACGTAGAGATCATTCGTAAGATTGACTATACGACATGAAATGCCTATTAAAACAAAATACATTTTAAATTTCGGGCAGCTTTAAACATTTCTAGGTATTGATGTGTAGAGACAAATAACTTAATTTTTGCTGACATTAACGCGAAATTGCACTTATATTTTTCGTTCGCAAGATTACAATGTAGTTTGCGTAAACTGGCTGATAATATTTTTTATACCAATCAATACATTAAATTTTTTTTGCTTAAGCCACTTGCACAATCTGATATTAATTAATTAAGTAAGCAGCAAGACCACTAAGAACGCTTACCATTTCCACCTCACGTTTGAGGTTGTCAAGGTCAACCTTCTTGTCCTTCCTCTGTCTCTTCTTCCTCTGTTCCTCATCCATGTCCACGTGACCGTCCGTACCGTCCACTGCGTGGTACGCCGCCTCGTTCTGCTCATACAAACACTACAACATCAACACAGACTGTCGCAGCGACTGTCGCAGCGACCGTTGCTACCGCAGATAGTGCGACTTGTTACAATGGCTGACATCACGAATCGCAGGTTTTTCGACCATGTCTCCTTCTCCTTCACATTTTATGTACCGGATCGCAGAAACAGAGTAAATAGCAGACGAATAACCGAAATGTTTAATTTTCAAAATTCAAGATGGCCGACGGCCGCCATTTTGAGTATAGTTAATTACTGTATATCGGGTAAAATATCGAACGAGTTAATGATGAAATTCGGTATTCTAATGCAGATGTCAACATGGACATATACTCCAAATAATGAGCGTTTAATACATATGCTCCAAATAAAAGCTTTGACTGGAATTCAAAATTTTAAAATGTAATGGCGGAAAGCGGCCATAATGAAAATAAATTATTTGGCCATATTTTTTCAGCAATCAGCATATTGTCAAATTTTTCGTCAAATTCTGTACTGTATCGCAGAAACAGACTTAATAACGAACGAATAATAAAAAAATTCAATTTTCGTTTCCGCATACAATGTAAGTTGAAACCGACAACTCGTTAGCAACAAGTTTTAGACTAGTCGTTGCAATGGAAACTCAGCTTAACTGACGTCGAGCTCCAACTTAATCGAGTCCAACCAATTAGATGAAGTCGCTCGAGGCATGCGGTGATCCATTACTCACAGAACTGATGTAGCAGCCAGTATTCTCTGACTACTGGCATCGACCGCTGTCCGTCTGTCCGTCTGCAACCCTGCATGTCCGTCCCGCACCTCCTCTGGGTTTGTGGATTCCTACTACTCTGATTATCCGTTCCCAGGCCGCTATTCCGGTGTGGCTGATCCACGGATTATTCCGGCAATGGACTGCATAACAGTCAATGCTTTGCTTATCGTTTTCTCGGGTTGCCAGCAACCACTCTATCAATCACGGTTTACCGCCATCTGTCGCAAACACATTCAAGATGCATTTTGACAGAAACCAGTTCAGAAGTTTATAATTATTGCAAATGAGACGTAGGCTACATATGTGCTGTGTTCATCCTTTAATTAATTACACGTATATAATGCATACAATGTGCAAGTTTATAAAAAGCTGGGTGGTCTACGGTAGCTGGTCAGGAGAGCGGTGACCCGTGCATGTAGAGAGCATAGCATCTCCACACCCGGGAGGGGCATTCTGAGCTGTATTTTTTATTATTTTTATTTTTTAAATATCTGCAAGGAACGGGAGCTATATATTAAACGCTCTCATTTAGACCTAAAAACTTGCAATTTATTTCAGTCTGGCACTAATAATCTAGTTGCAGTTATAAGACAATATGACAAGTTTAGACGATTAAGAGGGGATATGATTGAAACATATAAAGTCCTGTTTGGAACCTATTATACAAGTGTCTCACCAGAAATACCTATACCTCATTTAAAAATAGACTGGATAATCACTGGGCATCACAAGAACTTAGATACGATTGGGAAGCAGAATTATCAGCAACCGGGAGTAGAAGCAGAGTTGAATTTTGAGTTCTTCGAGTTTATCATTATACCTTCTAAATAACGATATGGGCACAGAAGCAGTTCGCTTACGCCCATAGCATCCGCTATGTTATGTTATGTTAATTTACTATAGCAGCAAAAAGTATACAAGATTTACTACTATTCATGATGTAATGTAATGTGAGCGTTAAGTATAGTGTATATGTTTAATAGATCACCATTATCATCATTATTATCATCCGTTGCTCCTCTGTTTTACTTCATTTTCAGCTTAGTATTTTTCAGTTCTTCTTGATTTACAGTTCTCTTCCCCGTGAATTGTGAATAACGCTGTATATCTCACTGCACTTCCATTCCAGAACTGAAGATATATGTCGCACACGAGGCAAATCAGCCAAATCCACCAACCACCGGCTGATACCGCTTTATGCTGATATCTGCTGTTGCAGTCACAGACAACGGAGCAACAAGCTGTATACAGTAAGCAGAGCAGATAACTGCCTGAAGACATTTCATGACGCTGACTGCCTTGAAACTGAGTAGTCATGGCAATCGACCGCTCACGATTACCATAGCAACAACCGGCGCTGCCCCCGCAGCCTCCCGGATACGTCTACATTATTTATTCCATCGCGACAGACAGATAGATATCCGCGACGGTTCATCGGAGATTCTTGTTCGCCCATAGCGTGATCGCTCTGTACTGCCCTCCGAGACGACTGGAAATGAGCTCGGACACTTCCCTGCCTTCGGCCGATTGAGAACTAGCTAATAATACCGGTTTATTGTTGTTTTATACCCAATATATTGTTCAGAGTAAGTCATACGTACAGCTATATATAGGCCTAATCTATGTCTAGGAACGCACACATGACAGACAAGCCATCGCACGCAATAGACAGCGTAGTCCTACAGAAATTGCAGAACGCTTGCGCAAGCATTGAGTCGTTTGTTGGCGATAGTTCAGCTTCTTGTAAAGGTGAAATCTGCGCTGCGCATTCTCGAATCATGTGAACTGTGTGTGGGAGTTGGTTTGGTTTTCGTCTGCAAATCTTTAATATTTAAGTGCAACTATAAGTGCCTGGATGTCAAAAATTACAAATGACGGCTAAACCCGGTCTGGCACAGATAATGTAATGTAATATGAGCTTCTGTACTTTACAGCTGTGCCCATATGGCAATGGCAACAGTAGGCGTCAAAGGGTTAAAGATGTTTTGACATGATACGCGATTGTGACAAATGTCGCATGACGTTGCATGGTCAAATATTGAAGACTGTGGTTGAATGGTTGACATAGAAGAGCAAGTAGATGAGACCAGACGGTCGGGGAGTAGCCGACTGGATGGAAGACGGTGGAATGAAATTACTGGAGACGCTGGGCGGTACATCACGCGTAACGAATCTTGTTAGCAATGTCGTGTATATGGTTCACAATACACCGAGTGCCGCAGTGACAAACATGCATGCAGACGGAGACGAGCATAAAGCCATATTTCAGCAGGTATGGTCATTCGTATGCGAAGTGTTAACTTACACGACGAATACGCAGCATATAGACGAATAATGCTTTACATTATCTCAAAGGTTAAGGGCGTTTTCTCTGAATTGTCCGACTTCCATGTAATGTTCTATTTTCAGTCGTTGTAGCCTGTTACTCAGTTTATGGAATGATATTAGCCCGATACGTTGCTGGTTTACAGAAACTTTTCTCTCTGATAAAAACAAAATGTGTAGTTGATGACGAAAAGATTGCTGGCATGTTTAAAGACATTTAGACCTAATACTAATAAAGATCACTTCCTTCCTTCTTTCCTGCTTCACTTACTCATACTTAACTACTTACTTAGTTGCGCACTACGACTTTTGATCGTACGAAACTTCAAAAGTATGAAGAAGCTAGAATGACTTTTGAAGATAATGAATCGATTGAAGCCTATCAAGAACGAATGAACAATTATTACTCTTGTTCACGGTCTGTGTTTGTCTGGATCTCAACATCATATAGCATTATAGCCTACCGTTTATTGTTTATGAATCAGACAGTGCGGCACGCAGTGACAATGAAACAGACTAACAGTCACTCCATGACAAACAGATAATATCTAATATAACAGTGTTCCGGGTGATATATGGTTCATTTTCATAGATGTTAAATTTTGTGAGTTTGTGCATTAGTTGGAACAACCGTGTTGTAGCTCAGTCGAATTCATTGACGTTTACAGTCTGTTTGACAGTTTGAACGATCATAATCCCTTCCTGTTAGTGTTCAGCAGTAGGATCGCTATTCTGTGCTTTAATACATTTAATACCTTTGCCGGCAGTAAGCAGGTAGGAATCTCAGTTAGCCTATGATGACGCTCTGAAGCTAGAATAATGGCATATCCAGGGGCGGGATATAACATATGAAGCTCGACAGGAAAAAACTTTTGCTCATTATACCTTCTCTTCTCGTATGCTAATGATTACCTATGGCGAGTAAATTTGATCAGCGGCTACTAATGATATCGTGTTACACGCGATGTCCCTATCGTGTGTCGCTAATTACTGGTATTATAGTAACCCTGACAACATCTGCAGTTTGCTTACACACTTACTGCACACGCGATGTGTCATGCCGTAGCAACGACCGATCGCATTCTTGTATATTTCTGCACTCGTTTTTAATTTTTTTCGGTCGTGACACAGTGCGTTGCAAGCTGCAGTGTATTCAATGCCGACTTGAAAATATCAGAAGTGAGCGTCGGATCCAGGAGATAATGCAACAGCCGTCGGCCGGGTTAGCGACGACCGAACCTACTGCGACGGTCGGTGACGTGGGACCATCAGAATCAGACGGTGATGAGATTTCGACTTTCACACGTTTCGCCTTTCACCTTTGACATAAGCCCGACGGTGCTCGGTCCGTGGAACTTCTGGGGAAATTTCTGTCCCCGGATACCCACTCTAAACAATTTTTTACACTTTCTCAACACTGACAGTTTTAATAAAAAAAGGGACGGTGGACAATTTCATCGTCGTCTGATAACAAATCATCTGTATACCAAAAATCATTACATTCGATTGATTTGTGATTGAGTAATTTTTGAATTATCCAAAAAAAATAAAAAAGCTGGTGTTTTGCCTCACAGAGTTACGTAGTTCAAGTAGGCCTAGTATAGTATATGTAAGTTAATTTCTGCATTTATTGAAATTGTAGTCAGCGAAATAGAATACAGATAACTTACGTAGGCCTAAGCAACAGCAACGATATCACGACAAAATATTAACACAGAGAAACAAACAGACGAACAAATTCAAGGTATACAGCTACAGGATGATACTGGGCCTAAATTAAAGGCGAACTGTTGATAAAGTAAGTAAGTAAGTAAGTCTGAACATGTATAGACGGCGCCACGAACACAAAACGTCCCTGCAGCTCCGGATGGTGTTCGTAATTGTCCACGATATACGTTTTTAGCCGCCGTTTGAACGCTGTCAGAAACAAACTGCTGTCTCGCAGAGTTGATGACAAACTGTTCCCAATGGATGGACGGAGCAGTGTTTTACATCCCCGCCAACACAGTATAGGTTATATGGGAAACGGTTTTTACAGGTCAAAAGACCCAACCAACAGTATCAAAGTACTGAAGGGACACATACAGTACATCAATAACAGAAAAATACAATAATCGCACAATACACACAAAGCACAACAAGTCCCCTAGTCTACACTAATATGGGGCGACTAGGGGACAGCTTTCACAGAGGGCAGGTTCGCTAGGCCTGAACGGCGGTGGGGCTGCCGCCGCGGTACCCCCACAAACTGTTCCAAACTAACGACACGCAAAACACAATACATCGAGTCGTCGTGAGTCATCGTGATGACATACCGTAGCCGTGGGCGCCTTCGGAGTCTTCGACGGGGACACAGATTTCTTGCAGATATGCAGGAGCAGCACCATGGACATAGAGCGATATTGAATGCGACTCGCTCATGTATTGAAAGCCAGTGGAGACTGTGTAGAAATGGTGATAGGCCTACGGTCACAGCGTCGAGCTCCTGACACTAACCGAGCCGCAGTGTTCTGGACTGATTGTAGTCGTTTCAACTGACTGTCTGCTGCTCCTGCCAATAAGGCATTGCAGTAATCTAGTCGGCAGAGAACAAAGGCTTGAACAAATGCTTTCGGGTGTCACATGTCAGAGACCGCTTGATGACCCGTAGCTGTCGCAAATGGTAGAAACACGATCTGGAAATGGCAGTCACTTGTTTATCAATGGACAGTAACGGTTGTAGACAACGTTAAGATCTGTAACTATAGACTGAAACTCGACAACTGACGCAGTCAGCTGGAGTTGAGTGACAGTGAGCTTGGCGAGCTGCTGTCGAGTGTCAAGCCAGATCAGCTGAGTGTTGTCGGCTTTCAGCTTCATCGTCAACCACTGGTCGAGATGGCTAATGAAAAAGACATATTCTTTGTTCGGTTAGAAATTCTAGGAAGTTTCGACGGAAACGAGATAGTAATTCAGTATCACGAAATGCAGAAAGAACATAATATAGAAAAAAACGACGTCTGCAAGACAGATTCAACAATGATCTGCTATTTGGTGATATGTTATTTGCGTTGTTAGCAAGTTGTTAGCTTGCTGTGAAAGTGTGTATAGGTCATTCTCTTCGTCATGTTACCACCGAGTCATGTGACGTCCTCGCAGGCATTCTTGTGAAGTTTCTCATGTGGCTTAATGACTTAACATTCATTTATTGTGAGACAGTCAGAAGTCGATGTTGTTAGGTGTTAGTTGCATAAGGTAGTTTTTTGTTCTTGTAAATATGATTTTTAGCCAGCTGGTCACGTGTTGAGACTGTCACAACAATAACCTGAAAGTGTAGCAATGAATTGGGTACCTATAGTAATGGACGAATGGCACGAGAAAGACAAGACCACAAATGATTTGATGGACGACATTTTTTGAAAGATTTACAAGATACGGATATAACGTACAGGCCTACAGAGAGACTAGTCAGTGATCAACATGATGAAGGAATCTACTCATCCAATACTCTGGACAGCAGAAACTAAGTAACTAAGCGTGAGAGAGAGAGAGAGAGAATTTTATTAGCCAAAACCAACACTGGTACATACAATAAACAACAAATAACAATGTGGCAGGTCGCCAGAAAAAGCTAACGCCCATCTAGCTGTCCACTTTACAATACAGACGAAGCTTTCAATTGAATGAACATGTATCCAATAAGCAAAACAACACAAATCAGAATTATAAACAAATAGCTAGTAAAAACATGAAAAAGAGCAAACAAATACAACGGTATGTTGTAAACTAAAGTTATCTTAATGTAAAATAAGAATTAAGTGCATGAGTCAGTATAGTTAGTAGGTATTTTTAAATCTATATAGTATCTGCTAATTTGTTAAATCTATATAGAACTACTACAGCGTCCATAGTTCTGTAACTATAGGGTCACTTCGGTGACAATAAACTCATTAACGTCTTCTCTCATACGGAGTCGTATACAGATGTAATGTGATGCATCATATCGATTTATAGCCGGTCACAGCTGTACAGTCTATCTGCCTATTACACACGTAGGTCGTAGACACGTAACGCCAGTATCACCTGAGTGTGTGAACTAGCGCTGCAGCACTGACTGATCATTGGGCCGTGATCAATTAGATGTTGCCCACACTGGTACCGGTACAGCTTCTAATTCATTAGCGCTGTAGCGGCAATCCTCGGATATCGCCGGATGTCGACTAATGCATTCTGCTTCCGACAGGATCACTGGAGCGGGCATACTCTGCATGTGCCTTCATCCGCGGAAACAGACAAGCTTCTGACTGCTGTGTACCATGCTCTCAGGCGTCATCTCTCAAAATCTTGCTTTTGGCAAAAATAATGTGCAAATTGAGCAAACATCCCGGTGTAGGTCGGTCGTAACTACAAGTTCCTTCTTCCCCTGTACTTCATCTGTGCTGTACGCAGCAATGATTCCTAGATTCCATTCTTCTTCTTCGGAGTCACCAACCTCGCATAAGACCGAAAACCTGCCTTCAATTTGGAATAATTCAAAGTTTTGAACTGTCTCTTCCTGTGTTATCTTGGAGTCTGCACGTTTGACTGTTTTCCGATGTTGCTTTACGTTGTTATTGTTGACAAACAAACCCAGAGGATTTTTTTCATTTTGGGGATCTTGATAACTGGATTGTAAATTTATAAACAGACTAAAATAGCATCTATTTTAAATATTATTTTATTTCAAACAATATCCGAAGAGAAATGACCGTTAATATAGTTTTGTCATTATTATAACGACTCAAGAAGCCCTTAATTCACCTCCCGATGTATGCATATTCAGAATGTGCAAGTTCGAAACAGAGGCGTACAATAGTCAGTATAGTACGTATACAGGACAATACTGTTCTAGTGATAAACGGCACTGTTGCCAACGCAGCAGGATCATCAGTCATCCGACTGCGACATAATCATCACCATTATCAGCAGCTCCATCAACAACTAATGTAGACAGAACATTACGATAGCGACAAGTGCGCGCTGTGCCACCCACGACGATAAACACTCGCTGTATGTGGAGTGGACTGTATATAGCACAGCAACTGACTTTTACCGGACGTCACTGATCAACACCACAAACCGACGCAGGACCACGCACTCACGGAATTACCGTTCACACTCTGACTTTATTTATTATATTATTGAACAACAAAGGGCCAAAAAGCCTCTAACAGATTGCGTCAATAAATGGGGCGCAAATCTAGCCGACCGTACTGCCTCACAGCAGACTATCTAGACTATACCATCTCCACATTTTTCGAGATATTGGGTTATAAGCGTATTGGGGTCATGACCTTGACTTTTCATAGTCACGTGACGTCATCGGTAACGTGACCATTCGATTCCCAATCGGACATTTCTTATTTGCTTCTTCAGACACATTCGGTAAGAGCAATTTAGTTTAGCCATAATACACCGTGTCCGGGAAGAAACGCCTCCCCCTAAACGAAATGCTGTAAAATGCACAGTATATAACACAATCCAATGACACTTACACAGCGTAATCTAACACTCATTTAGGCACTGTGTGTAAAATTTTAATGAACTGCGTTTCCTTTGTTGTGATATTTTTTTATCTTTAAGAACTAACACTGAAAACGCAAGTTTCCAATACAATGAACACCCGGAAATTCAGCTAATAACTCCTTGAACCTTTCTCTTGATGCAAAACTTTTATCAACATTCGATCTTCTCTGCTGATTAGGCTAGCATTTTGTTTTTGTTTTTGCAAAAATTACGTAAACGCTGACGCACAGTGCGCTGGCGTCGATATTGGCGGGCGTAAGTAAGCATTACAGG
>Ga0056114_1000830_pt1 | contig 12326 bp, 11 predicted proteins | sample WorMetHERISLAND1_FD_77005 | JGI IMG/M metagenome (GOLD analysis project Ga0056114, IMG submission 77005) | Marine gutless worms symbiont microbial communities from Max Planck institute for Marine Microbiology, Germany - Olavius loisae HERON... ...
TCACGGCCCCGATCGACTCCAGAAAGGACCACATGCGTCGAGGATCAGTTGAGTTGATGTAGTTGGTAGAGGTATGTGCCGATGCGTGTGACGGATAGCAAAGAAGAAGATGCTGTGCCGTCTCGTCGTCGCCTCCGCAGTCAGTAAGGACACACTGGAGACTGTTGTCCTCCGATACGGTGCAGGTAGCTGGCCAGAAGCGGACAGTGGCCCGTCCTCAACTGGGCAACAGTGATGCACTGGCTTCTGGTCCAGCCAAATCTCCAGTGTGCCTGTGGGTTGATATCTCCAATCAAGGTGCGATGAGTGGCTGAGTGCGGGTCGCGATTGTAGCGGGTATGAAACTCCTGCCCCGTCCTCCGAATCAGGACCTTTGCCGTTGACCAAATCGACAGACACTGATGTCTGAAGAAGGGTGGAGCCCTGCTTAGCTTCCAGATCTGCCAAAGTTGTTTGTGCACTGTTTAACATGGTTGACTTGTTCGTCAAACACAACCACTAACATATTGGTGGGTGTTTTTTGAAATCACAAAGATTCACGAAGACGCGAACACAAACATGTTTCAGTTATTTACATGTAACTTACTGAAATTACGCCTTAACACGTGTCTGAATGGTCAGTACGATGTTCTTAACATATTGACTTCAGGCTGTTTGGCTAACATAAACATGGAACACACGAAGAAAACAGCAAAGCAGTTCTCCAAGAGGATTAACTGTTAACGCTGACACTGATACTGAGACTGAGTTTTACTCCAGATTTGTGGCTCAATAACAAAATTATAGAACACAAATACAAATGCATAAATATGAACAGTGATGATAATAATAATGCTGTTCATCAACTGTCAAAGTTCTCATTAAACGAACATTGTAGCTCGTCATGTCGCCATGTTGTGTTTGCAACAATTCATCTTGTTTTTCTGCATACTGCTGAACAGTTTATATTCAGGTCACAGCTTTAAAATGAACAAGCTTGCATCATATTTGTAGCCATATATTGGCATGCTTCTCTGGTATACCATACGGTTTATAAATCCTTTAAATGGCTTACTTATCGAGTGAGTGGTAATTACATTGACTACAAACCAGGTGGTCTCTGACGAGCATGCAGTGGGCGCTGCAGACCGCGCTGATCATGGTTGAGATCATCCGTGTCGTCGACATCACTGTCATCACCAGCATTATCCATCAAACCTAGCAACCATGTCAACATGAATTTCTCTATCTGTTACACTGTCATACTGATCTTTGTCATGTAAGAGTTTCCAATTAGTTGTATTTAGAATAGTGCAATTGACGACATCACACACCAGACAATGGCAAAACAACGCAACTGCCGTATCTAAAGCTGTATGCTGCAAAGGAAATCTCTTCCATAGCAAATAAGACGCCATGTTCCTAATACTACAGTATTTATTATATGCCTTGCAACACATGCATATATATACAACGATAATAATGTAAAGAGTGAAAAAACTAAGCACAAAAATGTCCACATCTCTAGTAACAGTACTGTACAGTACTGACAACTGACAAAAGACTGTCATATGGTGTTCTTTATCTGATTAACAGACATCTACTCCACACTTACCGCAAAAAAACAGAATTTTGAAGCAGCACGGTTTAACCACTACTTCTATAAGTAGTGCACTGCCGTGACATTTCAGCTTTTACATAACAGAATATGACGCTGATGAATAGACGCTCAAGGATGAACGTCAGAGTGCCCGGATGTCAAAAATTACAAATGCTGGCACAACCAAGTCTGGCACAGGATGATTTATATTATAGCAGTACCCAAAAGGCAACAATGAGTGTCAAAGGGTTAATGTCTTAATGTTAAACTCTTCCACGTTAAACTCTCGTATCGTATCGTATAACGAGTCACGAAAAGGTCTGTCTTTAACAATACAAACACTTCATATACTTCTATCATAATATTTGCAGCTTAATTATAACATTTCACAAAAAGGACCATCACCAATGCTTATAAACTCCTGTTAGCTCACAGCTGATACAAGATGACATGATCAACTGATAGCTACAAGCTACACTCAAACTCCATACTCCATCAAACGTGATACAATTGTAGGCTTTGAAGATTTAACAGCAACAAAACTAATGAATAAATGTAAGTCCAGTTGTTAAAAAAACAAGTAATAAAGGTGTGGTCAATAAAAATGATGTTTTTAAAATTCTTTGGCATCTTCTTTTTTCATTCTCATGCACAGCAAGGCAGATAAAGCACTTGAATTTTATTTATCTCTGCCACCAGTGACTGACACAACTCATGTCCAAACTACACATGCTGCATTCACAGTGCATTAATGACATGGATTGGATTAGATTGAGCAGTGTTTTACGTCTCTGCCAACACAGTATAGGTTATATGGGAGACGGGCATTAATGACATGCAAAACAACAACCACACAGCAGCAGTAAACATTAATAACACTGGGTCACTTCACAAGACAACAGTACTATACAAGTATGCAAGCAATGGAGACGATTGGTATGACTACACACACAACACACATGCTGGGGGTACACAACTGACAGCATAACAGGGTAATACTGTATCAACAGACATATAATGTAGCGCTGTACCGGCCGGAATCCGGCACTTTTTCGGAATCTGGCAGAAATCCGGGTCCGGCAAAAATCCCACCGGAGCCAAATAGTTTTGCCGGATTTGAAAAAGCTTTTTTCCCAGATATTAGATATTCTTGGCCTAAAATATCTAACTGATTTTTCCCTATCAAAGATTAAATTGCTGCACACACAAAATAATCAAAAACTCCCATCACTCATATGTTTGTAATGTTTTACACATTAAATTAGTAGTTACAGTTAATTTGAAAATCCAGCTACGGCCGAATTTGTCATTCCAAATATGGCAAAATCCAGCTCCGGCCGGATTGGAAAAAATAAATCTGGTACAGCCCTAATGTAATGACAATAAACAATATCTGATCACTGAATGAAGAACTAAAGTACGGGGGGCGTTATGAAGGCGAGGTGTACCTCCATACATAAAACTGCCTGGCACGTATTCATCGTCTGAGTAACGCACAGAACCAACAATAACGTTTGTACATGGCACTAACGCAACGGCTACTACTTTCAGTTGTTTAACACTTAGCCGGTCTTTTCTCAAGTTATTCCAGCTGGGTGGAGTCCCCACAAAAAAACCTTTGGTGACAACTGCATATGCAGTCTTAACAGTATGTCCGACAATTCTTCATACTTTCAGTTTACCACTGAAAATACCCGAGTTACATGATGGGCAATTCAACTTCTGAAAATATAATTCTACATAGACATAAACCGTTTGGCACTAGATAAAACAAACTGTTTATTCAGTAGCCATGACTATCTGCTTCATGCCCCTAGTAAATGTATGTGCGGATTCCAAATATGTTGTTCTACACACAGTCCGCGATTCCATTACAGTGGATGGCAGGAATCATGTAAAGATCATCTATGCTGTATATCATCTTGTGTTTGTCGACAGAATGGCAAAAATCAGTGGCAACACTGTAATATTCACAATGATTAAAAGCAGACTGTTACCTTGGAATGACTCGTCACTGTTGGCAGTGTTAGTCTTCTGCTTCTTGTCCTGTATTTTGTCCGACATCATCTTCATCTGCACGTCCAGTGGCTGCAACACGCAGACCAGACTAGACTGCTAGGAGACAAGGTGCACAACTGCTCAGTGATGACTCAAAAAATTCCCATTTAGCACAGATTCGCAGTCAGTCAGCAGAAAATTTGCACTATAAAATCATGTCGCTGACATCGGTTTACTAATATTTGGTCTGAAAAATTTTCTACAAATATATTATTTGAGAAAATTTTCCAGAAATATTAGTGGCTGTCTGCAATGGTAAACCCTACTATGAGCCATGTTGAAATAAATTCTTGCAACCACACACTGTGGTCGTGGAAGTTTTATGGTAACATTTTCTTCAGGAAAAAATAGCAAATTGTGAGATTCCAGTATTACTCATCTCAGCCATCTACTGGGAGTGAACATGTAACAAAGTTCAACTGAGTCACTATCCTCAACAATTTCATAGCAGAATGTCACAATCTATTAAAGACAGACAACATCAAAACATACAAAAATCAAGATCATGGTTAGAAATTACAGTCGTGCTCTGTCTAAGTGCAACTATTTCGATGTCCATCAGTCAGTGAACTGCCAACTTATTAATGTAAAGTCACTGCTATAATCAACGGTAACAGGGCCAGGTTTACCTCATTTTCGTCGAGCTGAGCGCGGTGATATTCGTCAAGAATGTTCTCGAGGTAAGCCTGGTTGCGGAACTTGAGCATGTAGTCATCATAGACCTGCTTCAGTTCCTCCTCGAGCTTCTCATACTCGTCCATGTAGGCCGGCCTGCGTAGCAATCAACCACAGGTTCACTCTGTGGAAAAATGTTAACAAAAACTCACTAACAGTGATGATGCATTGCATACACTACACAATAACTTGTCATCTGTGCCAGTTATAGCGGCAAAATAACAGCATGCTAGATTACTATACATGTCAGTAACTCAACTGCTAAAATTAGCTCTGAAACAGACTCCACAAGATATTTCACGTTATTATTATTATTATTGTTATTTATTATCATTACATTCATTATTATTTCATAGTCTTGAAGATGTAGATGGTCATACATGAAGTCATGCAATAACCCCAACTCTAGTAAAACTCCAGATCCCATATCTGAACTAGGCTCAAAAGTCAAACACTTCAAATAAGGCAAAATACCGACATCCAACTGGAACTTTCTGAGATAACTTGCTAATTAAAAGAGATTCACAAAAATAAAAATATCAAAAGCATAAACCCTTGACATTGTCAACATGTATACAGTACCTGACACTCTGCAGTGTCTCAAGTCGTTTCTGGTTCCTCTCCAGCTCAGCTTTCTTCTTGTCTATTTTTGCCTCCAGATTCGCCTCATCAGAAGCAATGTTTTCAATTGCCTGCTGTGTCTTCTTTATTTCAGCCTGTGTACATAAAAACTGCATGTTTGTTTACTGGGTAACCTACTACTTTATTTCCACCTTCCTTTCAGGCATGTATCACTGAAGCATGTAATAAAGAACTAAAGTAACTGCTGAAAAAACTATGAAGAAAACATTCCAATTTTCACAGCGATCAATAAGCCACTTGAAGCCGACCCTTTGACGCCGACTGTTGTCATATGGATACTGCTATAAAGCATCCTGTGCCAGACCGGGTTAAGCTGTCATTTGTAATTTTTGACATCCGAGCACTGACGCTCAGTCCTTAGCATCAGAGTGCCCGGATGTCAAAAATTACATTACAAATGATGACTTAACCCGGTCTGGCACAGGATGCTTTACAGCTGTACCATATGACAACAGTGGGTATCAAAGGGTCAAACTTTTGGTACGATCTGTTGCCGACACCAACCAGAGAATCAATCACTCGACCTCATCCTCTTCATCCAATAACTGACTCATCAGAAAAGGGAACGAAGGGTCATATCACTATCTCTTGTGAGACAAGCTCATATAAGACAGTGAAGTCTCAGTGGATCTTGACAAAGCCAGTAGTACCTCGACGGCCTTCACTGACTGCTGCAAACTCCTCTCAACTTCGTTGATTTCAAGCTGGCGAGCAACAACGTTTGTTCGTGCTTCCTAGACACAGAAACTAGGAACATTAGAAGCCACACAATGGCTGGACTGTTGTAATACAACCAAGATTACTAAGCACAAACATAATAAAAACGCATATGCTAATGGTACGACTCTGCAAGGTGCTGCAATTTGGACAAACCATCGTAACATAACTCGAAGCTACAATATCAACAAAAATAGTGGGAAACATTTGCAGTTCAGCAACGGAACTGAACGTGTAATCACGTGACTCAAAAACGAACCAGTTCAGTGGCAAAAAGACTTACTGTGGTTCGTTCACTTAATAGACAATACAGCAAATGCAACTACCGATGATCTACATTTGAACAAATGATAAAACTACTTACTCGCAAATCCACTTCTCTGTTCAGCAAGCCATACAGTGAAGCACCTTTTGTGGTAATCTCAGATGCCAGCAGTCTTGCGTCTTTTATATCCTGTACCTGTAATTGTTTGTGTAAAACACAAACAGCAAAAAATTTGTCTATTGACGTGGACACAAAAAAAACTGTTTTGCAGGCTGTCAGGTGCTGCATGGCGGTATCAGTTGTGTCAGAAGATAACGGCAAATGTTGTAGTTTGTAGGACTATAATTAATGATATTAATTGTTCCACTAGTGGTGCTAAGTGCTCGGCTGTTTGCCTATAATATGAGCATGCATGGGCTTGTACAGACGACAGATGATCACAGAATGCCATACTGATAACGGCTCATCTAGAATTCACAACAATAAAACGTTCATTCTGTATTCAGCATCTGCCCAGGACTTATGAAATCATATAAAATGTCACAATCTGGAAAAGGTTTCTGTTTTGTGGCAAGAAACTTTACACTTGCCACTTTGTAATCTAGGTGTGTGGGAACCAGTTTTCAACAGTGGGGGAGGGATCAAGATCAAAAAACAAAGCTTATCAAGTGCAAATTTGAGGTCACTGCATTATAACAGTCAGGTATGTGAACTTGTCTTGTCAGTGTTCACTGGAGGTAGGCCAATATCTTCAATCTCATCAGAGAGGAGAAGGCACGTTTCACTCTGCAGATACTACCGTGTCACGGACTATAGCAGATGCTCTTGTGAATGACACAGATGAATGCCCGACTAGCTAATCCACCATTTCGACAAAAGTTTGTTCTATCATTATAATTACATTGACACTTGATCAAGATCAGTTTTATCAACTTGCTGACCCCAGTCTCAAATTTTAGGGGATCAGCTGACCCCATGACCCGGCCTTCCTGTGACCCTGACAAACACGACACAGCTGTGAAATCATAATCAAACTCACAGTAGACAACTGTCTGTTGTTTTTCAGCACACAAACCTTGGACGCAATGTTAAAAGCGAGCGAGACGTCTCCACTGTCACCTGGCTGGTCACCGACACCGGACACACTTGTTTTCACTGCGTTGTACAGCACCGACGTGACTTTCAGCAGTTCTTTCACTGCGTATCCATCGGCCTGATACAACTTCTTCATGTTCAGCTTGATGTGTGCTCGCGAGTTCTGTACAGAAGACCATCAATGATAGCAGACCATATCAACTACTGTGTCTACATCTGCTCTGCACGTCAAAATAACGCCAACTATATGCAACAATTTGTCTAAATCAACATACATATTTGGGCAAGCACAGTGGCAAGTGGCAAGTGATAGAGATATGTGTGCTGGTGCTGGCACATATAGGAACATGTGCTACTCCATATGGTGAAGGTGATATTTACTAGGGATGTTAAGCAATTAATTTTTTGATCATGTTCAACTGTCCATAGTACCATTAGTTATTTTAACCACGAGTTAATCTTGATTTTTGTGCACAGTTTGCTGATTGTCAACAAGCTAGTGAAAGTTATAAGTATTTCACGTTGAAAGCTGCTGTCTCATATGCCAGAAATGACAATAACAGTTTAAAAACCGATCTTTAAAGTATAAAAACTGCTTTATACATGTCAAAAAGTTTCTGACTCACGTAACCTTAACATCAAGTGTTGACATCAAAATGACAACCGTTCCTCAATGTGTGACAGTGGACGTCGGATGCCATCTACGACTGTCGATGTTAGAGCCAAAACTACCAAATGTAGCACAGTGACTGAACTAGTCCAGACTGGGGGTTCACCCACCAACCCACCCAGATAAGGAAATGGGGCCCAGGAAAATCCAAAAAATGTAGAAACATGTGGTCTAAACACGGAGATAATGTGAACAAGAATGTCACCTGCCTGTCTAAAAAAGAAGTCGTCAGTTAAGTGCAGATCAACAATGCAGTGTAACAAACAAAGCAGTAAGTTAAAACTTGCCATAAATGAAGCCACCGACTTGATGAATATTACTCGATCCTGGGGAGTATCGATATCAGCTGGCATGTCAGTATTGGGATCATATCTGTACAAAACTGTAGCTATAATAAAATATGAATAAATGTAAATAACTAACGTGTGCCAGATAAACTGTGTTTAGCGATCAAACAAGCAGAATCACAAGCCATAGTCAATATACACAGTGTGGTGGCACATTCTTGTAATTATTGATAGTTAAGATGGCTCAAGAATTGTCTCAGGCAGACATCAACTGCCTTGACAAGTGCTTGCCAACATGCACACACAATGGTTAGCAGATGACTCGTGTTTGTTTTGTTTCAAACTTGTCACAAATTAAGTGACTCTAGCAGTCACAAGACTTAGGGCCAATTGCAAGAATGTCGTTCAATGGTTGAGTTTACTTAACTAGCTAGTTTAACTACGTTAGCATGAAAATTGTTGCAAAAATACAAAACCCACTCTCAAGTCAATATGAGTCCACTCAAATGTCATGTGGCACAATGAGCTGCTCAAATCTCCATCAGTTCAGTGCCACTTGAAGTTAACTAAGTGATTTAAGCAGCGTTCTTGCAATCCACCCTTAGTAACTAACTTTCAATCATTCCAATGGAGCTCTCACCGAGTAATCTGTATGCATGAATGCATATGGATGGACAGATGCATTTATGGATCAAAGGACATTTCCCCAGTTCCCCTAAAAGTACTTGTTCATCTACTGAGAAAGCCGAGCTAAAAACTAGCAGTAACTTTATAGGCTACTGATTGCAGCAGGTAATTATCATTTATAAATACCTTTTTACAAGCCATGCTAGGACTTCAGCAACAAGCGGAAAGTTTGGAGTTCTAAAGTTTTCCATAGATATCAGCCTTGTGTAGCCAAGACCTCGCATCATCTCTGTAAAATCTGTATTTACAAACAACATAATAGGCATTTGTGCTACTTTGCATAGATGTGTATGTGTAAAGTAGTAATGTTCTGTGGCTTACAGTCTACATGCCATAAACAACGCATAATCTACACAGTAAGCTTTGCCAATTAATGACTGCTTTTATGAATCTATAACAAACACACATGTCATGCCGGTGCAGCATAATCTAAATCTGACCCGTCAGCCACCAAATTTGGATGCCACCATCAGAAAAAGTTAAGCCAATATGTTTGGAGCTCCGAAGCCTTGCCTTATCGAAGCTTGGCTATACCTTAACTTGTAGTGCACCATACAGTGCGATATTTCCAAAAGGATCTGCACTATATCTGGAAGAAGAAGAAATTGGCGAACTTTAAACTGAAAATAATAGCTTCGGCATCGCGCGGTTTCCTTGCGGTAGCACGGCTTTCTTGTCTATATAGATCAATGCAAAAACAATCGTTGTCTCTGAATTTTTTGTATGAGACAGCTACTGCATCATTGTAACGATCTGCTATTTAAATCGTTATTTTGAGTTTCGTCTCAGGGACGACGTTGCTAAGGAAGCCGACAGCTGTAAGACCGGCGAAGATTACATAAACTTAAATTCTCATTCTCAGTCAGACAGATACAAGTACAACATCCATACTTCGTAGGTCCCGGTACGACATTTGGAATGTGCACAAAATTTAGTTTTGCAAAATCATAAACAACAAAAACAACCACTAGTAAAATATGCCGTTGTCAATGATTTGAGTAAAAACTAAAACTGCCCCACCGACAGCTAGGTTATGGCCACAGCACTATATAAATGTTTTATAATAGATCGATACAGTAAAAACTTTTAAAAAGAATTGACTATATTATTTGCCCAATCGGGAAAAAATTAGCTCTCATATCTTCTTTACTCTTGTGTACGGTGGCCCGTAGGGGCCACTGTGCACAAAAGTTTTAATTATCTCTGGGCCAGAGATAATTATCTCTGGGCCAGAGATACTAAGTCTGGCCCAGAGAAAGTATCTCTGGGCCAGACTTAGAATCTCTGGGCCAGAGAAAATTACCTCTGGGCCAGAGATACTAAGTCTGGCCCAGAAAAAGTACTTTCTCTGGGCCAGACTTAGTATCTCTGGCCCAGAGATAATTAAAACTTTTGTGCACAGTGGCCCCTACGGGCCACCGTACTTGTGAGTCTGTTGTTGAAATGAAAATGAGCCCGTCCGTCCGTCCTTCGTTCTTGCATTTAGTTTTGCATTTAGAGCGCTTTTTCCACAATCCCGTCTCTGCGCTTTTTGTTTACTTCCGGTTTATGCTTCAGTTATAATATAATTGTTTTGAGTTATTAGTTTTAATTGCGATGTTATCTCCAGCTAATTTCCTATACACCAAAACGCTACCATCATATGCGTTCAGACGATTTTTCATAGTTAGGTATTATGGGAAACTTGGCCCAACAGACTTGAAAGGAAGGAAAACGGCAGCGCAAAACTGGCTTAAACGGCAGCTTAATGATCCATACGTGAAGCGAGCTTATCAAGAGAGTTACCGTTGTCGAAGCGCGTTTAAGCTGCTGGAAATCGACCAGAAGTTTAATATTCTCAAACCTGGTTATGTGGTATTAGACTGTGGATGTGCGCCTGGGTCATGGTCACAAGTAGCCGTCAGAGAGGTCAATTCGGATGGAGCTAGTAAGTTCGGTCATGCTAAAGAATACGAACAACGTGGATAGCAGTAATTAGTGGAGTGCATTGCAGTGGCAATTGCTATCATATCGCCGTGGCATACATCAGCACATGCTGAAATTGTTTGAGCATAAATTTACAAAACAGTTAAATAAAATATACACTGTTAGTTATTTTGCACCATGAAACCCAGGGTCATCTCCACTTGTTCTTAAGTGACTGCCATTGCATAGTATGTTCTGTATTTTCCAACATGAATGGCACTGTATAGCCTAATTGTGCTGATGTGGCATTAAAAATCGACTCGCTCGCGTGCCATTGCGTTGTCATAATCTGCCAACCTTGGCCACACTCACTAAAGAAGACATGACACTACCGAAGCATGTAGTGACTTATTCCTGCCACAACGCAGTGCTTAAAGTGGAAAATTTAGGAAGTGCCTCGACGCCCCAACTAAAGCACCCCTGCCCTTTTCCCTTCCCTACCGTCCCCCAGTTGCGTGTTGCTAAAAATGGAGGTGGGTATATGCCAGAAACAATGTACAGAAGGCACGAGGATTGTGGCACCAAAGATGCCGAGGGGGTTAGGTTCTTGGGAAGAGGGTGTCCCCTTCCCAGCCGACTAGGGGATCTAGGGGAGCCAACACATTCTGGGCATATTTCATGTCCTCAGAAGCCTGCAGTGCACATACTCTTGTTCATTGTCAAGGTGTACAGTATATCTCTGTATACCATGTTTTATATGACGAGGTAAGTATACGCTGTCAAAAAACACCAGAGGTTTGGTATATGGCATATACCCCCAATACACCCCTGACTTCCCGTCCCTTCCCTGTCCTCCCCTTAGAAGTAGGCCCCTTAAATACAACTAGGGAGTCTGAGGGACCGATGTACACTCGCCAGCAGAGTCTGAGACAGAGCCCCAGCAGAAATCGAATTTGTTATGGTGCATTCCACAGTCCACACTTTAAACACTGCCACAACTTCAAAAATTACTATTGTCTACATTGTTCGCACTCTTCACGTTGCTCAGTTTCTTCGGCTTGATACAGTGATTGAAATTTGTCTGTGAATATTTTTTGTTGAAAACATTTTGTAGTTAGTCATTTTGCAAAGTAAATTAATATGCTTAGGTTCATCATACACATCATCACACTGTGTTCCGTAAAAAAACATGTGACTACATTTTTATCTGTCCCATTGCTATTGCATAGCATGGGGCAGATAATAAGATCGCTGGCGTCTGTCTGTCTGTGTGTCTGTCATCGCTCCTGCGGTCGCAATTTTGAATAGAATTTGATGAAACTTTGCACAGTCATTTGGGGCCGGAAACTAAGATCGAGTTTGTTGGGGGTCAAAATCCGGTAATGCCTCCTCCTATTTTACCCCAAAATCGAAAAATTTATCATGGCACCTATGGGGAAATTTAAAAAAAAATTTAAACTGTCATAACTCCGGTTGTTCGCAAGACAGAGTCGTAATTTTTGGTTCTAGGGTGGGGTTTTCGGGGACGGCCTATTTAATGGCATCATAGAAATTTACCCCCAGATGACCCCCGTTGCCATGGCAACGAAATTTGGGACAAAATTGGCTATAACTCGGCTTGTATAAGAGATATCTGTTAGATGTTTGCGTCTGATAGGGGATTTTCGGGGTCGGGCTATCGACTGGTGTCAGTCAAATATTACAGCGCCCTACCCCCGTTGCCATGGCAACGAAATTTGGGACAAA
>Ga0056114_1000831_pt1 | contig 12324 bp, 10 predicted proteins | sample WorMetHERISLAND1_FD_77005 | JGI IMG/M metagenome (GOLD analysis project Ga0056114, IMG submission 77005) | Marine gutless worms symbiont microbial communities from Max Planck institute for Marine Microbiology, Germany - Olavius loisae HERON... ...
CCAACATGCTGTCTATACGCGGACCATAACTACTGAATCGGCTACTAAACCAGTCAAATTGACTGGTGTTATCACGTTCCCACGCCCGCCTGACACTAACTGTTAACCTTGCCCGCTTCACTACTGGTTCTGGTTCTGAAAACCGATCTCACTATGCAGGATCGGCTCGGATCGGATCGGATCGGGTATTTAGTGATTCGTGCGTTCTCTACCTGTTTGAAAATCACTTTGATGTAGACCTAACAAGCGTCATTCTGATCACTGCTCAGCTTCTGCAATCAGTGGTAGGGTTGTCAATTTAATTCCCCGGGAACTCATTCGGAGTCTCGAGTGAAGACTGAGAATAGCAAGTGAAGGCCAGGAAAATTTCCTCATGTCGCTGTCGACATTAAATCGGCAGCCGTGTATGCAGCAACGATTAGATCAAAAGAAGTGGCGAGCAAAACTCTAGGCCTAGTCTTTGTAATCGACGCCAAGTTGGTTACTGGAGTGAAATGACAGTGGGGCGAATTGACTGTAAATCTAAATCACAGAGACCTATATTTGGGGTCGGTGTTGCTGGTGCGGTGTTTCGTGACAGCGGCTTCATGCTGATATTGTTTATTTGGGTAAGATGGAAGTCATTCCTATTTTAAGTATTATAATCATGAATTTGTATGAGTGAAAACAGTTCGCAAAACCAACAGTAGCGTATGTTTGTGGCACAATACTAACTCTAAGTAAAACCAGTGTTTCTTGACTGCACGTTTTATTAACGTCTGTACCTGAGTATGATCTGTGGCGGAACCCGGAAAGATCACACTGCCCAGTCCCAATTTATTGCCCTGATTTAGTAGTGTCTACATGAAGCGCAGCACTATAGTATGATTACATTCATACTTCACGTGACGTTTATATATTCACTTGGCGGTGCTTCAACCGCGAGCTGATTTAGCTCAGTAGGCAAGGCGCTCGGGCTCGAATAATGCGTTTTGCCTCAGGTCACGAGTTCGACTCCCACCGGGCGCAGTTTTTTTTTGCTCCTGGGTCGGTTGGGGTTAGGCGCACGGTCGTGGGTCCGTATAGGGTTAGGAGTAAGGTTAGGGTCAGTGTTAAGTTTATCTCGCTTATTCAGCAGAACCAGGCAGTGGTTCCTATCTTCATATAGACGACTGTCCTGATTTAACTCGAGGCCAATGTAATTAACATTCTATTACTGTACTCAGACGACCCTATATCAAAGCATAGACTCGCGTACTAAGTAGCGTACGATGCAATATACATTTATTATATATATACCAAAACATTGGCAGAATAATAACAGCAAATAATAACCATATAATTACGAAATTTGAAACACAAAGCTACAATCTCAATAAACAACACAACGAATATCTATAATGAATATTTATGAATATTGCTAAACGCTTTCATGTAAAGTTATAGTGAATTACGGGCGCAGGCTGTTTTAAGTGCTGCTACTCAGCTACTGACATTGACAAGTTGTGACAAGTGACAGCTATTCCAACTTGCGGTTGTCTTTAAAATGACTACGTACGCTGTTTTTTGACCACGGCAATAAACTTTCAGAACACGTCCGCCATGAACGTCGAAAGTCGGAACAGGTTCAGTAAGTCTGCAGTTGCTTGGCAATCTGGCAACCTGGCTCTGTACTATTTGTGTTGAATTGTCGTGATTATTTCTGATTTGAGTCAAATAAATTTCCTATTGGTAGTCCTTTGGAACCAAACCTCTATCTCTAACGGTTTCCGAGATATTCAACATCACATGTATCGCAACGGCTGACGTGACCTTGATACGACCTCTAAACAAAGGTCAAGGTCATTCATTTTGGTACCAAACCACGACAGACAGACGCAACACTGTAGTATAAACGCGACCGTTAGTACGGTCGGCTAATAAATCAGTGTCAGTAGATTGAAGCTGCTATAAACCACGTCGACGAAATTAAAATTCGCTCACACGTGACGAGGAAATTGAAATATTGTCGATGTTCTTTATCAGCGCAGTAAATTCTGCTCGTTGTTTGAAATTGCTGCTCGTCAGAATGCACATCAACACCTTCAACTTCTGTTTTCACAACTCGAACTGCATCTGCCGCGCACCGCGGTAATCCAGGAGTCTTCAAGTTGTCGAAGTTTGACCATATCTCGGAGAAAGACCTATTCGTGAAGACCAGCGCTCAGTGCACAACTAGACCTATTTATTTCTGCTTCTTCTTACCATCCTTTTAGAGTCAACTCAAACCAGCTAGCATGGGCGTCCGGCGTTGATTTTCTCCATGCACACCTAGTCGGGTCTACTCCACTCCCATTCCTGTGCTCCCTTTCCCCTACCTCCTCTCCCCTCTCCTTCCATCCCTAATACCCCCTTCGGGCCTGCCTCACCCCTTCCCCAAATCCAGGCAGCTCTGGGCAGCTGTAGGCCCCCAGCGGGGTTTGGGTGGGGCAGAGCCCCGGCCGTCATCGCATTTGCATGCGTTTTAGGTTAGGAAATTGCCTCTGGTGAAGACGATTTTCAGTAATGGTGAAGTGACATAAATAAGTACAAATGTACGCCTATATGAAACATTGCATTCGCATCCTGTCCACAGTCGTATATGGGTGTCTCCAACACCTTCCAAAACTTGGTCGGATCCACTAATGGGATGGACCCTATAAGCGTCAAAAGTGGTCGGACCTAAGATCCAGGTGGAAATCGACACCTATGTCAGCAATTCAGACTAGCTTTCAAAATTACACGTAGAACTTATCAGTCTATAATACCTACGTATTTCCACAGCTATAAAAGGTAAAGCAGATGATTTATATCGCGGTTCTATGCAATCCGATCACCGCAGAACCGCTCTACAATACCCCATTCTTCATTGGACCCTATGCCGCTGCCAACAATACGGCGCTTTCAGCATGAAGGCCCTCGCAAGGTACCAAGTTATACTGCTTGGTGAACAGAGGTGCATTAGGTGTGAACAACTTGCCCAGGGTTGTTGCCCGAATAATGCGGCGGTCGGAGTCGAACCCACGACCTCTTGATCACGAGTCCAGCGCTCTAACCACTACACTACTATAGTCCAGTCGTAGAATTTATGGTTGTGTTACATGCGTTCTACTGAATTATTGATAAGTAAGTTGCATTTATTAAATCACAATTCATCTCCGCAAGCTACACTGCGAACCTGCTGACCGTCAACCTGTATAGTATATAAAGCTTCCTTATAACAACTGGATCACAAGCTTCAGCCTACAGTGACCATTATTATGACTCAAAGGTCTGTCTGTGCTTTTTTCATCAAAATACGTCTTCTCCGGTAGTTCTTGTCAGAATGACATTTAAAAAATGTTCTCATGTACTGTGTGCCTAAGTGGTCCCCATCGATAGTTGATTCGATCCTTACAACGTTAGTTATGACGACATGAAGCGAGTATACTGCCACCCTATGCTTTGCAGCATGTAGCGTTTAGTAGGCTCGCACGCATCGGCGGCATTAAATCAGCAGTGTAAGACAGGGCCAAGCCAACACGCAGTCAACAGACGTAACAACACGTTATTAGCCACAATTACTAATTAATAACAAGTCGATGATTTCATTACTGCCGTCACCTGACATGTACACTATACAATGATACAAATTCATAGATGCCACTCGAGCAGCAGGACACGACAGTCGACAGCCTAAGTACCAACCTTTCCTACTCCAGCAACGAACAACAGAAGCCAATAAGACAACTGGTACATTCGCCCTCTTAAAGGGTGAGTTCCTGAATGTGGTATACACCCGGAGGGTCTGTGTGGGGGAAGGACGCCGTAGGCTACCGAGTGCCTAGCTGCCCCACGTCAAAACAATCTGAAAGCAAGTCAAACAAAAACAACTCGTAAACTGCCAGAGATGAATTCAAACAGGCAGATTCACATGAGGCACATTCCCCCTCTTTTTTGCAACCCCAATCTGTATACTGTTCAAAATCACAAGCTTTGAAACCAATTAAGGGCACAAAAAAAGCGTAAATCCATGCCACTGACGTTTTTTACCTGAGCTCCAAACGTGTTAAACTTGCTTTTGTGGCTGGGGTTTGCCCTGGACCCACGGAAGAAGCTTATGGCGCTACAACCAAACCTCCCAACTGGATTTAAGGAGCTGCTTCGCAGCAGGGAAGGGATGGGAAAGCACGGGTACAATACGGGAGGGAAGAAAGGAAAAAAGGGGTATATAACAGAAGGAGGGAAGGCAGGAATGAGGAAATTTGTGCCCCCTCTTTATCAAATTCTTGGATCTGCCCCTGCTTTGTAATTATCGCTAAAACAACACTGGTACAAATTTCAGTAGTTCATCATATGTTTACAGGATAAGGTGTAAAATATTTACTCTTCAAGATCACTAAAATACTTAAAAGAGGTTTACATGACTTACTTTATATTGGGGTTGTACAATTCGTTAGTTCATTTCTGGCGTGCATCACGTGTGCAGAGCCAAACGTAGACATCAGTCTCCAGAGTGGACGATTCTGAGCCACATCAATTGCTTCATTCAGGGAGAGGTTATTAGATTTCAGGTCTTGCTGCATAGTCTTCATCCACGTAGTACGAGAACGTTCTGGTGGTTTCCTCCAGTTATCCAATGGGAAGCTGTTAAGGTCTTGGCATCTGTTTCGTCTGGCATTCACACAGTGTGGTTGGACAGGGAAAAACGCCTTGCTTGGAAGTTGTCGTTAATTGGTTGTCCATCTCACCTCGTCATTCCGTACATGGTGGTATGCTTGATTACTAATAGCTTTTTGCAAACACCATTGGTCGAGAGCATCAATCTTCAGTACATCACTCTTGGTGACTGCCCAGCACTCAGAGCCATACAGGAAGATAGGTAGAATGCAGGTATTATACAGCTTCAGCTTGGTTGAAATGGAGATTCTTGACCTCCAGATCTGTTTGTCTAGATTCTGCATAGCCGCACGGGTGATGGCATTGCGACGTGAGATATCAGGTGAGCTTTGAGTTGTTGAGTGGACAAGGGAGCCAAGGTAGACAAACAGTTCAACCACTGCCACCTCCTGCCCTTGAACTCTGTCTCATCTTCCCAACTGACATGGCCCAGAATGGTCCACCCTGGAGACTGATGTCTGCGGTTGGTGCTACGCACTCCTAGTGGTGAATGCCAGAGATGATCATTAATGATGTCAGTGTAAACAGCGGAGGAGTCTGTACATAATGCTGTAAAACCATTCCTTGATGTCCACATTGCCCTTTGTTTGGCAAGGCAAACATAGAATATATTAGTGCTCGTTATTGCGCACCAACAATGAGAAGTTTAAAAGTGAGGCCATAAAAGGCGCAGAAATAAATTAGTGAACAAAACTGTGTCGTTAAATGGCAAGAAAATACTAAAGACTTTTTACAGTAATAGAGAAAAGTTTCAACTGGGTGGTGGTGGGGGCGGGGAGGTCACATCTACGCCGGCAGGTATTGTGATGTGGGTGCTCGTAGAAGTGGCCGTCGATGACACAACACTCGTTAACGACGAAGATGTTGTCGTTGACGACGGCTTCTGCTGCTGCTGTTGTTGTTGCCAGGCGGCAAATGACGGCGGAGGAACAGGCATGCTGGGAAGACGAGGTGGCGGCGTGCTCCACGGAGGTCGTATGTGAGTAGCAGGAGGTACTGGGGGCGGAGGAACCGGCCTTAAACCTACAACAATAACAAGTCTATTATTAGTAACAGTGCTGTGATTATAAGCAATAAAGTTGTGATGATGCTCGCGTTCAAAAACTCGGTCCGGTTTCCGTCAGTATTTTGGGAAAACATCCACAATTTTTTTGATCATTTCGTGAAAAAAGCGAAGTTTTACTAAAGTAGGAGCTGACAGGAGCAAAAACTGAAAAATACTGCACATAAAAAACCATACCATGTGAAAATTGCCGCTTGGCTTAGTGCCAGAAAACCAATGTTTCAGTTTGGCTAGTTTCCCCCGGAGAACGATGGTTTTCGGTATTAGTTTTGAAACTGACACAGCACTAATTAGCAACAATTAAGCACAACTTCGGTTACAAAAAGCTTCGAGGCTGCTGTATGGTGTGTCGATCGATCGACTAATCAATCCATCCAGCATCAGTCGAAGAAGTTTCTAATTTTCTGTTCCTGTCATCTGGAACACTCTTCCACTACACCTTCGATCACCTTCCATCAGTCATAAACTGAAAACCCACGTGTTCAAGCAGGCCTACATGCCTTGCCTTACCTTCAGGGTGGATTTCGCACATACAGATCTCAAACTACCAGGTAGGCCCATTGCACTTCCCAACAAGCCACAGGCTAAAGAAATCTCCTGTTAGCTTTGGCAAGCTTCAGGAGTAAAGGCCAATGTATGTTACCTAAGTCAGTATAATCCATACAGTAAAAACCTAGAAGAGTAAATCTAGTAGTTGATAGTGCGCTGCATCTTCCAAGGAGATGAAGAGCAGTTTCTTCTTCCTCTTGACAGAGGGGACAGGTGGGGTCCGACCTGACTCTTAGCAAAGTCAAGTGTCAGTTAAAATTCGCACGACCTGTTAAAGGCCTACATGCTCCGAGCAACTTGAACAAGTGAACCAACTGACAGTACCGGTCGGTGGTTGACGCCATGGCAGTGCAGTTGGCGGCGGTACTGACTGTGCCATGAATGGTGGCAGAGGTGGCGGCGGCAGTATCGTCGACGACGACTGGCTTACTACAACAACAAATAACACAGCTGAGTCCCATTCCATGAGAAATCCACCAGGAGATCCGACTTCTGTTTTTTGATTTTCACGAGCAACTTTCACTACGCATTCCTTATCGACACTGACAAAGATCTGGACAGTTTTACTACCCTGCCCCCTAGCGGCCTCCACAGTTTGCCCTGATTATCTTCTGAGACTTTAGTGTTATACAAATACCGTACTTACTTATAAGTATCAGATCTACCTTAAGATGACAGCAGGAGTAGACGTGATGCTCCATCATAACTTCAACTGCTAAAGATAAGTCAGGAAAAAAGGCCGAGTCAACCAGGTTCACACAATTTTCCGACAAAAGCTCCAGAACTTTTCCCGGACTTTCTCAAAGCCCGCCAACGTTAACTTTTGAAAACGTCATTGTATTTAAGTACGATATCATACGATAACATCCACTGAAAAGCTGAGTGAGTGTGTGTGATCAGCTAGATCTAGCACACGTAACACAAACAACCAAGTATCCAATAACTAATGTAAAACAGAAACGAAAATAACATACACTACACAAGATGATAAAAATTAGTTTCTTTGATAAAATCCATGATTGCTGTTGCATCCAGATTCTAGAATGAACGTTTAACATACCGGAGTTGGTGGACGTCGTTGGTGTCTTGGTAAACCGTTGCCATGGCGCTGGTACGGCAGCGGTTGTGATGGACGGTGGAGGGATTGGTGGCGGTACTGATGCAGGAAACTGTCCCACACTCGCCGGCACAGGTGGAAATCTCGGAGGAGTTGGCGGCATCTGTGTCCACGGCGGCGGTGCACCAGACAGCTAGACCAACAACCAACGTCACAGTGGAAACATGCTGAGAAAAAACGCTCAGATTTAACTATCGTAACTGTGTAAGGAAATTGAAAAAACTGAAATTGAGATCATTACATCATGCATTCTAAAGTTGTTATCTATAGCCATTTTGCTCAATCGAATGTACTCAATAAGTTAAGCCGTTAAATCGGTCCAGTCCGAAAACTGCCTTTTGTACCTCAGTTTCATGGAGCTGAGAAGACTGGGGAGGCAATGTGAGTAAACAACTTGTCCAAGGTTGCTACTCAGGAGAATAGTGGCAGGGCCGGGATGCAAACCCCGGACCACTGACAGAACTGAGCAACAGCGCGTCAACCACTATGCCACTAAGCCTCAATATATGCTTAGTGATGAAACACAAACAGATAGTAATGTGTACCATTGAAATTTGCTGCATTTCATTTCACAGTTTTGTTTAACTCGCCAAAAAAGTACGCCCCATGTGACAAGGACTCAGAAGCATAGTTAAAATAAGCCTATGTCGTCTTCTGGCTGAGTGTTAAGGCTATGTGGGAAAACGATGAACAGAGAAACTGCACTTGAATGAAAAACGGTACAAAATAAAACTATCGACGACAAACCCTCGGTGGAGGTAGACTGAGAGGTGGTTTGGCGGCAAACAGTGAACCTGGTGAAGCACTGGTGGTAAAACTGGATGTGCCGGGTGGCAGCGCCATCCGACATGTGACCTACAACGACGTCCACGTACACAGTGCAATCACCTGCTACATCGACAAGCTTTCTTGTCCCGATTCATTTTCACACTGGACAAGCTTGGTTCCCTCAAAAACACAAGACAGTTAGCTCGTTCATGTTGGCATTAAAGACACATCTCCACTCCGCTCACCGAGTCAAAAGACACACCCCATTGTGTTACGACGTGTTAGAAATTGTCGGCATTACTATTATTATTAAAACCCAAGGATTCTGGAACAGGTTTTCAGAAGACACCGGGCATATGCACAATTAAAGGGGCGATCATATCTGGCAAAGTCTGCAAAACATGCCAGCAAGCTCAGACGATCAATAAAGGATATTCCGGAAGCAGGACGAGGGAACTACTTCTAAAGGCAGACACACAGATTGGTTACTGGTATGGTATACTGTCAGGACATGCCCCTCCATGGAACTGAGACCATAGCACAATGTGCACTAGATGTAACCCAATGTACAACTTCCGCGAACAAGGGCTGCAAACTGCAATTCAATCTCCCATACACTATCTGAGCTGTCACGAACTACGTTCCCACTTTGTCTGTAAGGCGCCCTTGTAATGTCTACTGCCATGTTACGGCGCCTTACAAATTGTCGTTTATTATTATTATTATCTCCACTGCAGCCACAGTGCTGCCACAGCAACAGTTACCACGGCAACGTCATCGGACAACCGCACTGTACAGTCTCAATGTTCGGCCCATTATGTTGCCATGGCAATTACACTGCCATAAGGTTGGTTTATATGAGTCCAATGCCTTCATCATTTATCAGTCTTTATCTGCACTTGTTTCTTATTGCTAGCTAATCGGCTACTCAGCCGAGAGTGTGCAATAAAACTCAGCGTCAGTGTATAGTGTTGCTGACCGCTACTTTGTGACATAAGTTAGCAGAGACTGAGCAACTAACACTTGGCGCTGGTAAGCCGAGGACAGGCTGTGTGGCGGCCAACATTGGCCGAGCTGGTTTAAATGACGTCGCGTCGGCGTCAATACTGGATGTCGTCGGCGGTGTACCCTGACCAAGTTCCGCCATCAACGACATGTACTAGAGCACACAAGACACACACATACATTCATTCATTCACTGCCGGCAAGCACCACTAAACACAGACATCAGTCTCCAGAGTGGACGATTCGGAGTAACGTCAGTTGCTGGCTTCACCGTTTTTGGTCACGTGACATCATTGGGCTCTTTGTCCATGCTATGCTTTAGCAATCTTCTCTTCTTCTTCTTCTTGCGTAGCACCAAACGCAGACATCAGTCTCCAGAGTGGACGATTCTGAGCCACAGTTATCGCCTCATCCAGGGAGAGATTGTTAGACCTCAGGTCTTGCTGGGCAGCCTATAGCAATGGGACAAATAGAATAATAAAAGCTGGGGCAAGCAGTAGTGCTATAAAACAGCTGTCATAGCATTAACACTAGAGTAACACAGTTTAACTTTATCGGCCAACTGAATGAAATCATCGTTCAATCGAGAACCGCATACTGTTAGTGATGGGCTGCTAGTGACGGGTTGTTGAGTACTGTGCACAAAGATGCGGAAAGATGGAAGGAAACCATAAGTTATGAGATTTGTCGAAACAAATGATGTCGTTACCTCGGTGTCCATCTTGGCTTTGTCGTTCATCACCGTCGCAAGTGGAGCTGGAGCGTTAATGATTTCCTGTATACCTTCACTGGGCCTACAATCACACATCCACGTGTCAGTAACTAAATAAGTAAGTAACATTGTAAGTAAGTGAACCGTCCATTAGTACTACAGACTCTGTTAGCTACTGACAACCGAATGTTTTACGGAGTGAAATGGTACAAAATTTCTTTGCATCATCCTGAGCTACGTCAAAATTTCCCCACATCCATCCCAGCTGCATCCTCACCAAACTCTTTCTCTCAGTGTACTCAATAGGGATGCAATCATGGATCCCATGTTTCAGGATCCGCACCGGATCCTGAAAAAACACCGGATATCTGGCCAGATCCGGATCCAGAGCACCTCTAGTACTCAACCCAACAGCACATCTCCACTCTGTCGCGAAAACATCCCCAACGTCGGTCAGTTGTAACTCTAAAGTCTCTCTGCATCAACATCTCACTATACAGCAAGAACATTAGACTTGCCAAATTAGACAAATATCAGTAGTGCAACAGAAAGAAGGTACATACTGCCTTAGCCCCCCCAGTAACGAATTAAGTGAGCGAAAATTGTAACACTATTAATATCGGACTAATTATCAGAGGTGGACCGAGTGCTTATATACAACATATTTTGCTGTTTATTGGCACATCTAGGTCAGGCAGCCATAGGCCTCCCAGCATCACTGGACAGGTCACCCCGTCCAAAGCCTGATAGGAAGAACTTTTGGATGCATATTGCATAAGCAGGTAAATGACACTGAATGTATCGAACAAGATACTTGCCCAGATAATAATGATTAAGCACACTCAGTCTGCTTACACTTAGACCAAACATGCAGCTACAACTAGCATACAGGTTACAGGAGGTACATTTAGATGAACAAACCGTTTCTGTTTGCAGTCGACGGCGATGTGGCCGGCACCGCCACACAACGCACAGATGATTGTGTTAGTGACAATTGTCTGAGCTTCTTGGAACTGCTTCAGCTTACTACAACACAACACCACGTCGACACAAGAGCCACTCAGATGGCTCACTGCTCAGTCAAGCCGTGATGAGATTCTTAGCGGCACATCAGCACAAGCAGGCTATATAGAGCCATTCACACTGGTTCACGCTGGAAAATACAGGACAGAAGATAAATTTAAAAATACAGAAACTAAACACAACCCAGAAAAGCAAACAATGCAAAACATAGCAGACAAAACTAGCCCGGTTCAGTCGCCTTTTACAACACTTGGTCAGGAAACAAGGTTGGCTTATTCTACACGGCTGCCGAACCTACACGGGGCCCGAAAACAAAAGTACCAGCATCAGCAGTAGCTCAGTGGTGGTAACAGTCATAAGCTTAAAACTCCATGATAGTATAAACATAATATTTGGAGTGCAATGGTGATAACAGTGAAACTGAATCCACAATTCCGGATTCCATCGCGACACTACTTACTGATCACCTTTTGCCAGAATTAGTGCTACACAGAGTGCATTGGAACTGTTAAGTTGGCTTAATTATCACATGCACTGTCTCCGAGTTAACGTCCTGTTCCACACGTTATAGGAGACCGCTTCCGTCTTGCAAAACACCGAGCCTTCTCAACCAATCACTTGGCTGATATTGACAAAACTAAAGACAACTATAACCGACAACAACACAGAAACCTGAACAACCAGACGAGAAACCTCCAGCATTTGCAAAAACTTTAGACAATTGAAACTAAAGCCTGCCTTAATGGACTTTCAAATGATCCGACCAGAAAAAGAAGCAGGCTTATTCTACAGCTCACGGGAGTGCAGCATCTCGGAAATAAACCGTAATGGGTCGAGCAGAACGTTAGACCCACAGGGTCAACACTAGCAACCGCAAGTGATAGTCGCCGGCCAACAAAGATGGCCGACATACGCCGTGATTGGCTGACTGACCAAAACACGGACTGCTGCCTTGTTGTGATTGGTTTAGTACAAGACATCCCACAGTCCTTTGCTCTACACCTAAAAATAGATTCAGATGGTTCCAATTGGTCCACCATCGTTGTTGGTCAGTGGTGGTCAGAGAATATTTATTTACATTCGTGGCCAGCTCTGTTTCCAGCAATTATACATACATGATTAGACCTTACCGAGGTCTAACCGAGTACTAGTTATCTTGCTTTATGTCAGTGAAGAAGAGTATTTGAAAGCCATCAATGTAAAACAATAAACTCAACGTTCAAAGTGACAAAGACGTCTTACAAGAGAGCATCGTTTTCCCGCAGCGTTCCGTTGAGAAGAGCCAGTTCGCGGAGCTGTTGTTTACGTAGATCGTTCTCAGCGTCTGGAACTGTGATGCCCTCCATGATAATGTGGTTTATCTGTGCCACATAGATACCACTGTAAAGGTAAAAGGTCGAGCACTTGATATAGCGCCCCAAGTAGACACGG
>Ga0056114_1000832_pt1 | contig 12321 bp, 9 predicted proteins | sample WorMetHERISLAND1_FD_77005 | JGI IMG/M metagenome (GOLD analysis project Ga0056114, IMG submission 77005) | Marine gutless worms symbiont microbial communities from Max Planck institute for Marine Microbiology, Germany - Olavius loisae HERON... ...
CAAGATCGATGACCTTGGATGACCTTGAACTTCATAAGCTTGAATTTTCAGTGAATTTCGCGGGATTTCGCAGATTTCGGACGCAACAACAGCTAAACGAATGAAGATAGACCTATAATGTCAACGACGGAATTGTAGCCCATTAAATGCACTTTCCAGCGTTGTATAGATTACGTCGATATCTCGTGGCGTTCCGCCGCTAGGGGGCGTCAAAGACGGGAGGGTTAGTAAAATCAGCAGTTTTCTATCTTTAACCGTGAATATCTCGAAAACGGTAGCAGATACGGCTAAAGTTACTAGTAATGACTAATAGCAAGTCACATATGGGCTTTCGATTGGCACCAAGATCGATGACCTTGGATGACCTTGAACTCCATAAGTTTGAATTTTTAGTGAATTTCTCGGCATTTCGCTGATTTTGGAAGCAACAGCAGTTAAACGCATGAAGATAGGCCAGTATTGTCAGCGACAACGTTGTAGGCACGTCGAATTGGAGCAATTTTGGCAGGCTTTCGCGTCGCGCGGGTTTGTCAGCGATAGCCGGGCTTTCTTGTTAATGCCGTTGCGATATCGGCCACCCGTCATATTTATAGCAGACTATCGTATCGAATCGTATAGTATAAAATGTGCCGGGAAACTCGAGGCAGTAGTCTGTGCTAACACTCAGTAGTGAGAATGAGAAGATCAAAAGTAAGTGTCATTAAATGTATCCAGAAGAGAGCCGTGTCATGCCGCAGGGCAATACCGTCCTTAGATGACGTCCAGAATGTCGTTCTTAAACCAGCGTTCCGATGTAACCATGTTTTACTGTCAGCCAACCTGACTACCTACAGTAGGCCTACACAATCTTATCTCTGTTCGCTCTACAGGTAGAACTTGCTCCTCGTCTCTTGTCACCCTAGCTCGACTATCCGTATCTTCCTCATTACAAATCACCAACCGCTCTTTCACATAAGCATCACCTTACCTGTGGAATCAGCTCCCTTCTTCATTCCGTCGACCTCGTTCTGTTCACTGTCCTCCTGGTTCACCACATCCTGCGCATATCACCTTATCACAGTCACCACCTTCGAGTTCGCGCTCATCACCTATCACTGCCTCTACCTTTCACTCCAGACTTAAAACTCATCTCTTTCACAAATCCATAGTCACTCTTATTCCTTCCGGACTGCCTTCATGGATCTTAACCTGCACTGAATTAAAGGGGCACTGCTGTCTGTTTTAGTTTCTGGCTACGTGTGCTAGATTAAGCTGTATACTCAGCTTTCTAGTCCATGTTAAACTCTGCTATCGTATCGTATCGTATTTGTTGATCGAAAACTCAAATGCTAATGATGTCCGTAACGTTACGCTATGGCGATATCAAGGGTTGCCAAGTGTTGCTAATAAACGAACATAACGATGATGGAAAACGCTGCAATGCGGCGATGTTTATTATGTTATTAGTGGCAGTTCCCATGCCTTTAGAAATAATCTCAAGGCTGCTAACAGGCATTTTAGTACTATCAAGTACTTAAAGTCATTTGGTTGTGAAAAATCAGCATGTAATATTATTTATTTATTAATATGCATTAATATTAATATTTATTTATTAATATTAATATCGTTGATTTTATGTTCTTTTACGTTATGTGCTGCTTCGGCGTAATAAACGATGGATAGAGTTTTATTATCAGTTGACGAACATTGCTTTCTGTAGGGCATAGGCTACAGCAGAGAAAAGTTAGTCTAATGACGTAATGAGTTAACTGCCCAGTTTATTAGGCCAGTTAGGCAGAATTCAGAACTTCAGCTGCTTTTCTGCTGTTTTAGTTTAGTCCGTTTGTGTTGCTACCATTTTGTGGCGACTAAGGGCGAGTTTCTCGTTCTTAACCGATCGGTTAAGTTAGGCCTACCTTTTAACCAATTGGTTAAGGCAAGTTGCGTTTCCCGTGTCACTAAGTATCAGTTAAAAGGCTTCTAACCGTAACTGCCCGGTTAACGATAACCACCGGTTACCTAACTGAAGGTTAAGTGTCATTTAACTGAAAGAACGAGAAACTCCCTCTAAACCTACATACAGTTCGTTCGGATTCGTTTGGCTGTGATTTTGTCGATGACACACATCATGGCTGCAGAGAACACTGGGATACAGGCTGCCAGCTGCTGCAACTATCATCGGCGATGACTGATGACAATCGTAGTAGATAACCACTGCCGTCGAGATTATATGACAACGCGCATACATGGTAAGATCGAATCATCGATCGAATCGTTATTGATAGCCTAAGGCCTGCGCTTGTCCTGTTACTTTCAGCTAACAATGGAATTTTTTTTCCTATTTCCCGGAATGTCATTACGATGCGAACGATACGACACGTTAGATACCGATTTTATGAATTTACAGACTTCTGTTGTAACACTAAAATGCAATCTCAGCTATTTTTGAATGGAAGCTGTCGGTACGTACAGGAGTGGCTTTAGTGAGTGATAGTCATAATTTTTGTATAATTTTTGTGTCCATTTCAGCCGTTATTAATATTTTCTGTCCAATTTGTGCATTGCTTGCGTAATTTCGCGTCGCTCATTCGAACCTAGTACGCGTACTACTTAAAAGGGAAGTCTACTCTGTATGCTGAAAGTAGCCGTCCATTCCAAAAAAAGTTATCCAGCAAACCAGCAAATATAACAGACTACGCTAGTGATTATGGGCGTTATCGTGAGTGAGTACGATACGATAAGAGAGTTTAACGTGGACTGAAAAACTAAATGTGGTCAGCTTAATCCTAGCATCGCAACTAAAAAAACGCCAGTAATCCGGCCCACGTTTGAGACCAGTAGAGGCAGTCCAAATGGAGCCAGAAAGAATTTGTGAAACAGGTGAATTTATCGTCTGGAATAAAAGGTCGAGGAACTGACAGATAGTGAGAGCAAAGGACTGTCATGAGGTGATGCGCGCAGGATGAGGTACCCAGGAGGATGAGTTTGACAGAACGAAGAAGGGAACTGATTCCACAGGTAAGGTGTTGCATATCCAAAAAAAGATCGGTTGGTGATTTGTAATGAGGAAGATACAGATGGTCGAGCTAGGGTGACAGCAGATAAGGAGCGGGTTCTACATGTAGACTGAACAGAGATCAGGTTGTGTAGGTAGTGAGGTTGTAAGAACTTCTTGTGTGAGTGAGAAGAGTTTATATTCAATGCTTGCGTAAATCTTGAGCCATGCAGTTCAAAAAATCTGAGGATGGTTGTGATATGAGAAAATATAGCAGCTATGTAGCGACTCTTTCGTGTTTAATGGCATGCGATCGCCTCCGTGACTTGAAGATCTTGAGCAAAATGATGCATCGTTGACTGGCAATTTTAGCTCGCGAGAAATAACGCCTAGCCTTCAAGTTGACATGTGTCAGTTGCATATCTGTAGCCTTGTTTCTTGTGCTACAGTATGCTGTCTCCTTCAGAAATTGATTTGCCGTTCATGTACGTTATAAATCCCTCATCCGATGACAACAGAACTTGACACAGTGTCGATACAATGACAACATCTTGTTTCTTTATGCCTCGACGACGACATCTGGTATTTTGTATATGAACAGTACACAACAGGGTTCCATAATTCTGCGGCGATATTGGATCGCAACGCGTCGACCGTAAATCTGATGATCGTCATTGTATATCGTATGAATATTGCACACTGATAATAATAATCATCAGCAAAGAATGGTAGACAATACAACGAAGCGCAGCTATCGCTTATAAACCCACGCGATGCTTCAGCAATCGTCGTGTGGTTTATAGAAGCCAGGCAGGCTTCTATGCCATCCGTAGTTAATTGCGCGCGCTAAAAGAAGGTAGCGCAGCTTACAGGACATGCACGATCTGCGACCATACAGATACGATAACAGAGTAGTGTACTGATGGCGATACAAATATTTGGGATCTGCTCGTATCTCGAGTTGGACGGGCCACGGGGGCCAATGCGGCCATCAGATAGACGGCCGTAGAATTCTGACAGGATCATCCCTTTAACCGGGCCTTTGAACACAGGTAGAGTTAATGTCAATGTCAGAATAAATTTATATAGCGCTATTCACGCCGAGCATATTGCTTTCGATGCACTTGTATCTCGCGAACAAGATCGACTTTAATGTCGCCGAAAGACACCGTCGCTCACATCCGGTTCACGCAGTTCGACAGGCAGTGTATTCCAGCCGGTCGGACACCCGACAACATAGAGTATAGAGCATAGAAATACAAGAATTTCTTTGAGCTATACGGTGTGATCAGTAACGTGGACGACGATCTGTTGATCTCGCTAGCCGTCACTTGCGATTAACAGCACAGCGCCGTCGGACCTGTGATACACATTGTTTGCGGCCGTCTAGTGGACGGCGTCATTCAGCGTTGGTCCCGTCGTCCGTCCGTCCTACACAGCAACTTGAGATATGAGCATTTCAAATATTTCCTTTCGCTTTCAGTACGCTATACTGTTGTATGGTTTCAGATAGTGCAGGTGATCTCGGTCACATAACATCTTTCTTTCTATAGCGTGCGCGTCGCTGTTGTTAGATAAACCTTTTGCACACTCGGCCCACCGGATTCTCCAGCGTTATGCGGCAATACGCCTGTTCCGTATGGTGAAGCTTACCGTTGTACATTGCACAGTTCAGCTTATACAAACGATATATTTCGTTGCACTGCAACGAATATACAGCAAGACGGCTTTAAAATTCTGGCGACGTCCAATAATGTGAAGCGCATGATGAACAAAATGTGGGCATTCGTAAGTAAGTAAGTATATTTATAAACGGCGCAAATAAATATAAATGTCACAAATGCGCCGTGGTCTCAAAACGCGACGGAGAATAAGTATGTTTTCAAATGTTCGTTGAAGGTAGTCAGTGATAGCCCAGTGTCGCGTAGGCTGAACGGGAGCTCGTTCCATGTGCGCGGACCGGCGGCAGCGAAGGAACGGTCACCAAAGGTGCTGTTCTGACGTGGTACATAGCAGACGCGTCGCTCCGCGGATCGCAGGGATCTCCGTCGGGAAACAGCAACCACCCGGCACTCGCCGGCTAGGTAATCCGTCGCCAGGCCCGACAGTGCACGAAAAGCAAGACTCGCTGGCTTATACTGGATCCGTTGCCGAACAGGTAACACTATCACTATAGCGACGCGACGTACCTGTAGGTGGACGGTTGACGCAGTTTTCACGCATCATTAGTGTCTGTCTGTGAGCTGGAGAGACTGGACCCTGCAGAACCGATAGTATTCCCATGTCAACGGATGCGGAAACTAACAGTATATTGACGTCGTGCTGCAGTTTCCAAGGACAACGCAACTTCCGCTCGATTCAGCATCAGTAAACAATATTGCGCGCATACTGTGTGTGTCACGAGGTTTCTATAGCGCGGCTGACAAGGTGAGCAATTCGAATGTATGCACATCGACAGCAAGTGATACAGATCTTAATATGGTCGACGAAACATCTGATTGACTTCTGCTCAGTCACGTACAAATATAGGAAAAGCGACGAGACCGGGTGAACTGAACAACGGCAAATGATAGAAGTGCCACGACAGACTAAGCTGAATAATCTCAGAAGAAGTATCTGGTCTCAACATGTGCACACGTCACAACAGAAACCCGACAAAACGTTTCGTGATGCCCACATTTTTGCTTAAGTCATTTATCCTTCACGTTCGCATTAACAATGAGCAAACTTTGACAGCAGAGTTGTTATCTGGGTCCTTCACACAGCAGGCTCTGTTGGGCCTTACTTCAAGTCGATTTAGTCGGCTGGTAAACCACTCCATCCATTTATGACTCCTTCAGCAAAGGAGTTTGACCCAAAGATGCTACTGTAATGTTTAAAAAGTATACAAGAATGACATCTTGTACAACTCGTAGGCCTACGTAAGGCTACACGATCTATGCGCACTAGACCAAATTACTATTTTATAGCAATTAGCAACACAACAGATCGAAGCGAAGCCTACGTATTTCTAGCTGTTCTATAGCCAAGTTTAACCATTTTAATCGATAGTCCCGTCAGTCTCTTGTGAAACGTCTCTCACATACGCCGCTTGCTCCAGCGTGATGGGGCTTTACGACCTGTGCGGACCGTCGCGTGTCGAGTCATTTCTTCGTCGAGCTGTCTGATCAGGTCTGTTGGAGTCAGCGACGACCACAGAGAACCTAGTTGTCACAACCTCAGGAAACGACGTCATGATCGAGAAGAAAGGACACCTCTTTGCTAAAAACTATTGTTAGACTACAGTAGAAACTTGCTGAAACATATTATTGATTTTCAATCAGTTTACTCATTATCACTGTCAGTGATGGTAATTAATTAATTAGAAATAATTAATTAGCCCAATTAATTAGAATGTGAGCTAATTCTAATTATAATTAATTAGAAATTTCAAATGGCTAATTCTAATTTTAATTCTAATTCTAATTGGCCACCAGCTAATTCTAATTGCAAAGTAATTAATTGCCTCTCTGTACAGCACGCATGCACTGCTCCAAGCACCAGAGCCCAGGCCGTACATTTGAAATGCGACCTTTGGTCACTGGTCAGCAGTCTGCACTGCATGAGGTCCAGAAATGACTATTATATATACTGCGATGTTCTCAGCTGCTGCAGCATGGCGGATGTCATAAATAAATCCCATTGTGTAGTGTCTCTGGTAGAGTTGAAGATGAAAGCCATTACTGGCAGTGGGAGTCCAGTCAGCAGCCGCGTTTGCATAGTGTAATGACTTTACAACGCAGCGTTCTGGACACTTCTTGCAATAAGTGAAGTCTGTGTCTTTTAACCCTTTGTACCAAAAATCATAAAAACCTAAGCCCGGTATGCTGACCGTTTATTGTCGTATCTGTGCTTCACTGGAGTAGCTGCTAATTCTAATTAATTAGTACCAGCTAATGCTAATTCTAATTAATTGGTTACAAATGTCTTAATTACCCATCACTGATCACTGTCTTTTTTTCACTTAACCTCATTCTGTATTGTCCCTGTTACGTTCAGACAACTGCGTTTGCATTAATTAAAGTTAGTTTTAGTTAAGGTAAGGAGACAAAACATCGGACTTGTGTACTCGAGCACATGGGTGTTAAAGGTACGGACTAATAGTTCAGTATTGCGTGATACAAAGCATCGGACAATCGTGCTAGTTATAATAATAATAATTATAATTGTTAACATCGGGAATAACGTGAGCTAATTATCAACAATATTTCCGTAGGATTATGCTGTACCATTGTAGCACATTGCTCCGGAAATGTCGTTGATAATTAGCTCACGCCATGCTCGAGGTCTCCCGTCAACTGATTGCTGTTTTAGATTCTAATGAATAGAAATGAATATGTTGCTCCGGTTTAAAGACACTGCAGCAGCTGCCATTGGGCAAATGTCAGATGCATTGGATGTGTAACGCCAGAAGCACGACTGGTTCATCGCTAGGTACATATCGACGTACCGTGCTCAACCTGTCTGTCACATGGGCCTACTATGCGCGCCCGCCCGCCGGCACGTGTCAGACCGTACGGTGACGTCGAGGAAGCAGTACTGTAGTGTTGCACGGCGTAGCAGCTGCAGCAGCCGGTGGCCGGGCCGCCCTCGGTACACCTTGCTTTATCGTTCAGCACCTAGACGCAAGCGGCGTATAAAGCGACGCAAACTGCTGTATATGCCGCCATTAGCGCAGTTCTGCTTGCTAACTCGCCGGCGAATTTCCACCGTTGTTAACCGTAACGACATGTTGCACATTATGTCGCCTTCGTGCAATGCGGTAGCGTTAAGTAAGTAAGTAAGAAACTAAAATGTTTAATTCCACGTGACAGTGGCACGTACTTATAATATGTTGACATTCAGTGTACAATATAACACAATTCATACAATATAAAAAGTCGAGTCAGACAACATATACAAGCAACGGCATATTAAATGTATTTGTATGCAGCTCTAACTATAAAATTCTTTCTGTGAATTCGAACCGGATAACGGGAAGAAGAAACTCGTGGCCTCGTGTTCTAAACTCATGGCTCCGGGAGGTTTAACATTTGACGCGTAAATGTGGAAAAAAACAATGATTTTCACAGCAACTCCGGCAAAGAATATTACACTCAGTTCTTTCTGCCAGCAGGTAACATAGTGTCATATAGTGATGCCGTGTAAGAAATCTACGCTGAGCTTTGTCGCAGATTCGTTGTAACTGGTGTTTCTGTCTTTTAGTAAGGTATCCAAAGTAAACTGGCAAAGCATACGTGATTTTTTGAGTATTATGGCCTGGAAAATTTTATCAGTTACAGCTATATCGAGGCCTTGTTTGAGAAGCTGTGCTAACAAGTACAAACGTTGGTTACAGGTGGCAATAGCAGATTCAATATGCTGATTATTCATGTCTTGTCTAAGTGATACACGTAAGAGCTAAGCTGCCGTTTTAACACCAGACAGACCAGAAGGCATCAGGTCAAGGTGAACAGACAGTCTGCAAAAAACCAACTATAGACTGTCTTGAGCAGATTCAGAGTCATTTTGTCGATATCTTTGAATATACTCATAGGTTGAACGATAAAAAGGTTGTTTTTTTAATTCAGTTTCATTATCTAATGCATTTTATCAATAGTTACTCATTTCATCACGTGTTGCATCTCATCATATTTGAGCTCTCAGTGCATAAAAGTGTGGCATCGTCAGCATACTTTATCAGGAAATTTTAAAACATTTTGATATCTATGAGGCTTAACGCCTTGAACAAAGCAAATGAACAGGGTCGGCCTAATCCCAGATCCCTGGCTGAGTGACCGATTACTTGGCAAAGTGTAGATAGCTGAGAGCAGTGGCTTGCATCTGACCATTGAGAAACGATACAGTAAACTGAACAGTAAAGACGGGTAGGCCTACTTGTAGAGCAAGTAGTTTACGTGCGAGGAGGCCTATTGGGTGGTCAACCATATCGGAGGCTTTACTGAAGTCAATCATCACACACCTTTACGTACTGATTACTCTCAAGCAGATTGTGTATCCGGTATGTGAAAGCATTGCTTTGGGTCAGCTTGCACTAAGCAAGAATAAGCTACTCAAACAAAATCATTTATCACCACGGACGACGACGTATAGCAAAGTCGCTATCCTGTACAAGTACACTGCAGGCGCATACCGTCTCACCCACAAGGATCATACTGTTGCGTCCTCGTCGCTGCAGTCGGCATAATTCACGAGGCAATAAGCGTTTTATTGTCCACAGTGGTATAGTTTTTGCCCGGTCGTTGCATGCATATGCATAGCACGTACTCTGCATTCGAAAAGTCTACTCCGGTTGTCCGTCAGAGAACTCTTCTCTCTTTCACGCCGGTAGACGGCGTGTAACCTAACACTGGAGTATTTATCCCGAATACGCTTCTACCAAAGAATGTCCAGGGATCGATTACATATTTGCCTAAAAATGAACAATTTTTAGTAACAGTTTGTTTAGATTGTTTAAGCCAGAGTGGTCCGGCTTAGTGCATAGGTCCGTGGAACGGAAGTATCCTAGCAAGGTCACAAAGGTCAGATCATCGTAAAGGATCTGGACGCAAAGTTCCCAGGAGCTGATGCAAATTCTTATTAAGCTTCTGTCCTATACAGTGGGAGGGGCTTCAATCGACGACGATAGCTGTCTGTTTGTCTGTCTTCTCACTTGAACCACTGTCCTCTGTGTCGCCGGCAAGTCTTGACTGATTTCTGTCATTTGCCGGAAAAATATTATTATGTTTCAAGGGAAGCCGACGTACATTTCTCGAAACAATTTCGGTACAGTAGCGACAACACGCAGCTTCGCCACGCTGTACTGTTTAACTTAAGGTCACAGAATCGCATACGGTAAAAAGTAGGGACATCTTGGAGTCAACGGAAATGATGTGAGACAATTACCACAAGACACTGGTAATTAAAAAACCTCATTAAAGGTCTGCTGCCTTTACGTGCCGTGTGGATGTAGATGGGTGTAACCGACCTGTGTTTAATTGTGTTCATGGTGGATTAGTACGCGACATATGCTGCATAGCTGTAGAGCTTTGCCGCCGACAGCTTTAGAATAACTGAATGAGCTTGATAGGTCGCCCAAGGTCACCCAAAGGAATACCACGTAGTTCTGTACAGAATATACGATTTCGGAATAGTCGACCACTGTAACTATAACTGCATCTCGCACCGCTTCTGAGACACAGCGACTTATTGACCGAAAATCGCATAATTTTCACATCCTGCTGTATTTGAAGCCCGCGTTGGGGATGACCCCGTCCGAATTTTGTTACAGACGGACGGTCAAACGGACAGACGGAATTGCTATGTCAATATCGCGCGTGACATCCATGAATGAATACGGTCGCGCGATAAAAATAATCTATCTGCTGAGCGTATATCGCGGCATTGTAACAGGTGTTGCAAACCCGGCACCAGTGTAACCTTTACAAATTGTTGACGATAACGGCACGTTTCCATTGCGCTCGCGACGCGTGCGGAATTCGCTTGCTGTCGACCGTGATGAGGAAACTGCAGCTTAAGATGTCACTGATGACACAGATGACATGGGCGCACGTGATGGCACCGAGCAGTTTGATGCAGCACGCAATAAAGATGAGACAGAAGTGATTATCGAGCTCCCGCAGGAGAAAATACGCGCCGCTAGCCACATAGTAACAGATATTAGGATGTCATGTTTCTCCCAAGCCTCCCGCTGCATCTAGTCCCTGGCTGTGAAATCCTTGCAATCCAGGCAATTACTCTGCCTGCGCTGGAGATTTAAGCTGCGCGTTGCTGCCAGCATGATTCGTTAACGAATTGAAAATGTTAGAGAAATGCTAACCAGATACGTAGCAAATGGAAAGCAGTCGAAACCGTTATACGATCTACTATCTCATGTTGACTAATGTTCGTACGTAAACAGTCGCTGTAACCGCATCTTTCGTGTTTCTAACATGTTCGTGCGTTTAGCATAAGATGCGCCACGGCATCATCGCGCTATTCGGTTTCACGTATTCTAGGCGAGCGCGCTAATATACACGGCTCTCCCTCTTCGTTTATAGCACTCTTGATAGTTGCCATCTCAAACCAGGATGACATATCACATGAGCTATTACATTAGTCAAGGACAGTTTTGAATTGTATGTTAGCTCTTAGGTTGTTTTTGTTTTATGGTTTCTGTGTGTTCTTTTGCGTTCTCTTCCTGTCTGTCTCTCTGTCATTTTGACGAATAAACGTGTTCATAGGACAGTGTCACACACTATCATAATTTCGCACAGACGATTTTCAATAATATGCCTAGGGAAGATAATACTTCCTATACGTTAGAACGCTGTCGCATTTCAGTCTACATGATTGAGATGCATAGGCGTCAACGTTTGTTTTTACTTCTGGGCGAGGCTCTTCCCCTCCCCTTCTTCCACATGACTTTCTTTTCCCTCCCCTCTGCTTAGAAGTAGGGTGCCTTAGATTCAGCTAGGGGGTGTGGGAAACGCTGTAAGCTCTCCAAGCGGTGCCTGAAGCAGAGCGCCAACCGAAATCGAATTTGCTGCATTTCAGCCTTTAAAATCTGACATCTGGTAGCAACAATTTTGAGAAGCAACTAATGCAGTTTAAACGGTAAAGACAAATCGGACCCGAGCATGCCTCAAAAGTGGTCAGGTCCTGCCTGACCCATGAACCGTGTTTAGTGAATTAGTGGCGCTGATGGATCTGTGCCGATGTGGCCATACCCAGACTGTCCTAGAATTGGAGACATGACGTCATAACTAATATTATATATGACTAGGCCTGTAATTGTATTTCTTGTTGAGAGATGCATGTAATCCACACTACTTGTCCATTATAATCGTTATAATTATGTTTCGTTTCCTCAGTTGCAGTGGCCGCTTCGTTATTGTGTACATGCGATAAGCTATGTTTGCGACTATTTGTTTGTGTTGCTTGCGTTCATTACGTTCCCAGTTCGTTGCTTACGGCCAGCTGGAAATAAACCTTAAAGTTCAGTAAACCACGTCCGGGTAAAGTCGGTTAACTATTGTAATGGGTGAGTATATTTGTAGCCTACTGGTGTAATTGTTGTACGTATGCGGGTCACAGAGTACCGTTCATAGGCCCCTACTCACTGATCACCCATGCATTGTTGTTGTCACTCTGGGTTTCAGTAAAGGCCGCAACCCACTAGGCGAACTACTTGAAAACTAGTTGGCAACTTGTTGCAAGCCTGGTCGTTTTCTACATTCCGCTTGTGCAGCAAGTTGCCAACCTGCATGTCGTGATAGATCTATCAGGTTGCCAACTTGTTGGCAACCCCAAAAAGTAGTGAACTATAG
>Ga0056114_1000833_pt1 | contig 12318 bp, 9 predicted proteins | sample WorMetHERISLAND1_FD_77005 | JGI IMG/M metagenome (GOLD analysis project Ga0056114, IMG submission 77005) | Marine gutless worms symbiont microbial communities from Max Planck institute for Marine Microbiology, Germany - Olavius loisae HERON... ...
ACATGGCTCAGCGCTCTATGTTGTAGGTGGTGTCACATGGCTCAGCGCTCTATGTTGTAGGTGGTGTCACATGGCTCAGCGCTCTATGTTGTAGGTGGTGTCACATGGCTCAGCGCTCTGTGTTGTAGGTGGTGTCACATGGCTCAGCGCTCTATGTTGTAGGTGGTGTCACATGGCTCAGCGCTCTATGTTGTAGGTGGTGTCTATGTACACAAAGTGCATAGGTCGAATAGAAGTCGTGACCATCATGGAACATGTAGAACGATGAATCCAGCTTAATTAGAGATTTGATTCAGATGCAAATGGCTAGTTTTTAAGGCCATATACGTGCGATGATTGGAGGTATTAAATAGTATATTGGGACGATGTGATATGATGTAGAAGAAGATATGAGAATGTTTAGTGCATAGGGAGGATTAGCAGGTCTGGAGTGAATGGAAAAATGAAACTAGATGGAGACAGTTATCTCAGTCTGCCAGGATAAGGGAACAGAAAATAGTGTGGTTCACACGGTAGCAGTCATAGGTTTTGATGTATTTCTCTGAAAGAAAGAGTTGAGACAGCAGTATTTGGCGTCTGTCATCAGGGTAACATTGAAGACACTGGCAATGCAGCCCGCAGCACTGCTGACGGCTTGAAACAGCTGGTCGCTGCCGCTCGAGGCATTGCTGCGACGATGCCTGCTGGATCTTCAGTCTCTCCCGGCAACATCTTGGATGCCGCAGATGACATTCTGGACAAGTCGGCCAACTTGATAGCAGCGGCAAAGACTGCGGTCGACGATGTGGACAACCCTAACAGCAGAACCCAGCTGACTCAGGTCTTTACTATAGTCTGTTCTCACCCGTCTGTCTGGTGGCATGATCATGTCAGATGTGGGTCTCAGATGGAAATAAAATGGGTTAACGTAAGGCATACGGGGGTCACTTAAAACTCATAAAGTGAACTTTTACCTTTTAACTCTTCATCAGTGGGTCTAACTTAGAGAGTAGGGTTATTTCAATTCTGCGTGTTTGGCAGTTTATTATGTGCACAAGAAATTTTGTACAGATAGAGTAGACAGACATTCATTCATTCATTCCTGGCATGCACCACTAGGAGTGCATAGCGCCAAACGTAGACATCAGTCTCCAGAGTGAACGATTTCGAGCCACGCCAATTGCTTCATTGAGGGAGAGGTTTATTGGATTTAATGTCATGCTAGGATAATCTTCATTCACGTAGTACAAGGGAGTCCTGGTGGTCTCAAAGGTGGAAGCTGTTGTGATTTTTTGGCATCTGTTTCAGATGGATGGACAGTTCAAAAACCCAGTACCTTCCGCCACACAGTGGGAGGTATAGAGACCTTGTCTGATATTATGACTGATGATGATGTCGGGTGTAATGGCTGCGGCAGGTGGCAAAGGCAGCGTCGACGTCACTGAACAACTGTGTCAACTGTCTGCCTGGTCTGCGTGAAGTTGATCAGATCGTCAAGCATGTGTCAACTATTAGCATTAAACTCACAACCACGGCACATGTATGTAATTTGTAGTGTTTTGTTTGATTTGCATTTTATGTGTTACATAGTTATCGGTAACAACATGTAGATATTTGTTGTATGAGTGCTGTTAGATAGGCCTCTGTTTTGTTGTGGTGCACGTGACTTTGACCATTTGACCTTAAAATAGTGCCGGATAGTCTGTTGAATATCTTCGTCATATTGAAACTCTCTTTAAGACGTTTGGTCTTAAGTTACAAGTCTCTTTAAGCATTGTGTAGTCTTATCCTTTGCCTTTGTACCACTGAACTGGTTTACGCACATTGTGGACAATCTCTGTGCCAATTATGCTCTTCAGTTTACAGCAGGAACAGCACATGGTGTAGTTCATAATGAGACTGTTAGGGGCGTAGCCTGCAGTTAGCTAGTATGGTGTAAGATACAATCAGCAGAGTTATTTAAATAAGTAAATGGTTGTTGTTAAAACTTCTGCTTTGTATGACAGATTTGCCTTAGATAAAGGTGTTATAAAAGTTAAGTAATATGAGAAAAGTGACATTAACTACATTAGTTGTAATAGTCTTGCTCACATTGCTAATATTTAGAATAGTTTGTCACCTGCATTATAATTTTCAAGTCATTGACTGTTTTTAAACACATGCTGAGTAATCGTGTTCTGACTTTGTGCTCATGGCTTTAATTTATATTGTACTGTCATTGTAACTTATATCAGTGGCCCTTTGGCCCTTAGTTATGTATTGTTTTCATAAATAAAATAACTAAGTAATCATATTGTGGGTGTTGTTGACTCAGAAACTGCCGCCTGTCAAGTGCAACATCATCGAGGCAAGATCTCGTCTTGGTGAGCGAGCGGCAGAGCTCAACCAAGCGGCTGCTGATGTCGTGAATGCCGCAACTTCGACCTCCACTCAACAGATTGCTCCTGCGTCGCATCGCTTCAGCCGCGCTTATGAAGACTTTGTGGAGTCTGGCTTGGAGGCGGCAAGTGCCGCGGCTGCGTCAGGAGACTCGGCAGTACAGTCAGAAGTCGTCTCTGGTCTTCGTGGCGTGTCAACAGTGGCAGGTCGACTGCTTATGGCTACGAAGGCGCTTCTGGTTGATCCGAGTGCATCGGATGCCAAAAACCAACTGACAGCAGCTGCTAGGTACAGATCAGAATAGTGCTAATCCGTGTTATCACATCATTAATATACAGCTTGCTTTTCCAGCTAAATTGGTGTATAACACATTCACTGCCACTGCCAAGTTATGTCGTCAGTTAGTGTACATCGTCAGGTGCCACTGACGAGTATACTCGTCATTCAGTACACGTAACTCAGCCGTACACCGGCACCGCAGCAGATAACCAGCCGACACCTCGGCAAAAGTTCTACCCGGGGATGGCATCCTTAGGAAAATTTGGCATGGCAGCAAATGTGTTAATTACTTTACAGTCATTTGTCTTATTTATTTTCTTTAGTAAAATTTGGTGTGTAATACACACTTGTGGCACAACTCAGAGGTAAAATTGAAGCTGACTTGCATAATATCCAGAATTGTTAGCTGCAAATGGTGTCTATTTTAAAATGGATTGTGTGGCAATAGTTGTTTGACATTTATTGTGTTTCACATATCTATGTTTCTGAATGTCTCAGACTGTGTGGTCGTGTTTGAATTTCATGTCATTGTGTTAATGGTTCAACACAGAGCTGTGACAGAGAGTATCAATCAACTAATCACAGCATGCGCAGTGTCGGCCGCACCAGGACAGAAGGAGTGTGATGCCGCTCTGCGACAGATTCAAGTGAGTAGCGCATTTGAGCAAGATATCGGCAGTGGCTTGAGAACCAGCTGATGAGATAGAGACTGGCTTTTATTGTTGTCACCAAATATGTGTGTGAATGTTTCAAAGAATTCCCAGAGGTGGAATATTAACAGATTGTAATAGTTTCTTCGATAAGACAAAGGTGTTGAACTATTTAACAGAGTTGCTGTGCTTGTTGACGATGATATTAGAGAATGTGATGTGATGTAGTGACATCAGCGCATTTGCGGCACCATTTCACAGTTGTGTTGCGACTTGCGAACTTGCGCTATATAAATATCATTAATAATAATAATCAGGACCAGAATCTGACTGTACGAACACTAACACTTTGCTGTAGTTATCTGTGATGACAAAAGGCATCACACCTGGTAACGACTGGGTTCAGCTGTAGAAAACACGTGTCGCCAGATTTGTACAGTTCAGAAACCTGTGGAGAACTTTGGTCGAGAATTGTTGCAGCCGCTGTCATGCATTGTTGGATCATTGTTGACACAATCACATAAGCCCAACGATTAACAACCATGAAAGAGTAATAATTGAATTTAAAAGCTGAGTTTGTTGCTAGTTCTCTTATATCTGTTCGTCGATGTTGGCCTACTGTAGTACGGAAGAGAACGCATGAGTTATATTCCTCGTGGATTTGATGTCGTCGTGTGTAGAATGTTCGACCTCTGCTCGACAGTCAAAATCTTCCGGTTCACGATGGAACCTACTTCGACTGCTTGGAAAATGTTACAGAAAGAGCAAAGGTTACTCTTATTTTCTTAAATTTTAGTGTACATTAAGGAAATATATAATAGTAATAATAATAATCGAATTTTTGTATATTGCCGTATATGCCAAGCAGTTTTTACTTAGGCACGTTAAAAAATTCTTGATGTGATGTATTACATTAACGTCTTCAATTGTGACAGTTGCCTGCTAGAGGTCTGGTATAATGTGCTCAATCATATTGCTGTATCAAGCACGAAGCTGTTTATGTTGTGTTTTATCAGTTGTTAGCGGAGTCAATGACTGGCCTTAGTAGTTCAGCAAAACAAGGCGGCATATCAACTCCGACGTTTTCTACTTCGGTTGCCAACCTTGCCGATGCAGTCTGTGGCATAACAGAGAATGCGGCTCAAGTATATACATATCTGTAGATATAGTATAGTGAATGGAGCAGAATTTCTGTCATACAGCATGCTATCTTAGCCTCTCTGTCCATCTGTTTGTCACACCCATGAGCTTCCTCGTCATATTTTTCCACCGGGATTGACCGCAGACGGAGTGCTAATTCAGGTGGCCGACACAATGAGTAGCAAAGGTCATCAAGTACCAGGTCATGCTGATTTATTAATCAACTTCTTCAGTTCATTAAAAATTCATTACCTGTCAGGATAACATTCTATGTGAGCATGTTCCAGCATATTTAAGAAAAATGTTTGCAAAGTCTGTTTAATGAATTTTTTATTTCCATTGGTAAATGACATTGCCCGACTCATTATCTTATCGTCTACAGCTTGTAATGTCGAACCATTAGCCAAATTACTATCAGATGTGTATAAATCTGTTTGCTACTGCTATGAAGTTTGCATTCCGTTTGGTTAAGTTTTGTAGAAATAATGCATTAAACAAAACGTGTCTTTTTTGAACATTGTGTACTATCAATCTTACTGCTGCTGATTTTTTGCCTATTTAACCAGCGTAGCTCTATGATTCTTCCGTGGTTCTGTTTTTTTTACATCATACGCCCTTACGTTGCCAGAGCAGTGAACAGCGTCGGAGTTCTAATTAGTTGTATGCATGTTTTTAAATCACACATTGATCCATTTGTATAAATAATGAAAAAATTAACCGATGCAGAATGAAATATTTTTACACCATTGGCGTTTGTCACTAGATGCTTGTATTTAGACTGAAGTCTCTGTCTCATGTTTGCCGGCCGTTGACACAGCTGCGTTGATGCTTGCCTGTGTAGGCTGCTTATCTGATTGGCACAGCTGATGTCGGAAGTGTGCCAGGCCGACCCGGTTTGTTGGATGCTGATGTGATTGCTCGAGCTGCGGAAACCATTCACAACGAGTGTCAAGCTTTCACTGATCTCAGCTGTAACCACTCGCAGGTTTGATACTGCCGGTCGTTCTTATGAATATTTCTCTACCAAATCCACTGAATGCATGTGGGAGCTGTCCCCTAGTCACCCCATGGTATTATTGTAGACTAGGGGCTTGCTGCATTTTTGTATGTGTGTCTTTTTATTGTGTTGCTATATTTTGTGTTGTTTGCTTTTTCTGGGGTTTCCTTACCTTTGCAGCGTTTTTTTCCTTCAGCACTTTTGATACTGTTGGTTGGGTTTTTTGACCTGTAAAACTGTCTCCCAGATAACCTATACTGTGTTGATGGAGACGTTAAACCTTGCTCAATCAATCAATGCATGTGTCTTTCATAGTGTTGAACAGTCTTGGGCTGTCGATGCTGTCTTCAACAACCAGAATGCAGCAAAGACTGTTACAGAAAGAATTTCAGAGGTCGTTGAAGTAATGATCATCGCAGTTATCGTATTTTGACACAGCCTGTCTATTAGGTGCACTAGTGGCTGTATGATAGAGTGCTGGACTTGTGATCTCGAGGTCGCGGGTTTGAATCCCGGCTGCAGCTGCTGTGTACCAAACGCCAACTGAGCGTGCCATCCCTATGGGGTCGGTTAATGAGTACCAGCGAAAGCTGGGGAGTAAACAGGCATACCACGTGACGCACTAGCCGTGTATCCATAGTTTTGCGGCTTCAGCTGAGGGCTACCTACAGAAAACGGAGATCAGCACTGCCCTGTGGGCCTATGAGGCTAGGGAAGGACTTTACTGCCTGATATAAGTAATATTAGTAACTTCTTTTGAATGCGGAAGTTTTGTTCAGTCATCGTCAGTATGAACATTCTGCTGTCGTGTGCTGTGTGTATAAGATGTTGACGTCGCTCCAGACGATTGCTAAACAGACGGCTCTGATATGCAACACGTGCCGCTCGGCATCCGAGAGATCAGAGAATGCAGGTGTGAAGCGAAACTTTGTTCAGCTGGCTAAGGACATTGCTAACGGCACGGCAGCAGTTGTACATGCTGTCAAGGTATTCACCCACTAATCACTGCAACTGATGTTAAATTTCTCACTCTTGGTCTGTACGAGTATATTTATCATGTCATGTTATCCATCAGTGCAATGCTAAGTGGATCTGTGGTCATCTACAATGGCTGGATGTAATCATTACATGCAGAAACTATCAGTGGAATTTGACTGGATTGTCAGTTAGTTGTGATTTGTCAGATATAGCATTTTTATACCAGTTATAGCTGCATGATTTTTCATATCACTGCTGTATACTGAACTATGCATTAAAAACAACATTTCTGTCACTCATCAATAGGTGCAGAGTAGGATATTATTCAAAACTAAAGCCTATAACACATCAGAAAGTTTTCTGCTCACTTTTGAAAAAGGTTTCACATGTGTCGTACACACTTGTGCAGTTTTTTACTTTTGAAAGTCATCTTTCGTAAATAAAACGAGTTCTGTTCCTGAAAGTTTTCTTACGCATACAGAGAGCTGTGACAGCATGCTAGTCAGAAACGCATGACGTTCTTGACTGGGGTTTCATGGTCGCTATACTGTGCATTACTGAAAGTGTGATTTTAGTTTAAAAATCATAACTAACATTATTGCAGTTGTTAAGTTAAATTTAAGTTCACAACATAGTAGCACCCATGAAGCTACGCCTCTTTTAACCTGCAACTTCCGTGCTTCTACTTGCAAGTCTGTCATGTGGCATTTATGAAAACCAAAGTGACTATCATAAGTAACTTCAGATGTGTCGTAGGCTTTGAAAGAAATAATTCGTGGAGCCAGATAGTAAGCAAGCATGTACAGAGCAGCTTTAAAATGACGTTTAAAGGATGCATTAATAGTGGACACTGCATGTTGTCCTGCTGACTGTCTTTAGACAATGGACGGTGGTTTGACGGATGGTAATCGTCAGCGTTGTGCCGAGGCAGCAAAGCCGCTGCTACAGGCCGTTGAAACGTTGACAACATTTGCGGCATCTCCAGAGTTTGCCGGTATCCCAGCTACCATCAGTGAGAAGGTGAGTTATATGTGGTCTGTTTTCATAATTAAATAATTTTATGTTGTTATCCGTGTAGATCCAAATTGTGTTTGTTTCCATTTACTACTGACTGCATGTCAGTACTGACATTTGACATTTGGATTTTTAAAAGACACACTTCATTGTCATATCATTTCGTTCTGACAGTGATTGTAATAAAGAAGCTACTTATTTACTGACATACTTAATTATATGTGGCTACCTTTACTGAATGCATCAGTTAGTTATGTCATACAATGTTTGAGCTTGATATACACAGTTGTAGGTTTAGGTTTCGTTGACAGCATTTGTGGAACCTTTCAATAACCTGGCAATAAATCTAGAAAATGGCTTCAAAAATACTTATTTGATAATGTCTGTGCACTGTACATTTGTATTGTGTTCATTAGAAATAATGTACTGGTAGTTAAATAAATCTGTAAGCATTGGTTTGGTGATATTAATTTGTCACTAAAAGTTAACTGTGTTGCCACTGGAGTCTCTCTCAATCCACTTTAATTTTAATAATACATTATTTCACAGTTTGGATAACTGTGGTAGAAGCTGATATTGGGCTTCGTAATACTGACCATATTACATTAAGAAATCTGTGCTATTGCAAAGATGACCGCCCATATCGGATCACCCGCTGTGCAGATACGGCCATTTGAAATTATCCAAGATGGCAGCCAGCCTCCATCTTGGATTTGATGTAACCAGAAATAGCGCCATTTGATCCGCTGATCCTGAAAACCTACCCTAGAACCAAACATGAAGTGTATTGGATCACCTGTTGCGGAGATATGGCCATTCGTATATCTTGGGGTCATATGGAACCCCCATTTTGGGGGAAAGGGAGGTCGTAGGGGGTTAGCGATGTCACCATTCGAAAGAGCGATGGTGGTTTACTATAGGCTCTCCATCATGACTGTTGCGAAATCTGTAACCATTCGGCCGCAATGTCTCCAACGCTCAAATCAACGGGGTGGGTCACGTCTCAAATTTGCGGGTGTTCCCCTTGGAGTAGATCCATGATGTTTGGGTCTGCAGAGAGCGAACGCCCCACGCTAACTAACTGTGAAATTATTTTGGAAGAATTCCAACCTATGTGATCACAATCCACCAACGTCACAGACAGACAGATGACATGCGATCGCAAGACCGTGCTCTGCACTAAAGTGCATCGTGCGGTAATTATGAACTGACTTTGTTCCCACTGTCTTGCTGGAGTTTGTTTATGTACATCACTACATGTGCATATCTACCACTATTTCGTGACCTCATTGGTGTGTTTGGTTGTCAGGGGCAACTGTCTCAGCAGCCGGTGACGTCAGCTGCTCGTGATGTTGTGGACAGTGCAGTCAGCATGGTGGAAACTGCTCGCTGTCTGGCGGCGAGTCCACAAGATGCGGCCACTCATCAGTCCTACTCCACAGTCTCGCACAAACTGTCGGAGAATATTAAAACTCTGCTGACCGCTGTCAGGTTAGTTGTCTCTCTCTCTTTTGTGTTAACCCTTTGTCACCCATAGTTGCCATATGGGTACAGATATAAAGCATCCTGTGCCAGACCAGGTTAAGCAGTCATTTGTAATTTTTGACATCTGGGCACTCTGATGCTCAGGGTTGAGCGTCAGAGTGCCCTGATGTCAAAAATTACAAATGATGGCTTAACCCGGTCTGGCACAGGATGCCTTATAACACTGTACCCATACGACAACTGTGGGTGTCAAAGGGTTAATTAATCTTATGTTCTTTTTTTGTACCATCCTGTATCACTTATTGCTTCATGCTTTCATTCTGTTCATTTATATTATTGACAATTGTCTTGCATTCTTAAACTGGCTTCTAAGTCTGGTGTGTATAGGGTGAATCGGAATAAAATGGTCCTGTAAATTTAAAAAAAAGTATTTTCGTTGATATTGCATAAACAAAAATGCCGTTACTGCTGAGCGTCTCTGTAAATGAGAGAAGATGGTCACTTTGATCAGCTGCCAGGTTAATGCATAAGTGAACGCAACAAAGCTGTTCTCATGGACAGTAAAAGAATGACTGATAATATCTACCAGAGTCCCTGTTATATTATGTTTTGCTGTGTTAAGTTTGCATGCATGCAGTCACATCACAGACAGGTAGCAGGTCCTAGTACTTGGAGTACACTGCCATTGAGCATATGGTCCGTCATGACAAAAGTCTGGTCCATTTTGTCGCGCCTCTGATTCGATGCATGTTTTGATTGATTGGCCCGAAAATGCAATTTTTGAGTAATCTGAAGAGGGACTTTTTTACAGATCATTTTAATTAAATGTCTTTGACTGTTCAACAGCCTAGTATGTTTTAGACATTGCGTATATTTTATTGTCGCATTGTACAGTGCCTTGTCAATGGGTGCCTTATACATGACAATGCTATGATGATCTATGATGATATCGTCATTTGTCGCTGCAGACAGTCTGCACCGGGTCAGTCTGAATGTGACGCAGCTCTTGAGAATATTGAGCAGTGGATATCTCACCTGGACCAGGTATCACTAGCTGCCGTCAGTCAGAGCCTGTCTCCGCAGCATGACGGGAATCTCGCCGGGTTTCAGCAGCAACTGATCGCCAGTGCCCGTCAGCTGCAGCAACAGGTGGAACCAATACGTCACGCTGCCAAGGGCGAGACAGGGAACCTTGAACGCTACGTACGCTTCACTTTTCGTCTTTCATATGTGTTTAGTATTCATTTAACTGTGTGAGAGCATTACTATGATGAAGCACGATTTAAAAACTTTATCGGTTTAGACTCAGTTCAATCAGTCAATCAAATTTTTTTAGTTGGCCTAAGTTGTGTAACTACTGCTAGGTCCACTGGAGACAGTCAGTTGATGTCCAGCAGTAGTCAGGAAAAGACTTCCTGAACAGGTGTGTCTCGAGGAGGCGACGAAATGTGGTCAATGATTCTGCTGATGTCACGTCTTCCGGGAGGTCATTCCATGTCCGCAGGCCGGCGACCGGAAAAGCTCGGCTACCAACAGTCGATAGTCTGCTGATAGGCACTGCAAGGTGGATTATTGCCGACAGAATGCAGCGATCGGAGACTGGGTAGGTCGGTGCAACGTGTGAAAGGGCCAAGGTACCCCAGCGCAAGTTTGTGGACAACATTATAGTTATCCGTGAAGCTCATGACTCCCATATAACTATACTGTGTTGGCGGGGACGTAAAACACTGCTCATTCCAATCCAATTCATGACTGTATACCGATTCATCATGTCGTTGTTGCAGCTGATAATTGGCATAGAATGTTGCATATGACTAGTGATTGGTATTGAGGTCATAGGTCAAGGTTATAACCCTCATACCAAGATTGGTAAATTCTAGCTCTCTGAATGATGCCAGTGTCTGCCAGGTCCAACCCCGCTGTGCTGTAACGATCGTCACAGGCAGTTGTTTGTGCTACTGCCTTGAATGCTGACTTATCATGAGCGACTGAGCAGCGATACCTTTTCAACCATCTGGCCTCACCTTCTAGTTGTATGATGTATCTTCACTGATGATTTATGTGATGCTGATGTACCCATTACTTCGGTGAAATACACGTGTTGACAGTTCTTGTTGTTGTGTTACATTGTTGACTGTCGATGTGTGTGGCCTTCAAAGTGCGACTAAAATATCACTCTTCCAAAACAACACTGCTGCCTCAGTCTGACTTACACTGTTCCTGTTATGAGTCTTTGTCACAGATGTATATATATATATATATATATATATTCTTCTAGATACCGTACTGGCCATGGATGTTAATAATTATTCTCTGGCATCTGCTACGTGCCAACAAATATGGCAGACCAAGTTGGCGAATTGGATCTATTTTTAGCTGTTGCAAAGTATTCTGGGATTGTCTTGTACTTAAACCAGTCACAACAAAGCATCAGTCCGTGTTTTGGTTAGTCAGCCAATCACGGCGTATGTCGGCCATATATGTTGGCACCTGCCGGTGGATATCAGGTATCAGTTATCACAAAGGGGCAGGTCTGTACAAAACAGCCCCGTAGGCTCAGGCCGCAATGTGGGCCCATAAGCCATCCCCAACAACCCAGAACTAGTCTGGTTCTAACAACTCTGTGAGAATCTGCGAGACTCCAGACCAGTCCTGCAAGTTGGGCTGTGCTTAGTCTACCTCTGCAGATGCAGAGGGTTCACTGGGTATTAAGCCCCGCCGCGACGTCAACGCGGCAGCCCATGGCGTGGTGCCGGTGGATATCACTTGCGGCACTAGTGCTGACCCTGTGGTCTTTGTTGTTTCTTATAGAGTTAATGATTCTATGCACTGATGCATGATGGGATTACAGGTGCTAGCTGCAGCTGGGTACATGGAGCCGTTGACATGTGCTACTGTCGGGTGGGCGTCGCGTGCAGTTAACTCCAAGCTACAGATGACGCTGCTGGATCAGTCAAAGACTGTCGTCGAATCCATGCAGAACTTGCTGGTCGCTGCCAAGGACGCCGGAGGGAACAAAAAAGTGAATTTATTTTTAACTTTACTCTGCAACAGCTTAGATTGTTGACGACGTTTGTGGTAATAAGTTTATGAGATGTAATCATAAGTTATTAGTGTGAACGTGATTGTGACTGATTTGCAACTTATTATATGACCGTGATCAGCTGACTCAGTGTGTACAGTGTGAGTCAAAAAAATCCCCCCCCCTGCGGTTTCTGACATATTTCCCAAACGGATGGGAATTTTTTAATCAATTTTCACACACCTATTATACGTTCCTTTCTACACTAGACTACAAATTTTTATTCAATTATCTCCAACTTTGACGAAGTTATGCCATACTAAGCACGACCACCCAACGAATTTTTACATTTCACTAGAAGTTTAACTTCTAAGTTTGCTTACTGAGCAAATGAC
>Ga0056114_1000834_pt1 | contig 12317 bp, 5 predicted proteins | sample WorMetHERISLAND1_FD_77005 | JGI IMG/M metagenome (GOLD analysis project Ga0056114, IMG submission 77005) | Marine gutless worms symbiont microbial communities from Max Planck institute for Marine Microbiology, Germany - Olavius loisae HERON... ...
CCAACGTTACAGACAGACAGACAGACAGACAGACGGACGGACAGACAGACGACATGCGATCGCAATACCGCGCTTTGCACTAAAGTGCATCGCGCGGTAAAAACTAAGATTAAAAAACAGCGGAGTGACTAGTGGTCCGGACGGTTAGGGAATCGTGCAAGAGCACGGCGTTAAAACGTTGAATTGTGACTGAGAATGAGATTCTTTGAAAAAGGAACAGAACCTCTCTGTCATCGCCTGAACTATGAGAGATTCTGCGACCTAGGTATCTCAGAAAGTCCAATGTCGAGGAACTGAATGGACCCAGGTTTTCCACTGACACAGGCTGAAAAAATACTGTGCTCTGAGATCGGCGTATTTGGCTGTCTTTCTGTCTGCTGCCTGGTCAGCCACAAGTCCTGCTCCAGTCGCGGCTGTGTCAATTATGACCCAGCTAGCGTGCTAGCCACCGTGACATCCCACAGAAGTGGTTTGCCGATAATACATCGAGCCGTTTTTCGTCCTACCTGTTCAGACCAGATGGCTCCTTGACTGCCGGTACATTAGAGTGCTTGCACTTAGCGCGCAAAAACTATAGTCGCAACGCGCCGAAGTGTCGCAGACGTAAACAAGAACTTCTCTTCATCAGCCGTCTGACAGTAGGCAGTTCAATGTTGCAGTAGAATTGATATTTAAAAGTAAGTAAGTAAGTGGAGGTTGTTATGCCCTCCCTTTTTCAGCACCGGACCCGGCGGACCGGGAGTGCATTACAAAAGTTTGTAAAAAACAGTTCATCAGTCATTAAAAGATAAAGTAAACAGATGTGTTTTTAGCTTGCGCTTAAACGAATGCAGCTGTCAGCTTCACGAACTGCTGCTCGTAGAAGTTAAGTAAAATAGTAAAAACAACAATCTGTTAATACGAATATGTAAGAAGTGTTTAATATTAGGCCTACTTTTAATTGAAAGTTTAAACGTTAACAAATTAATACAGAAATTAATGTCAATAGCATGCTTCTGCTTCTGATAATAATCAGAAACACCTTCGTATCTGATGTGTCTCATACGACCAGTCAACTCGCAGACTGGATGCCATCAAAACTTCATGGTGGAAAGAATTAATCTGTTCTAGTTTTCGTTTGCTGCCTGATAAGTTTTAAAACACAAAACCAAAAACATCAAAAATAATACTGAGAATCCGATACTATAAGAAATATAAGCTAATCTACAACCCGACCCGGAGGAAAAATAAGTTAAATCTTCGGACAGAATGTTGAACACTGTGCTAACCAAAATGCTAAGCTAACAAAGCTCTATCACACGTATACAACTCGACACTTTTTCAGTCCATCACTGCTGTTCTATCTAGCTTCAGATGTTAGCAACTAGGGCCTATTTTTATGTAGCAAATGTATCCTGTGAATGCGAGAAGTGTCCTCGGAGATTCAACCGTCACTGCAGAGTGCTGATGGAACGGTAATTTTAGTGGTGGATGGGTGGCGAGTTCATTTAATAGCGCGCTGCGGAATGACCGCGGTCAGTCATTACGCCGCACAATGAACGGTCGATTGTTTCCGTTGTCAAGCCGGCGAATTTGCCGATATCGGTTATGTATACAGCATCACGTTCGCGATAAAAATGCCCGAACAATAATGCAGCATTAGGCAAGCGGCGGGGGTTCGGGCCGCGTCGCTTCGTCGGAGTTTCATTTAATTTTCAGCGCTCGAGCGAGCAGGCGCGACGCATATCGACAGCCGGTTAGTCGGGGCGCCATCGGACCGGGTCGGCTCTATCGACACGTCTGTGAAGCGCGCTAAAGCTGGCGAGAAGCAGACCGCGACAGCGAATGTCGTGACCACGTCCAGCGTTCATTCGTCAGAGTTTCCATCAGGATATTCCGGCGACGACGAATCGAAAGAACAACAGTACGTGAGGCGTCTGTTTACCGAACGTCAACAGGCTGAGACTGCCTCCCTTCTTCCCGTCCTGTCCGTCCGTCCGTCCGTCCAAGTAATCGCACGAATGTCAGTCAATAACGCGGGACGAAGCTGTATGCACCAATGAGCACGACCCACTCTTCTCGCTCTGACCCTCCCTCTTCTGCAGTCGTAATATTCCATCCTCATCCGCATCCTCGAGGCAATTTCTTGCTCGTCGACGCTTTTATTTCGATTGCTGCCGGACTGAGTTCATCGCCGCGGTTAGTCGGTCGCCGAGTCATGTACATTAAATCTCGACGAGTGAATTGGCACATTCTCGAGACATTGAAATTTCATGTCCTGCTGTAGCCATTCGCAACCGTGTCGACAGTTTTCTAGCATATAATACACTGTCACAAAATTCAGTGTTTTTTACAAATATTTTCATCGTAAATAAATAAATATGTAAACTACTATGAAAAAATTCCATATATAGGCGCAAATCGTTGCAGCAATTGAGAATGTCCGGGGTGAGGAATTGTCCGGGAGGGGAAATCTCCGAGAGATGAAATGTCCCAGGCAGTGTCCAGGGGAACGTCCTACTCCAAATTCCGACAGATAAATAAAAATAGGTGAGATGTAAATATACGACAGGACTTTTGGCCAATATGCCGCTGGCCATGAAGTGACAGAGACAACATCAAGTTAGACCGACAGCACAGATATCAATAAAATATAAACTCCGTTAATTATAAAATCATTCATAGGTTATGCTTCACAGTCATTGAAATCATTTACACTATAATACATTCATGGCTGCATAAACTCGATCAAGAACACCGCGAGATACGCATCACCAGTAATACTGGCAAGTCGTTAGCGAAACATGGCCAAGTAGCTTTATTTAAAATTTCGACGCAGGCCGGCAGTCATTCTTGAATAAGTAAAACAGAAAAACTACATGAAATCTGAATAAACACAGAAACGATGCCAATCAGCATAGTACATCTGTTTATCAGTTTTACACAAACTAGAGTTTATTTCACGAAATGTCACGTTACTACAAGTTTGCAACATTTATTAGTTGACAAGTCGCAGAAAACTTAAATAAAACCAGCAAAGTTCACGTGTCAATGACAACTTAGCGTTCACTTCAGTGCAGCTTCGACAGAATATGGTGTTAGTCTGTTTTTTCATCTTTTTGCATTTTATGTCGCGTTGCTACTACGTTAAACACTCTTACCGTATCATATCATACTACAAATCTTCACAACATTTGTTAGATGACGGTGACCGAGGCAGCAAAGTTCACTGAAATGTGTCACAATGTAGAAACCTACAATTCACAGTTTCACGTTCTCAAAGACCAACACTCTTCGACTTCCACCATATTCGCCCACATAAAGTCGACCTCGTGACTGATCCAGACACAGACCCGAAGGCTGCTGTATCCCATCATCAACTGGTAGAGCAAGCTCTTGTACAGAACTCAGTGAACTGTTCATTGACACGATTCTGTTGTTGCCGAAATCAGCGACAAGAATGTCGTCGTTCTTGGTCACAGCGAGGCCTCGTGGATTCTTCATCTGTAGTACATCGAATTCCCGTGACTGTCGGTACTGTCCGTAGCTGTGTCTAACTTGTCCGTCTACTCCAACTACACTGACCACATCCGGTGACGTGTCCTGACTGACCACATAGTCACCACTGGACAGCTGGACAGCATGGCACGGTGACGTCACACCTGCCTGTAGACATATCTCTCTCACCAGAGATCCGTCCGACGTGTATTCCTGTAACTTGTTCCCACCACTACACGCCACAACTACATTACGTGTTCTGTTCACCGACAGACCTGCTGGAAGGTTGGCCACGGACCACGTCGTCACTGCACTGCTACCCGACAGCTCTGCTCTGTGTATGCTGTGGTTGTCCCAGTCAGAAACATAGAGACATTTACATTGAGCACAAGCTGCTAAACCATACGTGATGCTGTAGTCACTGAGTACGTCGACAGCAAACGAATGCATGTCATGCATTACGTCGACAGTGATGTGTCGCTGTAACACGCAGCTGACGGCGTCATAGACTTCAACCTGTTGCTTACTGAACTCTCGCAGAACGAACACTTCGTTACCGAGTGACGTCACCGCAGTCACGCCCCCTCTGCCTTCAGACGGTATCACGTGACCTAGTGTTGGACCACGTGACCTCACAGCTGCCAACAGCCAAACACATTGTATTTGTATTACGTTACGTTACTTACGTCGTTATTCAACAATGATACTACTGGTCTCCCATTCATTCCCATTCCCAATTTCACGATTTGTTCCCATTACCATGGGACAATTTCCATTCGGAATCCCATTCTCGCGGTCATCTCTAGAGACCAGTGCAAGATCAACAGAAAAACATTGTTAGAGTAAACTTAACAAGAACATATTACGTAACTTAGGAGAGTAGACGTAGCCAGTAATCTTCGGGACGTAACTGCGCAATTTTCTTCTATATAGCTGCTCTCAGCTGCCTTTTAAGCTAAGAATTGTGCAGCGTTTGTTAGACTAAGAGTCTGACCAAGAGAGGAACAAGGTAACGCCAGTTGGGAGCGTAACGATGGGTGGCCCGCTGCTGGCTGTACCCATTTGGTGACGAACAGGTAAAGCGTTTGTGTCCGGCAGACCGTATTTCAAGAAAGGCATAGAAAGATCGACGCTCGACTGACGCGTTGTGCTGTTTCTCTCCGATTCAACAAAAGAAAACAAGAAATATTTTAGATTTTGACCAATCTAATTACTTCTCTCCAGTGGCGGCGCCAGAGATTTTTTTCTTTGCGCTAAGCTCGTTCCCCCAATCCCGTCCCTTCTCTTCCTTTCCCTTCGTTGACGTCGCGTGTCCGTGTCTTCTTATTCGGAACTGAATTGTCACACCACTTCCAGAAACGATAAAATTGCTGGAAAATATAGAAAAACAGCAAATATTATGGAAAATTATCACAATGTTAACGGCGATCCTGCATCGTTTCACACATCGAAAACAGCAAAAATGATAAAGGTTATATTACAAAGCAGCACGTCGGTTGACATTCTGTGAAAGTGCTCTAAGTTTCTAAGTAATATAACCTTTATCATTGTTTGCTGTTTTCGATGTGTGTAACAACGCTGGATTCCCGTAGACTGCAGTCTTTGTATTATTTCATCTTTAATGTGACTTATGCGGCTCTATCTGGCTTAGTTTTCGAGATAGGGGCATGGGACAGACAGACGACAGACACCAGACAAACGATTCCATTGCTTAAGTTGTCCCCCAAGTTGTCCCACCTGTTATTACAGGTGGGCAAATTAATAATATACTGGAGGTCTTAGATAATACAAAACAAGAAGTTCAGCTACCGCTAAAACACAGCACGTTAGCGGCACATTACACTGTGGAGGTTAAGTAAATAAATTATATGTATTTCGAACAATGCAGTTTTGAAATGTTCGCCTTTATAGAGTACCGTGACCTTGAAACACAGGTTACGAGTCAGTCAAGGTCATGGCAAATGACACAATTCGATAAATCGTATATGACTTCCTATTAACGTTGAACAGTAACTATGGCTATATCTTATACCGTTTGATATAAATTCTGCAACCTTGAAATGGTTCATGGGTCACTCAAGGTCATCGAAACTGGTACCATTCGATAGCCTGCCTGCGGTTTCCTGAGCGTCAGAGTGCCCGGATGTCAAAAATTACAAATGACGGCTTAACCCGGTCTGGCACAGGATGCTTTATAGCTGTAACCATATGGCAACAGTAGGCGTCAAAGGGTTAACTTCGTGCAACTCTTGCAGAAGCATCGCGCTGTTTATATAACAACTGCCAGGCTGCACTCTGTACGATGTAGAAGCGGACGTTACCATATAAACCGGGCTTGGGATAGGCATGTGCGGACATGAGTCTGCTTAGTCTTAAATTATACCTGATTTGGTATTAAGCCAACGACTCTTGTTGGCAACCCACACCTGCTAGATCATAGCCATCATAAATATTAATGAGCGAGATGCCCGGAGCAAAGAGATACCCGCAGCAGCGAGCGATACTGGAAATTCGCAAATTTTCTACAACTTCCACGGCCACCTCCCTTGTTTAGCGCCTCGCTGTGTAGACCTGCTGCAAATTTCCGAAAATAGACTTTAAGTAATTAAGTAATTAAGTGAGAACACTTATGAGGCGCAGCTTTAACAGTTAGTCACAATGCGCCGCGATCTCAGCACCCGAACAAAGATGTCTAGTAGCCGCTTAAATCCTTGAAAGCCAATGTCAGCTTATCGCAGTTCAGCTGGAAGGCTGTTTCACAGCTTCGGACCTGCAGCTGCAAAACACCTGTCTCCATAGTTGCTGTATGTTCGTCTCACAACGCACGTCGTTGATGTGGCAGAACACAGCTGACGACGACCTTCGACGGGGACCAACTGGCAGTCGGCGGCCAGATAGGCTTGAGCCAAGCCGGACAGTGACAGGTAGACGAGGGTGGCCATCTTGAAATCCACCCGACGTCGAACCGGAAGCCAGTGCAGCTCCTGTAGCACTGGCGTGATGCGGTCTTAACGACGCCCAACGTGCAGCCGGGTTCTGGACAGACTGCAATCGGCTCATCAGAGTAGACCTTCAGTGATGCCGTTAAACAGTGACTTGCAGTAGTCCAGGCGACACGACACTTTGGTGCGCCGTAATTACTGTCTTTGGACTCGTGCCTCTGATTCGCTTGCGACACGCAGCGCTATGTAAATGTGTTTTGATTGATTATTCATTGAGTGGTGAAAAGCGCATGATCGTACATGTTTTCCTTTGTTGAAATCATACCACTATGTGACAGAAAGACAGACAGACAGACAGGACCATACCTATTACCACGCTCAGTAGAGCTGGCGCTCGGCAAAAACGTTATACAGTCACAACAACGAAACACAAGGAAAGTTTCGGCTTAAATTTGTTCCCGTTCGTTGTGCGTGTTATTCGCAGAATACCGCATAAATTTCAGAAAAAGCTAAATTTCGTGACAGGACAATCACGTTAAAGCGCAACGTTAATCTGTCTTTCATGAAATATTATATCTGTCGCACAACTTTGACCGAAAACGCCACAAAACTCACGTTTCTTGACAACATCCAGGCGCAGGTGTCCGAGTGTTTTGCTGACGTTATCAATGATGTATTTTGACTTTGATGACGTAAACGTGACGTCAGCGTGACCCAAGTCAGCCATCGTGCGTTCAATGACGTCAAACGTCAACAGTTCGTCTGCTCTGTCGTGTAAACCACTCGCTGCTCTTGCAATGTCGCAAGCTGTTCCTTTCTGTCTCACTTCATCCACGTACTTCTTGTAGTTTTCCACTGACATCAACTGTCTCTCTATTTCCTCACGTAAACTCTCAATGTCTTTCATTCTCTTCTGCTTCACTGATGACAACTCATTCATCAGTTTCTCTTTGTGATCGTCAATCACCCACTTCAGCTGCTCAGATATCTCACTAATTTCAACTCCAGCTTTCTCCACTTGCTGGATAAACTCGTTCCTTTCCTTCTCAAGACTCTCTAACATTTCTCTACATTTCTCAACACTCACCGCAATGCCATTTGCCATTTGTGTACGAAATTCATCGGCCACTTTGCCTACGTCTGAACATTTGTGTGCGCTGTGGCTTTCAATATGGCACATGATGCATATAGCTTCTTCACATTCCAGGCAGTAAATCCTCAGTTGGTCTCCGGTGTGCTTGCTACACGTGCTTGGTGGCAGCGTGTTGCTCAAGGTTTCTACATCAACCTCTTCTCCCAGTTTAATCAATTCATGTGATGCTGTTGTCTTGAGTTTCTTATGATAACCTTCACAAGCCTGGCAGAGTTTCTGTTGGCACTCAACACAGTAAACTGAGGCCACTTCACCGCCACTACAAACCTCACAAGGACTCGTCTTATTCTCAACCATCGACAAGTCTTTGATCTGCAAGAAGTTGTTAACGAAGAGATCGCTGACTCCGTTATTAGGCAGAGTGAACTCTATCCTACACAATGGACAAGCCAGTTCTTCTTCTGGTTGTTTGTCTTTGCTCCATGCCTCAATACACTTGAGACAGAACGTGTGTCCACACGGCAGTACTCGAGGGTCTGTGTACACTTTTGTACAGATCTGACATTCCGTTATGTCGGTCAACTGCTTCGCTGTCGCCATTTTCTTCTACGTCACCTAAACACAGTGAAATCAGACGCAAACACAAATTTCCACACCGAAAAAAAACACAACAGCATTACTTGAAGGCCAAATTACTTTCGACATCACAGTAATGTTGCATATAAAATGGAGAATTTAAAGCAAAAATTGCATGCAACATGCAACATTTAGAATCTAGACGATATTGTTATTGGATATTGTCAAGAATCTCCATTTCAACCGAGCTGAAGCTGTATAATACTACTTAAATTGTACCCATCTTCCTGCACGGCTCTGATTGCTGGGCAGATACCAAGAGAGATGCACGCAAGACTGATGCTCTGGATCAATGGTGTTTGTGAAAGCTGTTAGGAATCAAATGGCGCCACCATGTGCGGAATGATGATGAGACGGACAACCAAACAACCACACCTCTCGGCTATTGTCCAAGTACGGCATTCGGCCACATTGCCTGAATCCCAGATGAAACAGACGTCAAGACCTTAACAGCTTCCCCTTTGGAGACCTGGAGGAGACCAGCAGGACGCCCTCGTACTACGCTGATGAAGACTCCAGCAAGTGCTGAAATCCAATAACCTGTCCGTGAATAAAACAATTAACATGGCTCAGAATCGTCCACTCTGGAGACTGATGTCTACGTTTGGCGCTACGCACTCCTGGTGGTGCATGCCAGAACAGAAGAAGACGAAGAAAGAAGCTTGCAACACTTACAGTATTATAAAGCCGATGCTGCAATTTCGTAGATGTACATTAAATCTGCAACAGTTTCTACTTATGACAATATGACTTACCTGCAATTGTTACGTACTCGTCACAGAACGCACCTGTTGAGTGACGCGACCATGCACTGATATGGAAACTGGTTAGCTTGTTCACAGCGATACAGCACCGATCAATGCTCCCAATAACATCGGTACGGTCTGTGGACGTGTTGCTACTTGTATCAATAGAGAACGAATGCCACGTGACCTGGCGTCAAGCCATGCAACTAGGCAATGGGTGCTCACGTGACTTCGTTCACTGTGTAATCTCTACGTTTATGCTGAAAAATACATAATGTTAAAAAGTACATTTAGTGGGTTACAACGCTGTCGCTGACAATACGGGTCTGTCTTCATTCATTTAGCAGTCGTTGCCTCCAAACTCTGCAAAATCACGCGAAATTCTCCGAAAATTCGAACTCACAGCAGTTCAGGGTCATCCAAGGTCATCGACCTTGGTGCTAAACGAAAGCGGATATGCACTTCCTATTAGTCATTAATAGTAACTTTGGACGTATCTCCTGCCGTTTTCGAGGTAATGACGCATTTAGCTCGAAAATAGCTTGTTTTCCCCACCCATCCCTTGTTTGACGCCTCCTAGCGGAGAAATGCCCTGCGATATGATCATTACTGTATTTTTTATGTAAGAGTGCTGAATGATAACATCCTGTCCAATAGAATCAAGTCCTTCACTTTTTTCTTTGATGAACTGTGATTTATGTTCCTGATTAAAGGATTACATGATCAGTCTGTTCGCAGAGCTAATCTCCTTGGTCGGATTGATGTAAGCCGGGCATGCTATTGAACCATTCATTGCAACTGCGTTAGCAGCAGTCACCGAATGAAGAACTATATGGCAAGCTTACTGATTGACAGCCGTACAGTACAGTCTACTTACTCTGTGTCGCAATGGAAATGAACACTGATGAACCATTCAGCCTTTCTATCTTTTTAAATAATTTATCTTCTATTGTTGTCGCATTTTTCTTCTGATTATGCATTTTTATTGGTTTTTTATCCTTCTATACTCAACGGTTTCGTTTTTAACTTTTCTTTTATTTCAATTTCTGTGGTCCTCTGTAGTATAGACTAAGATGAACCGTTTTTAACGTACATTATATATCTCCTATTCTGTCGGTCCTAACTTGGTTATGTGTCACGTGTTGATCTCCGCACAGATACTGTATGTGTGCCAGTGAAGCGAATGTTAGGGCTTACATGTAACAATAACATTGTCAACAGACTGAAAAACATTCACTGATCTGCTAAAAAAAGTTGTCTGCACGTTGTTTTCGCAAGTTAACTACTATACTACCTGGAACAGTAACTGACACAAATATCAGTTCATACTGATTTTGACTGCGACTTTAGGCTAATCATGCAAATGCTAATATTAAGTGCTAAATAGTAAGTGGAATATGATCGTTTATTCAGCGATGTGTTTGCGTTAGCTTACACCCTCGCCCAATAGCCGTACTGTGATATTGCTTGCGATCCAGAGTGTACCAAATACCTTGTCGATTGTAATGTTATCATCAGAATGTTATATATCGAAGCGTATACTGACAAACGTTTTTAACTGTCTATTGCGTGTTGTATTGTATGTCAAGGTGTGTTGTATCATCTTGACTATTAACCCTTTGACGCTTACTGTTGCCACGTGGCTACAGCTATAAAGCACACTGTGCCAGACCGGGTTAAGCCGTCATATGTAATTTTTGACGTCCGGGCACTCTTACGCTCGGGGCTGAGCGTCAGAGTGCCCGGATGTCAAAAATTACAAATGACGGCTTAACCGGGTCTGGCACAGTGTACTTTATAGCTGTAGCCATGTGACAACAGTGGGCGTCAAAGTTTTAAACATTGATCGATCGATTGATTGTTGTGTGAGCAGGTGTACGGGCACGTCGGTGAGTGCAGTGGTCGCAGAACTGGCGCCCATCCGACGCTGCTGTCGGACAGTGACCGTGACAGAACCATGCCGGTCGGTTCGTCGTCGTCGTCTCGCGGTGGGTCTCTGTCGCCGAGGGAGGCCAACACGCACCTGCGTAGCTCCAAGGCGGTCAACGGTCAACGATCCGAGCCCGCCCAGCGAGTCTGTGTCGTCAACGGCGACATTATCACGACCCGCAACTGGTATGGCTTCTTGCGCAACTTGTCGCTCGAAGCCGGCGGTGGATATCGCTTTATCTTCACCTACCCGTCTGTCATGCAGGTTGGTCGTTGCCTGTTGTGTTGTTTTTAGCGTGCGACAGCACACATGACCTTGAACTGCTGTAAGGTCGAATCCTCTCGGAATTTCGCATGATTTCGCAGATTTGGGAGGCAAGAAATAAAGATAGACCCGTACTGTCAGCGACAGAATTGTAGCCCACTAAATGTACTTTTCGGCGACGTATAGATTACGTTGTTATTGCTGGTCGTTCCTCCGCTAGGATCTACAATCAGAATACAGTGGACGAAAATTGCGATTTTCAACCTCTATACGCGAAAATATCTCGCAAACTATAAGTAATACGGCCTCTGTTACTATTAACCATCAATAGGAAATCGCATACTTGTATTGTTGATTTGCTGTAGGTTTCTTCGTTAGAGGCCTTCATACACGCACGCTGTCGCTCGCTTACCTTTGCGTCAGCTAAGCTTTCTTATTTCTATATCGATCCGGTATCTGAATCTCCAGGCGTAAAAAAACCCTTTCCTTCTGCGTTGTACATGAGATGACACAATGTCATTAACACCTGTACTCAGGTGAACGGTAAATGCAAGTTAATTGTGTCGTGCAGCGGAGTGACGAGTGACATCAAATTACACAGGTGGTAATCCTGTGAAGTGCACGTCGATACACTGTGTTATGGCGTGTTGCACGCACTGCTAGCAGACGAGTGTTACGATGCACGATAGCGCCAGTTTACAGTGTCGACGTGCGTCAAAAGTGTCAAGAAGCTAATGTCACATTAGGCCTACTGTTTAACGATCGTCAGCAGGGTGCTAGGAAAAAAATTGTAAGCGAAAGTTGCTGGTTTTAAGCGATTGGGCCACCACGACATTATGTCAGAATAGAATAGTTATTATTATTATTATTATTATTATTATTATTAGCAATTACTATCACAATCATCTCTGAAATAATAGAGCGCAACTGTTACGTGATGAAAACAAGTTCATTTCAAAGTCTTTAGCAGTAAAAAATCGGAAAATCTGCGAATAGAAAAATCCAAGCTAAAAAGTGACCTTTTAACAGGCATGTCGAGCATGCATACCGAGCTTCAATGGCTGGACGTTCCTGAACGAATCAACTACAAACTCGGTATGCTTATATACCGATGCCAGCACAACAAAGCTCCTCGGTACCTGATGGACCACTGCACATCAGTATCCGACGTTGCCTATCGTCAACGGCTACGTTCTGCCAGTAGTCATGAAGTCTCTGTTCCATGGCAC
>Ga0056114_1000835_pt1 | contig 12311 bp, 6 predicted proteins | sample WorMetHERISLAND1_FD_77005 | JGI IMG/M metagenome (GOLD analysis project Ga0056114, IMG submission 77005) | Marine gutless worms symbiont microbial communities from Max Planck institute for Marine Microbiology, Germany - Olavius loisae HERON... ...
ATAAAATAATGTACAGGTTACAATTGGGTTTAGAGAGAGCAGCCAGGTCGTCTAAATATATTGCAAACAGAAATGGGGATAAAACAGATCCCTGCCTGACACCAGATTTAATTTGGAACACAGTAGACCAAGAATTTCCCCACTTAATACAAGTACAACATCCAAGAAATAGATTTTCAATAATATGTTTGCCATAGGTAAAGAAATACATGGCAACACATACTCCGGTGGGTCCCAAATTTAACAGCAATAGCTATTGCCGTGCCTGCAGAAAAATTACTCGTGTAAATTATCAATAAGCATTTATATTTATTTATATTGTTATTGGCAGGCAAAGTTGAGCACACGGCTATTCACTGAATGTTGCACGTAGTGCAAGTGACCAAGGAATGAACCGTTAAGTGTGTACATTATGGACGCAGGTTGAGACAATTCAGCTGTCGTCTGATAGCGTGGAAGTCTTTTGACAACGTCATTCTTGTCTTCATCATGTTGAACTGTATCACTCTCGCGATGGAAAGACCAAACATTCCAAACGACAGCATTGTACGATGCCGTTCATTTTCCACAGAAATCTCGTAACATCTGAATTGTTGTTTTTTCGTGAAATTTGCAGTCGTTGTGAATAATATTAGCAGTTATTTCATAAGTTTTCTTTTTCTTACTGCATTATTTATATTCAGTTTTGTCTGATAACCTAAAGATCTTACTGTATGATAAGCAAAACCTGATGTACATTTTGTAAATAGCTCCACTCACTAGTAAGTATAAATTTTGCGATTTAGTTTATCGTGTATAGCAGTGGATACACGTGGTCTTTTATTGTTCTATTCGTGATGTTTGTGTGTTTCCAGGAACGCCATTTCCTGCATGCTGCTAACTACGTGTTTGCTGTGATATTTATGCTGGAGATGGTGATTAAGGTAATTTCCTTCACAGCACTCGTTCGTCATCAGTGCTCCTCTATTTATAATCAACAAGCTTCGCCATGATGTGAGAGTGATAATCGGGTCCGCGGCACATAGCGCAGTCATACATGGACCTCTAGATTCATTATCTAGAGGTCCATGAGTCATACAACATCTAAATTTAAACTAAAAACTCGTCATAAAGAAGCGACTGACGCCAACTTCTGTAAGCACAATAATTCATTTTTTTTGTTTATCTTAAAAACAAATAATATTCATGTTACAGAAACTGCACGAAGCATAGTTACAACATAATTAACTGGAATGGAGCAGGTCTATATGAAATAAACCTCTTGGCTTATGTCTTCTTATCTGATCTAATACCAGTTTGCAGAAATACACACAGCACCTGTTGTCGCTGGCATGAAATGTAATGATTACAATGACTGATAATCAGTGTTAAGTTGTCATATCCAGCCAATACAGTACTAGTTATCAGCAATCCGCATGTTAATTGATGTGAGTTTTTGATGGACGATAGATGCAGCAATTTGAAATACTCAGTCAGTGGTCGACGTTGAATATGGGTAACATATGTACAAGACTTCAGTTGAATAGCATAAACAAACAAATAACATGTTTGTTCCGTACATAGTATAGGTTGGTTTAGTAGATATGCATACAAAATTCTGTGATCATCATCGAATTTGACATTGACTCTCTGCCCTTGGTCTTTATAGCTCAAGTGGTTTGTCTTATTCTTGGTCATGGCCGCGCCACGTCCTTGTTGACATGACGTCGCTGCTGTGTACCGTTGGTTGGTGTGGAAGGTGCTGTCAACTGGTCTCGTCCTGGAGCCCAACTCGTACCTGCGTAGCGGCTGGAACATGATGGATGGCTCACTGGTCTTCATCTCTCTCATCGACATCGTCGTCTCGCTGTCAGCTACGTCCAGTCCACGCATCTTCGCCATTCTTCGAGTCTTCCGACTGCTGCGGACGCTGCGCCCACTTCGGTCTGCTTCTTCCTCGTATAGGCCTATGTATTGTGTAGCCCAGTTCAGGCATTGACTTAGCCTCTCGTTCAGCGATTCGCTGAGTGAAACCTTAAGCTGAACGCTAAAGTCCGGACTTAGACCAAAGTTCAACTTAACGTTGGACTTAGACTTTCGCTCTCTGCGAAAGTCAAAAATTAAAGTGACTTAAGCTATCTCTTCCATGCAAATTCGACCGACTTAAGTCAGTTAGTTCGGCTTAACTTTGATCTAAGTATGTACTTAGACCGAAATTTGGGTCTAAGATTTTTGCTCAGCGAAATTACTTTACTTTTCGACTTAAGTCTGTACTTAGACCGAACGTTAGCTCAGCGAAAGGCTTAGCGAATGGATAAGTCAAAAGTTAGACTTAGTGACGCACTGAATTTTGGTTCACCCCGAACCCTATAGTGAATGGCAAGAACTCCCGGATCACAATACACGACAGCGATGGTCAAAAGTGGATAAAATTGGACGGAATTGGATTTAATGGAAAGATTGGTGGCTTTTGTATATACTGAACTCCATTGTCCCTACTGCTGACCTATCATCTGCATATAGTTCCTGCTGTCATGAAGTCTCTCCGTGCTCGATGTTGTCGTGTGTGTTGTTGACAGAGTAATAAGTCGAGCGCCAGGTCTCAAACTGGTCGTTCAGACCCTGCTTCATTCGCTGCGTCCGATCGGCAACATCGTCCTAATCTGCTGTCTCTTCTTTATCGTGTTCGGAATCCTAGGCGTCCAGGTCCGTCTCTCCACAGCATCCATTTCATACGCTATGAAACTAGACTTTGTGTCACTGGTGGCAAGAAAATTGTTTTGTGGGCAACGACACGATATTACAGCTGACTGACGCCAATACAGTCAATGGCAATGCATCAGCTTTGTCCACTTGCGAGATCACCACAACATAAACAGTAGCATATAGCCGTCAGCGACAAGCAGGTTCGTTCAGATGCAAGGCTCGCGTGGTAGACGCTGGTTACATTGGCACTAAATGCCCATTTATACAAATACATTTACAGTAAATTTTAATCTAAATATGTAAATACTACTAGGACTATTTATACACCTACGCTGTCGTGTCTGAAGGTGCTGCTGTGTGTGTTTTTGTTGAAGCTGTTTAAGGGTTCGTTCTATTATTGCCAAGGTCCAGACGTTCGTGACGTCCACAATAAGACCGACTGCATCAACAAACCCAACCCGCCGTACAAATGGATTCGACACAAATACAACTTCGACGACCTCGGTCAGGTGTGCTGCTCTCTGCTGTTGTGTCGTGCTTCGAGTGAAGCACACGGTAAGGCCTGTGGAATTACGAAAAGCTGCAGTGGCTTCTTTACAACCGATTTAGTCGTTTTTTTTACAGTTGGCACGAAATATCTGATTATCTGTAGCAAATACAATATGATGATAATAAATCTAATAGGCTGATAAGTGGGTTTTTACATTTCGTTGTCACATTTGGTGCAAGGAACAAGGGTATGGACTATGTATGGACAGGGGACCCCTGGGCCGTAAGTCCACTTACCCTCCCCACCCCCAACCGCGCATTTCCCTTATCCCTTGTCTCCAGTATGGAGCAGCAGACACCGGTCTCCCCGTAGCATAATCCTGACTACGCTCCTGCCATTGGCGGTTACACTCCGGTAAACAATATATCATATGTTAGTTCAAATGCCGGCTCCCTGGAGTGACGTCACGCGTAACATGGACACTAGAATTTCTGCGATAAAAACTGTACAAACTGGCCAAAATATCATCGAATTTAACAACAAAATGCCAGTGTCATGCATTGTTCGAGGCGACGTTTTCTATACGTTTTTAAAATCCCAAATCGCGACTTTTTTACGTTTTATGAAGTGTTGGTTGTGTCAAAACACGTAAAACGTTGAAAGTGTTGTCCAAGTTTCACTTTTTCCACTTTGTTTTACAGTGTTAGTAATTTCAATTACCCTTTACACAAATATTCTGTTATACATACAACATTATATTGAAATTGTTCATTGTTGATTAAAATACAATAGCTTTGCATGGTAACTGGACAACAAAACCGATTGAGGGTGGTCACCGTGGTCACCAGCGAATCAGGCCTATAGGCCTATGTTATTAGCCTACTTCTTCGTTTTTACGTTTTTTTCTCAAAGTCCAAAAACATGACTTTTTTACGCTTTTGCCGTGTTTCGTACGTTTTCTCGAGCAGTGGCGTCACTGTCACGTTTAGGTCCTTGTAGCACCCACAACTGCAGAGCCGCTGAGCTTGAAAGGGGACCGGAGGGGCCGCAAAGAAGTTTATGACACTGCAAAAGAAACAATCTATTGTGCAATATATGTTGCAATGCAGTGAGCGGGGCATGTGTTGTATGTTCTCTGCAGGCTCTGATGTCTCTGTTCGTCCTCGCGTCCAAAGACGGCTGGGTAAACATAATGTACAGTGGACTGGATGCAGTCGGAGTCGATTTACAAGTTCGTGCTTATATCTTCAACAAATAGCTCACGAATATTTTGTTTATTTACTGTTCTCTACAGGCGACTTATTGACGGTAACACGCTAATAAGATAACATAACAAAATTTTGACTCATTTTAGCGCGCGACAGCATGTAGCGTATGCTTAGCGCACTATATGCTATCGCCCGTCCGTCTGTCCGTCCGTCTGTCTGTCACACTGGTGTATCATACAAAAACGGTTGAAGTTAGGATTATGAAACTTTTACCATACGGTAGCCCATCCCTCTAGTTTTTGCGGAAAAAGTTTCATCCAGAAATTCTAACGGGTTCCCTCCCAGCAGGGGCTTCAAATAAAGGACGGTAGGAAAACGAGCCATTTTCTACCTGTAAACGTCAATCGCGAAAACGGTAGGAAATGCGTCCAAAGTTACTGTTAATGACTAACAGGAAGTTGCATATGCGCTTACAATTGACACTATGATTGATGACCTTGGATGACTTTGACTTGCTATAAGTTCGAATTCTTTCGGAATTTCGTGGGATTTCGCAGATTTGGGAGCCAACAGCGGCTAAACGAATAAAGGTAGACCCGTATATTGTCAGCGACGGAATTGTAGCCCATTAAACGTACTTTTCAGCGCTGTATAGACTACGTTGATATTACGGGGCGTTCCTCCGCTATGGGCCTCAAACAAGGGTGGGTTGGGATAAACAAACTATTTTCGAGCTAAATGCGTCATTATCGAAAACGGTAGCAGATAGTCCAACGTTACTATTAATGACTAACAGACAGTTGCATATGCGCTTTCGATTGACACCGAGACCGATAACCTTGGACTATCTTGAACTGCTATAAGTTCGATTTTTCGGAGAATTTCGCAGATTTGAGACGCAACAGCAGCTAAACGAATGAAGATAGCGACAGACTTGTAACCCACTGAATGTACTTTTCATCATTATGTTCTTGTGTTGGTTCGTCGTAGATTTCTTCGCTAGGGGCCTTCAACACCGTGATACACGCACTGCTATCGTGCGCTTACCTTAGCGTTACCTACGCTTTCTTTTATTATTATCAACTAGGTACTGTTTTTGTTGAAACTGTGAGATGGCGGAAGAATTCACATCTATCTACGTGTAAGCTTTATTGAAGACAGACGATTGTGAGAGAAAAAACGACAATGCGATTAAATGCTGTTAACTATTTGACAATATGCGTAACTCGTAGCTATGGTGCGAGGAGAACAGTTTGATAACATGGACGCCTTTACACTGAGAGGCACATATGCTTAAACGTAGACTACTTGCGTGTTCGTTTTAGTGATGTTTTAATGCTAGTGTTCAATAAAGGCCGCAACTAGTTGAACTAGTTTCCAACTAGGCGAACTAGTTGGAAACTAGTTGGAAACCCGGGTTGCCAACCCGGGTTGGCAACTAGTTTCCAGTTTTCCACCTAGTTCGCCTAGTGGGTTGCGGCCTTAACTGTGTATTCAGGATGTTGTTTCAACGTAAACAACAATGACGTCGGCTTATTTCTTTCGTGCGGAGACTGCAACAAATAAACAAGAAAAACTCCACGGACGACTAGTGAATCGAAAGACCATTTTTACCAAACAAATTGGTTCGATCAAATGAATCAACTAATCGGTTAGGTTAGAGTCGTGAATCGGAATGCTTTGCTACTGAATACACTACAGAGACCAGTGATAATGCGTTGTAGCCGCAGGTCAACCACAACGAGTGGTGTCTCCTGTACTTCATCTCGTTCTTGCTACTCGTCGGCTTCTTCGTGCTCAACATGTTCGTCGGCGTCATAGTCGAGAACTTCCACAAGTGTCGCGAGAATCAAGAACAGGAAGAAATTACTCGCCGAGCAGCACAGAACGTCCGCAGCGTCGACCGCAAGCAACGCAGTAAGTCAACACAGCCTGTGTGTGTGTGGGGGGGGGAGAGGGGTGCCTCGGAATTTACATTCAAACTGTGTCGAATCCAGGCTGTTAGCTTGAGGCAATAAATTGTGTTCATTAAAAATTGTTAGCCTTGAAAATGTACAGTGTCAATATAAGGAAAACAACTACAAACTTAAGCAATAAACAGATATAAAACTGTAGTATGACAGGTCAACCGACCTTCTCAGTACGACAAATATTATCGATGTACGACATCGTCAGCTTATTTATCATAGCCAGATAGTTCATTTGAAATTTCTACAAATATGGCATTCACCCTCAAGAATAACAACATCGAAAAATAACAATCTAAATTTTAAATTTTTTGAAGAATCTAGCTGTAGATAAAGTAAACGATCTTTGAATCTTGAAAAAGCTTTGGGATTGGAATCTTGATGATGAGTATAATAGCTAGGAAAGCAGCATTGTAAAAAATAAACTAGGTTATAAATTAAATGCATGAGTAAATATATCAGCAGATTTTATCCAGTTTTATATTTTCATAGCTTACATTTACAATCTTTGCCTGACAACCTGTTTGTACACGTGAAGTGGAATCAAATAATTGAATAGTATATTAAAATTCTGTTGGCCTGACTTCAGTTGATTAATATTTATTTATAAGAATCGTAAACGGAATACACAAAAGCAAGTATTAAACCAGTAAAAGAAAAGTAAAAATATAAAGATAAGAATATGAAAAGCATGTCAATCAACAAAGCAAATAAAAACAAATTGGGGCCAATGTCGCCTTGTTTAACATCATTCAAAACAGCGAAAGGCTCCGTTCTTACTCCGTTCCATAAAATACTGCAGTATTATTACGCGCGACAGCATGCTATAGCGCGTATATATGCTGTCGCCCGTCCGTCCGTCTGCCGTCTGTCCGTCTGTCAGACGGTGGTATCATAGAAAAACGGTTGATGTTAGGATTATGAAATTTTCACCATACGGTTGCTCCATCCCTCTAGTTTTTGCAGGATAAGTTTCATCCAGAAATTCTAATTGGTTCCCCGAGCGGGGCGTCAAACAAGGGAGGGAGGGGAAAAATCAGCAGTTTTCTATCTTTACGCGTGAATATCTCGAAAACGGTAGCAGATGCGGCTAGAGTTACACTTAATGACTAATAGGAAGTCACATATGAGCTTTCCGTTGACACCAAGATCGATGACTTGGATGACCTTGAACTGCTGTAAGGTCAAATTCTCTTGGAATTTCGCGACATTTCTCGTGTTTTGGAGGCAATAACAGCTAAATGAATAAAGATAGACCCATAATGTCAGCGACGGAATTGTAGCCCATTAAATGTACTTTTCAGCGATGTGTTGTATATAGATTGCGTTGATACCGCAAGGCGTTCATCCGCTAGGCGGCGTTAAACAACTGTGAGATGGCAAAAACAAGTCTTCAATACACACACGGCTGTCACGCGCTTACCCGGCGTTAGCTAGGCTCTCTTGTTAGTATACACAAACAGTAAAACACAGAAAATCTTATGTCATTGCTCCAGCGAATGTTGCTTGTGATGGATGACTTGTTTGTTAATCAGAACGCAAAGCGTTGCCGTACTGGTCGACCTACTCGAGACCGCGACTTGCCTTACACACAGCCACCAGTAGCAAGTATTTCGACTTGGCTATCGCCGCTGTTATTGGCATCAACGTCTTCACCATGGCAATGGAGTATCACTTGATGCCAGAGGTGTGCTTTGCTGCTAACGCCATAATGTACAATATATGCTAAACATGGTTCCACTGACGTTAGAAATCGTGTTAGGATGCATGTAGGTCTGTGGTAAAGATAGGAGCCGGAGCCGGAAGTAGAGTAGGGCGAGTAGGCCTACAAGTTTCCGTTGCGCAGCCAAACCTTTATCTGGGAATCGAAGTGTAGTATTTTCATTGCAAGTCCGATGTATAGCCTTGTGCCATCACAGTGACACAGTGACACATCATACTGACATTCGTCAACAGTTATCTGGCGCTACCTACAACTGAGAAGAGATTCATATATGACGATATGTCCATTGCTTGAAAATATTCAGTTTAAAACTTTTACGTAAAAATTGCACAGTGGGCAACAATTTACCCAAGTAGGCTATTAATACCTAACGTAAGACGAATTTTGTGTATGGACTAAGCATCAGACGCTGAACATGATTAGGTTTTAGTGATATTTATTGTGTGTCTTTTTTAGAATTTCAGCGTGAAGCTGTTGTACTTCATTTTCTGTGTGTTCAGGAGCTCCGTTATGCGCTGAAAGTATGCAACTTTTTCTTTACATCCGTGTTCGTTCTCGAGGCAGTTGTCAAAATCATTTCACAAGGATTTCTGCGATATTTCAGCGACAGGTGCGAGTCCATAGCAACAGAAGTTGTTATAAAGTTTTGCCAATGTGGCGGTATTGCACAGATGTGATACTGGTAAAACAAAATCATTGTTTGTTACTATACTACTAATACTACTAATAATCACAAACATGATCATAATCATGATTATAATAACTCCTAGGATCATTACTACCAAAGTCAGTATTTACGAAAAAAATAACAAGGGAACTGAGTAAGCTGTAGAAAGTTGAAACAAAACAGGTTCCGATGATGGAAGGGCTGTGGCTCTTGGAACAGAGTCAAGTGGTCTAGAGAATAATTTGAGGAAAGCAGGAGCAACTAAGCGTTGAGATATTTTACAAATTGGCAGTCCGTGAAACAGCACAATTACCAGTATTGATAAATAATTATACTGTTAGGACGGCAGTGGGGAATGTTAAGGCTCCTATGCTATGAGTCGTATAGCCCGAGCTTTGATATGACAGAAATACCAGCAACAGTAGTTGTTATTGTTGTTTTAGTAGAATAACAATATAATATTGAAATTTAATTAGAATTTTAACAGAATTTGATATTTATTTTATCTCATAGGTGGAACCAACTGGATATGGGAATAGTAATTCTGTCCATTGTCGGGATTATTCTGGAGGAGATGAAGTCCGATTTCATCAATATCAACCCGACGATAATACGCGTTATGAGGGTGCTCAGGATTGCTCGTGGTAAACAATCTTGTTTTACTCTTAAAGTGTGTTTCAACTTCTCTTGTCTGTGTCTTATAACTTGATGACTTATTTCGCCAACGACGCACGCCACCACAATAGTACTTGTAACACTCTCAGTTTACGTCATTTTTTGTTTCCGTTAACACGTTAAACTCTGCTATCGTATCGTATCGTATTAACATGCACACGCGTTTCTGCCAAAGTGTACTGATGATAACACTGTAACTTATCATGCTGAGTACTCTCATGTCATCAACATCTATGACGGCAGCTGTCCGCAGACAAATTCGTCGAGTGATTGTTTGATTGTTACAACTTATATTGCAGACAGGACAAAACCGTGATTGGTTTAGCTTGCCTTGCTTGTTTGTACATACAGAACATTTTGTTCTGCTTGTGCAAATAAACGGTGACGATTGTGTTGATTTTGAGTTTTCAATGGCCGCAGTGCATTGTCTGTCAACTGATATGACTCCTTTTGCTTTTTGGTCAGTATTTGATTAATTCCACGTGCCCACATTGCAGGTTTTGATCGCTGGATAGCTTTTCTTCCAACCACAACTAATCTATTTATCGTTTTGCTTGTACAGTACTAAAGCTGCTGAAGATGGCGCAGTCAGTCCGGACACTGCTCGACACGGTGGTACAAGCGCTTCCGGAAGTCAGCAACCTCGGACTACTTTTCTTCCTTCTCTTCTTCATATTCGCAGCTCTCGGAGTCGAACTGTTTGGACGTGTCGGTGCGTGCTATGTCGACTATTTGCTTATATTTATGTCTAAGCTTATACAATGGACTAGACGTACTGTAGCTCACAGAGTAAAAATCACCCTACTGCTGATTGGCTACATGAAGTCATATATGAAGAATCATTTGTAACGCTGTAAGCACGCGTGTTGTCCCGCATTTGATTCATCGAAATGTTTTTGTTAGTGGTCTATTTGAAGTCCTGAAGTGAAGCCAATGAAACGACAGCCGATTCACTAAGTCAATAGTATCGCGCTCTGCATAGCTTCGCATGTGGACATGCGATTAGGAAAGTGAAAAGTCTCGTGTACTCAGCAAATTTGACGACTGGTATACGTAACAGGCGACCACAAATAAGATTCACCAAAGACGAGTAATTCTCAATTGTCGATTACTCTTGTCTGTGCTTGTAGAATGCTCTTCGGCTCTGCACTGCGAAGGACTCAGCAAACACGCTCACTTCCGCAACTTTGGAATGGCTTTCTTGACTCTCTTCCGCGTCGCCACGGGCGACAACTGGAATGGAATCATGAAGGTGAGCTGTCGAGTCGCAAAGAGTTTTCATATTGCATTTTAGCCAATGTACTGCAAGTTTGTTTTCTGTTCTTAACTTTCACACTTGTGACTTCTGTGGACTTGTAAAACAGACACTACAGTAGTATGGAATATACATGACTCAAAAACCCCTCCCTCGGTGATCCTTTGAGTCCAATACAACAGTAGACGTGGTAGGTTAGATATGACTGTTGAGCGTTGTAACGAGTTTCATTGGCGATATATGCAGGATTTTCAAAATATTGGCCCTGACAACGGACAAGATTCCAGCATCTGAAATTACGTCCAAAGATCATTAAAGATAATCAAAGTTCATGATGTTTGATAGATCGCATATGAGTTCATATTAACTTACATTAATACGCCTAACTACGACCTTATGTGGTTATGTCTACACCGTTTCCGAGACACGTGGCTTTTTTGCTGAAAATCCTGATTTTTAAAATATTCCACATAGGCTTTTAATGCTCCTGCTGAAGTATACCATTAGAATTTTGCAACACTATTCTGTGTTTCGTAACTACATGTAGAACGGCAGAGCTACCCGGCAGTCAAAAATACTTTTCAGTAACATATTTAGCCCATTTGATAAAATATCAGATGGTGTATTGTGCCTAGCCCCAACACTCTTCAGCGTTACACTGACACTGTGTTTCATTGCACGCTTGCGGCTGGACACCATATTTTAAAAATACAAATTAGAAATATAAGTTCACCAACATGAACATTGATAATACTGATTGAGTGCATCATGTGGTAAAAGCAAAGTTACTAATGGAGCCTAAATATGGATGGAGATGAGGTGAAAGACGGTTGACTGGTGTTGATCTGCAGGACACACTGCGCGACGACTGTGATAACTCGGACGACTGCAGCTACAACTGCTGTGTCAACCCGTTCATCACTCCTGTCTACTTCGTCATCTTCGTGCTCATTGCACAGTTCGTCCTTGTCAACGTCGTCGTCGCTGTTCTCATGAAACACCTTGAGGTCACCGACACTTTCATGCACCCCACACACCTCGCCTCTCACTGATATACGAAGATCTAGGTTTGACCGTTTGAGGCTGATGATCATTCCTCTTCGGTGAAATCCAGAGAGTTGAGCGTGTGCTGTAGGTGCTGGAGCGCCGTTTGGAAGAAGCTGCATGATGAGCAGCAGTTAATTTGCAGTCTTTAACAAGTTCAGATAAAGACGATATCAGCGTAATATGTATAGCTCTCTTGTCATGCTCTTTGTCCACAATAAGGACGTCAACTTAGACCATAATGTCACGTGTTGAGCTAACTTTTCCTCCCACCATATCTCTTACTATTCATGATCAGTTTGCCTTCAGGCCTACGGGTTCAACCACAGCTGCTATCATCTCGCTCTTTCACAAAGTCACACACCTGCTTCTTACTAACCCATACGTTATTGTAATAGCTTTATTAGACTTCAGTAAGGCCTTCGACAAAGTACGTCATCACACACTAATCGACAAGATGGCTCAGTTGGATTTGCCTGATCATGTACACAATTGGCTGGTTCACTTCTTTGAGGCCCATTCACACCAGACCAAATACCAAGACGAAATATCAGTAATGAAAACAATATCAGCTAGTATCATACAGGGGTCAGCAAT
>Ga0056114_1000836_pt1 | contig 12309 bp, 4 predicted proteins | sample WorMetHERISLAND1_FD_77005 | JGI IMG/M metagenome (GOLD analysis project Ga0056114, IMG submission 77005) | Marine gutless worms symbiont microbial communities from Max Planck institute for Marine Microbiology, Germany - Olavius loisae HERON... ...
CCCGTCTTGTTGGGGTTGCAAAGAGCGAACGTCCCAGGCTAACTAATGGTGAAATTATTTTCGAAGAATTCCAACCTATGTGATCACAATTCACCAACGTTACTGACAGACAGACAGACGGACGGACAGACAGACGACATGCGATCGCAATACTGCGCTTTGCACTAAAGTGCATCGCGCGGTAAAAACGTAACTTTATCACACCGGTTAACGGCGTATTGATTGACACATTGAAAAGTCGAAAAGAGCAAAAATAAAAAAATGGTGATAACACTTCTGCAGCTTATCGCCGTAATGTCGAGTGCTGCAAAACTTTTATCATCATTTTCTATTTTTGCCGTTAACTGTTATGATACATAAAGTGTGAGAAGTTTGTGTCCTCTACATTCAAGTACAAAAGCAACAAAATTTGATGCAAACTATTAATAGCTAATGCTATACTATCACCAGTGGCCGTGTTTGACGTTTGCCGGCCTTTCGTTGCGAATGATATAATTACGCTGTATAATATATCGGGCTTTCCTCATAAACGAGATAGCGCGTGACAGTATGATGACAGTTCTGTATGAGCGATGTAGAAGCGAGCGACGTATCTGCTGACAATGATATTAGATGGAAGGTGAAACGTACGACGCCAGATCGTAAATGTCACGGAGCTTGTTTGTGTCTCCTGCGTCCTGCCGTTTGTCGTCTATTACGTCTCTGCTTCACATGGCGCATAAAACGACACCATTTGTCTCGTGCAAACACTAAATAGAACCTCTCTCTGCTAGTACTGCGGTCGATCGCGCTCAGGGTCAGGGGGCTCGGTCGGACGCCGAGGCCGTCGTCCAGCCGGCCTGCTCACTCGCTGGATTATCTTGAGAACGGTAAATCACCTAACATGACGCACCTCGGTTACCACGTAAAGCCGCAGAATTTGCCATTACTGCCGTTTGGCAGTCCTGTTAACGCGCCGACCTTTGTCATACTGTTTAGCGGCAGAATGATGCTGGAATGCCATTGACTTATAACAGTCACTTCTATTCTCAGCGCTTACAAAAAATACACATCTGACGCGGGGTACATTCTGGGTACTCACTTGATAGTGGTCGTCAATGGTGTTTTAGTCGCAGCGACACTCTTTGAAACAGTTCCAGTCTGAAAAATCCTGTTGAAAATAGCATGCAGATAGCAGCAACTTTGCCAGCTAATTCATATGAGCATTGCTTGCTTGACTTGCTTGAAGATCCAACAAGAATTATCATAGTAACCATAGACGTATCCATAAGCTTAGTCAAACGGCGTTCAACTTCAAAATCACTATCTGTTCTACAGTTTAGCACACAAACATAACAATCGTCTATGTCAATGGCTGTAAAGTAATCATTTACTATGGATCGGGGTTGCTTAAAAAGGTATCGGCATGGGTAAATGTAGTATCAGTTTTGCCCCGGACTGCAGTTTAAAGTTCCTTTTGGACAATTTCAGCCAGCAATACGCCCATTCGCTTGTATTACATCATCTAACCGAGCTAAACGTTTGTTTTTAACTTCTGATGTGAGTTGATTATTTTTCGAGGCATCCTATTAGCTGCTTCCTTGTGGCATGGCCGGGTTAGCGTAACATTTTCTTCGCTTACCAAGGAGAGATTTGACTAGTGGTTTAACAAGGTCTGGCTCACATGGTTCGTTTTGACAGGTCCACACAGTTACTGAGCGTGTGGTGAGTGATGCGGCATTGACTGAGTCTGACCATGACGTCAACTGCAGACTTCGCATCATTCAGCAACACTCGCTTTACAGTCGGGACGTCATCCTACTGTCCGACTAATCAGTCGCCGGCCGACACAACGACGTCCCTGTTGGCCAATCGACCGGTTCGCGCCAAACGATGTAGCAGCCGAGAGGAGAGGATGGGGAGCGGAGGGCTGTCGACATGTTTTTGCGACAAAACGTCATTGACCCCCTTTAACTGGACGTTCGAGCCTGCCAAACGCTAATTCTGCTCCCGCGAGACTCTGCAGCCTCGTTCATTTGTTTCGCCGTGCAAATAGAATACGAAAATAAACTGACACCTTCTACCGGCTGGATAGGAGTTCTCGATGACAATGTCAAATGAACATGACACGTACCACAATTTCAGCATTACGCCCATTCGTTAGCTTGACTCTGACTTTTGAATCTTTGATCTTGTAGCTCAGTATGCCTATTAGACGTTAGCATGCTCACCAAGGTTGACTAGAGTTCGTAGTTCCTGTTGCTATTTCAGCTGATTGACATGTGTTGATCATACGTAATGGGTCTTTGCGGCCATAAATGTGCAAGTTCACTCAGCTTTTCAGTTCACGTTAAACTCTTCTATCGTATCGTATCGTATGTAAGTTCTCCCGAGTTATGCTAGGTTCACGTACACGGATTTTCTCACGAGTCCTTACGGATCTCACAGATCCGTAAAAAGTACACTGATTTTACGATTTGATCACTTTTTACGAGCAATTTAAGAGTTGTTACGTGTTATTTACGGTTTATTACGAGTTATTACGATGTGTTTACGGTGATATTACACGATTTGTCACGAGTTGTCACGGATAACAACGAGCAACTTACGGGCATTTTAAGAGCTCTTTCCGGATTGCCACGAGTATATCACGGAAAGCTACGATTCATAGAAGCTTTTACGTGTTAGTTACGACCTGTTTACGCTCTGTTACGATTACTTACGAGTCATTTACGAGTCCTGGTAAAAGTATATAAAAATCTTGCAAATATCAGTGTATCATTATTCGACATCTACAGCTACAACATGGCATATGAGAGAAAGAGACTGGAGCTATATCAAGAATTTCTACAACTGCTACTTCATCTACCCGACAGGGAAGAGGAAGAGGCTCAGCAGCTAACAGAAGATGGATTTTCTCGACCGAGGCGGAGGAGGCGTCCAGCTCGCAGAAGCGCAGGACCTGACTAGCCTGCAGGACCCTCTTTGGACAGTATGATAATCTACTGTTTGAACTGAATCTAGAAGACCAGCTAGCTACAAACATTTTCTCCGAGTTCATGCTGGTCTATTTGGAGAGATTCTTGACAGAAACAGACCGAACAGTACAAAATTATTACGAGTCATTTACAGAAAAATCAATCCGTGGACACTCGTGAAAAGATTTTTGACATGTCAAAAAATTTGCCTCTCCTTTCACGGATCCTTACGAGTGTCTGCGAGTTGTGTCGAGCTATTTACGGATACCAGCGAGTTACTTACAGATGCTTGCGAGTGACTACGAGTTGGCAATCCGTAACGACTCGTAAGAAAAATCCGTGTATGCGAACGCCCTGTTAAGCACATCTTACCCGGGGACCAAGGGTGAATGGGTGATGCCATTCCAGCAACTTACCTACTTCCAGCGACGAACGACGCCTATTGTAGGCCTACAAGCTGACCGAGTTTTATCGAAATCCGTCTATGCGAAGTTTTTGAATTACAAATTAAAAATGTCTGAGGATCGCGGAAATGGGAAGGGGAAAAGTCCAGGGGAAGTAACTTACACGCGAGAACAAGGAGAACTCTTTGAATATCAACTATAGCCTGAACATGATTGTCTGACTGCTTGTCTCTGTGATTTATTGGAAACTTTATATTTTGAGTGTTGTTTTTTAAACGTTCATAAAATTGGTAATGGCTTGTACATCTCTAGCAAATTTACCATTTCTTGTTGATCTGTTCTGTTGTCTGTATGTCAAAAATTTCAGACAAATCTGACAAAAAGCTAATAAAAAATAACGATAAACTATAAGCATACCTCTATCGATGTGAAAAGACGTAGAAACCGTCGCTGTAACAATACAAGCGAAATTATTACTAGTCATTGTACTATATGTTGTATGTTTGATGCTGTGTAACTGATTAACTTGCAAATAAATTTTCACTCACTCGCTCTGTCATCTGAGACGTCGCAACACTCAATTTCGTCCACTAACTATATACCTCGTCGAAATCATTTCATCATCGGTAATGTCAGAAAAATTTATTTTTAGTCGTGCACGTGACGTTATACTAAGAACGATAAAACCATATTGTCCTATTCTCGCTGTATTCGCGAGGCCGATGCAGGGCTTCACGCTTTGGCTGCCAGTGCTCGGCAAGTGGGCCATGCAGCCACCGGTCACGGCTAGCGAGCAGTTTTTGACTGTTCGCCGTGGATGGCTAGTCAAACTGTCGCTAGGCGTGACCGACGACGGTTACGGTCCACGTGGCCGTTTCCCCGGTCAGACGCCTAACAATAACCCCAACCCTAACCCTAACAGTATCCCCATCTACTGCAAGGAAAACGGCTACGTGGGAAACGGCGACATGGGAAACGGCCACGTGGGACGACACGACCGACGACTGCATGGCCCACTTTACCTCGAACGGTCATCCCGAAGCGTTCATTGCATTCGGCTTATGAATGCACCGAAAACATGCTGTTATCCTGTGAACACTCAGTGGGGCTGCGGCGGCTGATTGTGAGCCGAGATGACATCACGTCGTGTGGTGGAACGCAGACATGAAACTGAACGAGTTCGCTGGCCATTGATCGCACGTACGTGGTTGTTACAGCAGCTTCGCGGCTCAGTTGCCTGCCGTCGACCGCGTTCCTCGCTCGCTGGCTCTAATAAATGGTCACCGGACTGAGCCCATTCGTTCGTCCGTCCGGTTGGTTGGCGATTGGCACGCGCCAGACGACCTGTGGCTCGACAAACGACCCGGACCTCCGGCAGCTGGGCCGGTGTCGGCCAGCTAGACAGCCGTTCGACGGAGAGACCGCATCGGACGGACACTGTGGCTGCGTTGTTTAGAACGGGAACGAATCAGTGGCGGTCCGGCCGGCCGACCGGCACGTTGGCCGGTCGAGAGAGGGAGAGAGTGTTTTATTGCTGGCGGTTTTGCGGCTGTCGCTGTTGTCGTCAGCGTGGTGATGTATCGTGCAGTGCAGTGCTGGTCGTCAACGCTGTCGTCGTCGATTTATCGCTGTCGTCGTTGTTTCACGTCGTGATTCTGTCACCCGCCGTACGCCCTCTCACCTAGACATGTGCCGATATCGAGATATATCCGAGTGTGACAACTTTAGTCTTGAGAAACTATGTCATTGTCACTATCTACACTGTGTCCACGAAAAACTGTAACGCTAGACAATGCACAGTTGAAATGGCAAATCCGAACGCATCCTAACCAAATTGCGTGTGCTTGATTACGAATATATCTGCGACAGAACTGTTAAATTTCATAAGAAAATATTATTTATTACACGAGTTATTAATATTCAAATATTGACGACAAAATATTTCAGTTTCCAATATAGCGTTACATACTGCGGTCAGGCACTTAGGCAGGACAACGCGACAGTCCTGTCCATAGAGCACGCTATAGACAGTGCATCGGTTAACTCATGAAACACTGGACTTCATCACTCCAGCTCTGTGGCCAGCCAACAGTCCTGACCTTAACCCAGTAGACTATCAGATTTAGGGGAAGCTGCCGGAGCGTGCGTACCGCAGCCAGATTCGTGACGTCGACCAGCTGAAGTCGCGCCTGATCGAAGATTGGGAACATTTCCACCAGGTGGTCATCGATGAAGCGGTCAGGCAGTGGTGTCCACGTCTTCGAGCTTGCGTTCAAACACACGGTGGACATTTTGAACACAGACTTTAGGTGTACTGAAGTCTTGCCATTCGCACGGACGCACACTTGACAATCACGCCTGTGCCTATGGGACACGTATGGTTTTGAGTGACCTTACTAAACTTGCTATAGCTGTTGCAGATGTTGACCAATTTTACTGAAATTTGGTGACTTGTTTGCCATTTAACGTGTCAGTGTTGGAGTAGAATTTCGTTAAAATCTGACGTTGTTTGCCAGAGTTATGGCAACGTATACAGGGTTACAGTTTTTTCGTGGACACGGTGTAGAAACTTAGGCCTTCTCGAAAGTTAATAAAGTTGAGATTCAAAACTGTAGTTAAGGAGATAACAAACGACATATCTGTCGTGTATGTGTTATAAGTGCTTAGTGAATAAGCTGCAAGTATTTGAGTAGTCACTTAGTGTCTTAGAACCGAAGTGATCATACTCAACCACTCTTTCGGCAGGCGTTTTACTGGAGTTTATTGCACCGACTTTGTTATAGCGTTAGCGTCTTCCTCACTACACAGCGCAAACCACTGTTTTCGTTATGTTTTCGTTTCGTCGAAGACACACTCGAAGACACTGCTCAGTCACTATCTTGTTTTCAAAACCACATTAGGATATTTTCCTCTTCTTTCGGTACTACTAACTAACACAGAGCGCGTTATCGTTAGGCGATGCCGCACTAATGCACCTTACTTATCTAGTTATCTACACTGTGTCTCAAAAAACGCACCAACTCTGAAACGGTGTAGCTCGATATTATAAGGATCGATTTCGATGACATTTGACAGAATAAATATTCAAAATAGAATACAATACAGTTTGTATGCTTCAGTTTTCATGTAGGTTTGCATGTTATCACGTTATCTATCGTCTCCCAAACTGCATACCGAAAATAACGCGCATAGGCCTATATTTCTTCTGAAAATCATGGGTCGCTCTGAAAAGAGCCAGTTTTAATGCAGAGGATGCTTAAAGTGGCGTTCCTTGGCCTACACAGTACACACACGCTCGGAGTTGTAACCTTTACATTAATACCGACTTTTGATCAATTTTTTCTTTTATTTACTGAACGGCGCCGTAATTTTTGTCACTTCCGGTGATGCAATTTAGGACGTGTATTAAATAAGTAAAACTGCATTAGCAGTTATTCATGATGCGTATATTATGACTGAATGTCTGTAGATTATGTGTGCCAAATATTATGAACTTTTTCGTTTTGATACGTTATCTAGAATGTTGCAGAGATGACTGAATGTATACGGTTCATAACATAACATCTTTTATTGGGACGAACAAACTCCATCAATTGACAATATTAATGACACTCACGTAATAAAGACATCATTCTGCTGACAAGTACGTGATTCCTTATACAGTTTGCAATTACTGAGGAAGAGTAAAGCGCACTTTTAAACACCATAAGAGCGACATTGGTAAATTTAGGTTGAGGGAGCAATGAGTGTAAACATGAGGGTAAACAACTTATTATCAGCATTGTGCAGCAAATCAGCAACATTAATAATTTTATGTGTTTTAACCAAACTTACGTTAAGCATTAATGAGAGTTCGGAACTCAGTAAGTCGCCACAAGCAGATGGAGCATAAAGTATACGTGATACAGTCAGAGCTGTGAAGATATTTAGTGCCAAGGCCTTCAGATTTCAACTATCTAAGCACATACATACGCCGACTTCGGCCGGTATAGGCCCTACAGAGAGACAAAATCAAATGATGACTTGATTATGAGATTTAAAATTAGCATTAACTGCATCAACAATGTCTTTTACTGTAGTTACACGTAGTTTCTTTATTCGAAATATGCCACACGTAACCCCTGGGTTAATGGCAAACTCGCGGTATATAAGGCGCTATCGCTATTCCGAGCATCTCTAATTCGATATCATTGCCCGCCTCATCACTCTCTCGAAGTCGTTGTTCCGGGAAGCAATGAAAATGTCGATGGGCTGTGCATGAGGTGAATGCGATCTGTAATACTGTTGTTATTATACGATCGCTCCACGCTACACCTCGTCACATAGATCATCATTCATTACGACACGGAGTCACGGACCATTATTAATTTCAGATCGAATAGCAGTGCATATTAGTAATCGCAAGGCACGGCAGCACAGACGCAAACATTAACAATATTCAATATTCATATTAAAATTTAACAACGTAATGAAAACATTATCTCCGACATTCACTTCGTTTATTTGGCGGAGATAATGTATTGTCTAATAAACGTAAAACATAGCACAGACGTTTTAAATATTAAATGAAAATAATTTAATTATAACAGTTGGTCAGGTCCCATGCACGTAGGCTACTGATACGTAAATACACATGAGCTATACGGATTACTGTAAATAAGATTAAGGTTGTTGGAATGAGTAGACTTTAGAATGTGAAAAATAAATTAGCTTTCGAGAATAACAATTATAGGATTTAGGAGTCTATGATCGCGGTGTGCCTAGGTTTTTCAGACTTGCAGTCCATGTAGCCTAGTTTAATGATTCAACGAGTGTTGAGAAGAAGGCATACGGACATCAAAATGTTCAAATATAATGACACCTGCGGTAGCTCCAGGCAGTTCAGTTTGTGTTTATTTTATGTTATTACAAGCAGCTTCCCGCTAAGGTCAATCAGATAGCGACACGCTTGTCAGTCACTGTGATGGCCCTGCATGCACCCAGCTAGCCATCGACCCGGTGCGCAGATGGTGCTATTAATAGTAACGCTATTAATAGCACAGCCTACGGCCTGCCTTGGCCGCAGCTAGCGTAGCCGATTGGCCGGTGAGCGCTGCGAACTGTTGGTCTCATATTCTTCTGGATGATACCGTACTGGCCACGGATGTTAATAAATATTCTCTGGCATCTTCTAGCTGCCAACCAATATGGCGGACCCATTTGGTGAACGGGATCTATTTTTAGCTGCAGCAAAGGACTGTGGGATTGTCTTCCTACTATCACAACAAAGCATCAGTTCGTGTTTTGGTTAGTTAGCCAATCACGGCGTATGTCGGCCATATGCGTTGGTAGCTGCCGGTGGATATCACGTGCGGAGGCTACTGCTGACCCTGTGGTTGGTCTACAGTGAGGTATTTTTATGTTGAAAAATGTCATTTTTGGTAACGACGACTCCTTTAGATATAAAACCCAGTAGATGTTTTGGACATGGTCGTCACGCGTCTGCGTGCAAAATTTTGCCGTCGTACGACGCGTCGTTTGGGAGATAGGCCGGGCCCCAGACAGAATAAACAAACTCTCAATTATTTAAGAGATGTTTACTTTTATTGTTTTATTATTAAAAGTATCAGCTTGTTGATGTAGCTAAAATGCGTTCGGTCGACGAGGCTAGTGATGGGCCCGGGGTTGAACATTAGTGAAATTATCCATTAATAGAAATTAGATCTAAGTAGGCGACTTCGTGTTGATTTTGTCGTTCGCATTCGGAAACTATCATCCAGAACAACTATCCGTATGAACCCTTTAAGCGCACATTATAGTAGGACATTATGTTAAAAATCAGCTCATTCGGCTTAGAACTCTTGGGAGAAGAAGCATTAGGCGTAACCCTATCCGCAAGTGACAATTATTGCGAATAATCGGTATACTCTCGCAGTTCGATGGAGACTAGTGGGTCGCTTAAAGCTTAGCAGCGCGCGAGCCAATTCGACTACCGCTCAGCGTAAGCACAAAACAAAAATAATACAATAATAAATGTTGATATCTCGAGCGGCAAACAGCTGATTGTGTCAGCTGAGTGCAGGCGTACGATTCAGTAACGGACCATGCAGAGATGTGTTTGATTCTGTTACAGGCGAGAGCTGGTGTCGGAGAGACTCAGGACCCATTGATTACGCTGACTCGTTGGGTCGGCGACACACGGCACATGTCAGTCTGACGCGGGACGGCTCCGTCTGGCTGCGGTTCCAGTCGGCCGAGTCGGGAGATGACTCGTCGGCTGACTGGACTTACGTCGACGAGACTCAGCAGCCTCTGCAGTTGTCTGTTCTCGAGCCCTCCGTCATCCCTTTGCTTGAAGACCTCAACTACACCGACTTCTGTGCCTTGACCGACCTCCAGCTGAGCCTCGCCGCCCAGTCCGGCTGGCATCCTTCGTACCTGACGGCGTACGACCCTCGCACCAGGCAGAAGCGGACGATTCTGTTCCGACACAACCGTGACTGTGAGATGAGTACGAAAGTGACGCTGAGCGGCGATAGACAGGTGCTTCTCTGTGACGGAGGGGACAGGAAGACAGCGTGCGGACAGCGTGGTCTGCCGGAGCGTGGCCAACGCACCACGCCGCTGTTCCTGTTATCGGTAAACTTCGATCCAGCCGGTCCCGATCACTGGCAGTGCGTCGAAGAGGACGATGCATCACAGCCAGGTCTACTACAGCCTCCTCACAACTCGTACACGTTCTACGGGTCCTACTATCAAGCCTACGTCAAAGTCGCCATCTGTGATACGCCTCACGGTACGTCAACGCCACGTCTGAGCTATTTTCGTAAGGAAAACGAAAACTGGAATTATTGCACTTCGTTCTGTGAGTACGAAAACGAGAATTTGACAATTTGTGAAACGAAAACGATAATTATAGCTGGCAAAACGAACGGAAACGATGAGACTATTGCAAACGAAAAAACGAAAACAAAACAGCTGGACCAGTACCTCGCTGAAGTTCAGCACATGTTATAATATCTTCGTTTATTGTGCAAATGACAAACCGCAACTGCAGACATGACAAGAGAGAAGAATGAAAATAACAGTTACAAAGTCAAAAGTCAATAACATTTGGCATACAACAAAATTACAACTGTCAAGAGCACAATGGTTGTCTGGTAATGTCAAATTGTGAGCACGAGGTCTCAGGTTGTAGGAGATGGTAGATTCCGTTTGGTGATATGGCTCCCGCAAATGCCACCTCATTCTGGAAACAGAAGTCAACTGTTTACAACTTTTGGCTCCTGTTGATTTTGTATGCGTACAGGCTTACGTGGAGCGTATTCTGTTCTGTGTGCGGCATTCTGTGCAGTGGCTGACGCAGTATAGCATATTATAGCAGTCACTTGAAATGTCTCACACTGGCTACTGACTACGCCAAAAATTATTGTAATCGGACACTTATTGTTCAAGTTATTCTAGAAAATGTAGTTACGTTTTTTGTGGGACACTGTGTTGAGCCCGTTGCCCTATCCGCCACATGAGGACGCGGATGGCAGCAGTTACAGCTCTGCCCCTCCGACGCCAGATTGCATTGACAGGGATATTGTGCCTCGTGGCTGTACTGCTCACTGTCATAGCGTCTCTCCCATACTATTTTCGACTAGGTCAAGGCGCTTTGTGACATTTTATATAAGTGCCTTAAAAATACTCTTACTTACTTACTTACTTACTTACTTACTAACGCAACGTGGCACTGATCGAGACAAACTCTGTGACGAATTACAGCCGACAAATTGTAAGCACGATCGGTTCACCCATTTAGCCAGGGTACACGAACGTTACCAACAATTCAACGATCCAACTGTATAGCTAACCAGCTAACCATCAACAGGTCTACTGTGCGTAGGGCACTATAAGGTACATATGTTGTATTTGTAATGATGAAGAGGCACGCTAGCGGATATGACGGGGGTTACGTGACTAGCATTTCGGTCGCCACTGGTTTCATAATGCTGTCGTGTCAGCAGATGGTCATAGCCAATTTTTTGTCACTGACTGCAATCTTCTAGAAACGCATTCAAATTGTAGGTAGTAGTCCTATTTGACATCAGCGGTATAAGTCTGAAAATGATCGCGTTACGGTTGCAGTCGTTTAATAGTGTTTACAATTTGTCGACACCTGTGATAAATGTATTAACTGTCACTTAATTATACAGCATTGTAATCTGTTAAACAAGTTTAAAAGTTGTTCGTTGGTTTATGGTTAAAATTCCGCAACAAAACCATCAAGTTAATTGCTCTGTAATTAGTTTATTCTTTTGAACGGATGAAACTATACGCATCTCAAATTTGGCAAATTTATGCTTGGATCCATTCTGTATCTTCGGAAAAGAAAAATACACATTTCAATTTTAAACTGAGCTACAATTTCTGCGGTCATGTTGGATCTGAAAGATTGTTCAGTCAATGACTCAATGACTTTGAATGACGTTGAAGGTCATTTCCTCTATTTTAACCTTTTTAAATTCAATATAATAGGAAAATGCTGTATACGTCGCTGCAATAAGCTTACTGTTGAATTACTGTAATCGAACTCAACAACTATTAGGCCTAAAACTGACATAGGCAGCCAGGTTTCTGAACACATTCGATGAGGTAATATCTCGGAAGTCGGAAGATATAGAAAAATTAGAATTGGATGGAACAGTAATGAGAATTGACCTGTGGCCTATTAAATAACTGTCAATGATTGTTGTGAATTACGCTATGCTGTCACACATTTATGGACAAAGGCAAAATATAATCGCCAATATTCACTGAAAACAAGAAAGCCCAGCTATCGCTGAGAAACCCGCGCGACACGAAAGCCTGCTAAAATTGCTCCAATTCGACGTGCCTACAACGTTGTCGCTGACAATATTGGCCTATCTTCATGCGTTTAACTGCTATTGCGTCCGAAATCCGCGAAATCCCGAGAAATTCAC
>Ga0056114_1000837_pt1 | contig 12309 bp, 6 predicted proteins | sample WorMetHERISLAND1_FD_77005 | JGI IMG/M metagenome (GOLD analysis project Ga0056114, IMG submission 77005) | Marine gutless worms symbiont microbial communities from Max Planck institute for Marine Microbiology, Germany - Olavius loisae HERON... ...
AGGAAGTCGTATATGAGAAATCGATTGGTACCAAAATGAATGACCTCGACCTTTGTTTAGAGGTCGTATCAAGGTCACGTCAACCATTGCGTTACATTTGACGTTGAATATCTCGGAAACCGTATAGAGATAGAGGCTTGGTTGCAAAAGACCACCAGTAGGAAATGACATATGGAGTATCAAACGGTCACGTGACCTCATTGGTCATGTGACCCTCAAAGGTGCTGTGAGGCAGTACGGTTGGTTATCCTAGCGACAGCTTGGCTTCTTGTTAACCTTTTAGCCATTACCGTGTCAGTGTCTACAGAGAAGCACGCGGTTCAACTTACTCATAGACGTTGTATACGTAAAAGTAGAAGATCAGCGAACCTTCTGTTAGATACACATATATACTGCACTAGGCCAGACGCAGAGAGGCCAGAAGAACGTCACCAGTACTCACTGTTGGTCTGAGTCTGCCAGATGGCGTCGCACAGTCCAAGGCAGCCGGCAACCACGTAGAACATGGCCGGGTCGTCAGAGGCAGGAGTCCACCAGGCGAGGACCAGTAGTAGGCCGGCGTTGAACGTGGCGCCGGAAATGACGACATAGACTCGCCGGATGTGGGTGGCGGTCACGTGACCAACAACGACCGACGCGACGGCACTCACGGCTCCGTACGAGACGAGCACGAAACCGATCTGGTGAACCCCGAGAGCACAGTTGACGTACGACTACACAAAACAGTGCAGTAAGTAAGTAAGTAAATAAACATGAACTTGTATAGCACATTATTGTTGGGTAACATCTAATGCGTCAGTGCGCTAGTAATCGGCACACAGGTGGGGCTTTAATGTAGATCGAAAAACTAAAAGGCTAAGGGAAGTGTATACGGGTATCGTAAATCAGGTAATGATATTTTGTTTAATGCCTAACCACAATAATGCATTATTGTCGACTGCACTCTATCGTTGAATACGTATAGCCCATGGATTAATCTGATTACAGGATATGGTTTTCAGCAATATTGCTATAAAGTAATAAATACAAACAATATGACAGACGCCGCTTCACATCTGATAAGCGGGTTCTCGGTTTTCAATTTTACAAAGACTATCAAGCAGGCAGGATATTCCCGTGTGCGTCTTTATGCCAAAAATTATCAGAGTAAGGTATAATTTTGCAAAGTTATCGTACCAATAAGAAGGGTGCAATTTTTATGCCCCACCGTGTAGCCTGAAGGACGTGAACATGTCGTTTGCGATGGTAAACTGCGTCTCGTCGACGCTGCGAGTGCGAGGTCGTGTTCCCAGGTGTCGTAACACGGCGGAAATGAGCTGATTCGATACCGTTAGTGGCGCCAAGACGTCAAATCCACAATTACGACGTCGGGACGACATCGCGCTTTACGTCACGTGATATAGGTCACGTGACGCGACGCCACTAATGGCGTCAATCAGCGCGATGACAGGGCACACGGGAACGATCGTGGACGACATACAGTACAGCAGCTTTTAAGTCCAACGCGCTGTATAACGCGTCGCTGACGTCTTGCATTTTGCATCAATCCACATCAGAAAATAAGACTTCGCCAACTGGAAAAACATGCAGATTTTTCGGTTAGAAGGTAAAGGCTTAAAAGAACTCCATGCCATTAGCACACAGATAGACAAGAAGCCAAGCTGTCGCTAGAATAGCCGACCGTACTGCCTCACAGCAGACTATCTAGTAATTTGCGACTGTTGCTAAATAATATCGTCAGCTGTTTTCCATATATTGCGCTCTAAGCGTATTGGGGTCACGACTTGACCTTTCGGGGGTCACGTGACATCATCGATCACGTGATCATTGGAATCCGCATAGGTCATTTCCTGGTAGTCTTAATTAGAACCAAGCCTCTGTCTCTAACGGTTTCCGAGGTATTCAATGGCGAATGTGACGCAATGGTTGACGTGACCTTAAACGACCTCTTAACAAAGACCATTCATTTTAGTACCAATCGATTTCCTATATACATATACGACATGCTGTAGGCTGCCAATCTTGCAACTTTTGCTCTAGGACTCAACGTTTAGCCACAATACATAAGGTCACAGACAGACGACAGACGAAAGACGGCGACAGACGACGAACGCAACACTGTAGTATAAGCGCGACCGTATACTAAGTACGGTCGACTAGCTAAAACCTAATAAACAGCGAGAGTATTACTGGATGCAGGCATAGAATATCGACAGAAGTTGTCGCATGTCAAACGGCTAAACCGATCGGCCTAAACTATGCACTGCGGACTTATAGTGTGATGTTATGACTGGAGTTATGAAATCAGAAGGTGAAGATATAGTTTCACTTGAGAATGCGGTTGCTTTGACAGACTAATAGCTCGTTAATTCAAGTGAGTCAGTCGGTAAATCAATAACAGTGACCATCCGTTTATGTCACAAAATGTCGCTGACGTCTTGCGGCATCAATCAACATCAGAAATAAAACTTCGCCAATGGAGAAATTTCCAAAATAAAAAATGCAGTTTTTTCGGTTAAAGGTAAAGCCTCAAACGAACTCCATGCACTTAGCACACAAATAGACAAAAGGCCAGGGTGTCGCTAAGATAGCCCACCGTATTGCCTCCCAGCACCTTTCGGGTCACGTGACGTCGTCTGCCACGTCGTTTTCGAGATATTGCGCTCTAAGCAAATTGTGGTCACGACTTGACCTTTCGGGGTCACGTGACGTCATCGATCACGTGACCATTCGATTCTTCATCGGTCATTTCCCATTGGTAGTCTTGTGGAACCAATTAAAGCATCTATGTCTAACGGTTTCCGAGATATTCAATGGCAAATGTGACGCAATGGTTGACATGACCTTAAACGGCATCTAAGCAAAGGTCAATGTCATTCATTTTGGTACCAATCGATTTTCTATACACGACTTCCTATAGGCTGTCAGTGACAATAGTAACATTTGCTCTAGGACGCACCGACATTAGCACAGACGACAGACGACAGACAACGACAGCGCGACACTATAACATAAGCGCGACCGTACTAAGTAATGAGGAGAGTGTTAGTGGAGGCAGGTATAGAATTGCAAATGACTAGAGTTGGCGCATCAAACGGCTAAACCGATCGGCCTAAACTATGGTTGGTTGGTTGAGTAGTGTTTTACGTCCCCGCCAACACAATATAGGTCATATGCGAGACGATTTTTACACGTCAAAAGACCCAACCAACAGTATCAAAGTACTGGATTGGATTGGATTGGATTGTGCAGTGTTTAAAGTCCCCTCCAACACAGTATAGGTTATATGGGAGACGGGTATCAAAGTACTGAAGGAAAAGTGTAAAGTTATGACTGGGGCTATAAAAACAAAAAGTGAAGATAGTTTCACTTCAGAATGGGGTTGGGTTCGACAGACTAAAATAGCTTGTTAATTCAAGTAAGTCAGTCGGTTAATTAGTATAACAGTGACCATCCGTTTATGCCACAGCGCATACAAAATGAGATAAGATTAACAACATGAAGTAAAGAAGTTAAGATGTTTAGATTAGGAGTTTATGAAATGTAGTTTTTGGAAGATGTTTATGCGACAGAATGTTTGACGCCCATGTTTCGTATAGAACAGCGCGTTGGTCAAGTAATCGTGGCATCAACGCCGTAGTAAACAAAACAGCGTTGCAGTAGTCTAGGCGGCTTGTGACTGACGGTCGCGGCGCTTATGCTACAGTGTTGCGTCCGTCGGTCTGTCTGTCTGTCGTCTGTGGTCTGTAACGTATGTATTGTGGCCGCTAAACGATGCGTCTTACCGAAAAACTGTCTGAAAAAAGCAAATAGGAAATGGCCTATGGGAAAATCGAATTGTCGCGTGATCTATGACGCCACGTGACCCTAAAAGGTCAAGGGTGTGACCCCAATATGCTTAGGGATCAATATCTCGAAAACAGCTGGAGATGCTATCTAGCAACAATCGCTAATTACTAGATAGCCTGCTGTGAGGCAGTACGGTCAGTTATCCTAGCGACAACTTGGCTTCTTGTTTTCAGTCGCTTCAGTTCTCTTCGGCCAACATTCTGCACCAGAAATTTGTGTTTTTGGTTGTTATAGCAACACGTGCAATCGAGAGACTACCGGTTGCAGAGAATGGTGGCGACCGATAACGCAATAAATCCATCATTTCGAGGCGACAGGACGCCTGCCTGTCTGTGATGTTGAGATCACCAGCTCACACACACAGGGGCGACTGATTGCCCGCCGGCGCCCGATCATTATGCAGCAACGGCGACCACCAACTAAACAGGTTCGTTAGTGGCGAATCGATCGTCGTAGGTATACGACCACACTGCGACCTACAACTGAGGACCGTCGGATGACACGTGACCCGGTGTCGCTGACGTCACGTCATATGACGTCACGAAGTCGCGATAAGTGGCGTCGCTCCGACATGACGTCATATTCACCATGGTGACAGAACGGACGAACTCAATCCATTAACGCGGCGCGCACATGTCTAGCAGGCGACTGATGCATCTACTCCTCGGTACAGCTAACGTGACCGCCCATCAGTCCGTCAACTTCACGTCCTTCTGACACAACGTCGTTAGTCGTCGTGGCATTAGTGCTTTGTTGTCAATCAATCACAAACACTCAGGTTCATTTAATTATTAGAGCCACAACCCACTAGGCGAACTAGTTGGAAACTAGTTGGTAACCCGGGTTGCCAACCCTGGTTGGCAACATGGCAACCCAAAAAGTTGCGAAATAGTTGCGAACTAGTTGGCAACTAGTTTTTTTTAACTAGTTGGAAACCCAACTTGTTGGCAACCCAAAAAAGTTGCGAATTAGTTGCGAACTAGTTGGAAACTAGTTGGAAACCCGGGTTGCCAACCAGGGTTGGCAACTAGTTTCCAACTAGTTCGCATAGTGGGTTGCAGCTTTTACACGACACTCTCTCCTGCCTCTACTCGCTGGGTTCATGTATCTACTTCATAAATGTAAAAATGTCGAGAGGAAAAAACTAAAAAAACGTTAAAAACGTAAAAACTGGGAAAAGATTTTTTAAACGCTTTAAAACGTAATACAGAAACGTTTACTTCAGTCTCTCACTGGCTAGGCCCTATAATAAAGGTTTAATTCAGTGCAACACTCTTAGCGTTAGGGCTGGGTACAGATACAAATACTGTGTCTTAGTTACACAGCTAATTTCAGCAGCTGTGAACGTGTGAAACGCTTTAGTGTACAGTCGTCTATAAAACGCTACTGTGTGTAAATGACAGAGCAGAGAAATCATTGTAACAACTAACACAAGAAGTCAAACTGTCGCTAGGATAGCCAACCGTACTGCCTCACAAAAAAATATCTAGTAATTAGCGATTGTTTCTAAATAGCAAGTCCAGCTGTTTTCGAGATATTGGGCTCTAAGCTTATTGGGGTCACGAGTTTGACCGTTCGGGGTCACGTGACGTCATCGGTCACGTGACCATTGGATTCCCCGTAGGTCAAGCCTATTGGTGGTCCTTTGGAACCAAGCATCTATCTCTAACGGTTTCCCAGATATTCAATTGCGAATGTGACGCAATGGTTGACATGACCTTGATACGACCTCTAAACAAAGGTCAAGGTCAATCATTTTGGCACCAATCGATTCCTCATATACGACTTCCTATAGGCTCTCAATAGTAACTTTTGCTCTTTGACGCACCGTTTAGCCACAATACATAACGTCACAGACAGACAGACAGACAGACGCAACACTGTAGCATAAGCGCGACCGTTAGTACGGTCGGCTAAAAACGGTTCACTCATTTGATAGATTTTAGCGCGAAACGACAATCAAATGAACAACAGTGCTATGTCTTGACTAGTTTGAATAAGTCAATTAATAACAAGAGTTACGAGACCGATTAAAGTGTTTAATAATGACCAAGTCCCTTCATAGGCGCTGTACAAGAGTCAACGGAATGAACTGAACATCCAAGTAACTGTAGAAAACTGGCACAGACGGTGCTAACTTGACATGACAGAGCGTTCCAGGTATATTATACGAGGGAGCATGGGTTGTTTTATGATCAATGACGTCACACTAATCTCGCTGTTCGTTCTCACTTTCCCACAAGTTCTTTTTATCATGTTGTAGCTTTGTATTCGGGTATTTTGGCACCAAAAATTCGCTAGAATCCGACCTTATAAGTTACAATGCCAGCGGGTCTGTATCGCACCGCACGGCTCGGCCTCTTGCCTGAATTAACCCTTTGAAGCCCAACGTTGGCGTATGATTGGGTGCAGGTCAGGGCTGAGCGTCAGAGTGCCCGGATGTCAAAAATTACAAATGACGGCTTAACCCGGTCTGGCACAGGATGCTTTATAGCTGTACCAAATCATATGCCAACAGTGGGCTTCAAAGGGTTAACTTATTACGTTTAATCGTACAGTATAATATTTTGTTTTGGCTGCAAACACGAATAAAACAATCTACATGTATATTCACGACGTGTCCACGGCTATGCGGTGGCTGACAGCTGCTGCCGACTATTCCCTGGACAGAAACACAGCAACCACACATGCATGGGTATACATGTAGACGACTGCCGTCTGCGATGTAGGCTAGCTGCAAAATTTACGACCAGCGAAACCAATGAATACTTTCCGCCGTCGCACTGACAGCAGACTTTGTGCGTAGACCATTCAGTAGACCCCGAAATCGATCGAGTCGATCGTCTGACAGTTGAGTTGAGTTGAGGCAACGGAAGTCGACTAAGTCGACTAATTCGATGTTGTAGGCCTACTCACTGAATTCAACACTGATGAGATGGACGACAAAACATCGGTAATCTGTTAGACTAACCCGTACAATTGCTGACTGCCGTGATCATATCAACTAGATATTCAATGTCGACTATATGTACGGTATATAAGTTTCAGCGCGTTCTATATATATAATCGAGTGAATGACGCCATTCACTGAACAAGAACTTGAAGACAAGCTGTCGGTAGGATAGCTGACCTTACTGCCTCACAGCAGACTATCTAGTAATTAGCGATTTGTTGCTGAATTGCATCTCTAGCTCGTTTTCGAATATATTGGGCTCCGATCTTATTGTGGTCACGAGTTTGACCTTTCGGGATCACCATACGTCATTGCATGGTCACATGACTGACTTGGATTCCCCATAGACCATTCATTGGTGGTCCCTTGAAACGAAGCCTCTATCTCTAACGGTTTCCGAGATATTCAATGGCGAATGTGACGCAATGGTTGACGTGACCTTAATACGACCTCTAAACAAGGCCAAAGTGCACTGGCCGTCGTCACCTGCGTTCTGCACAGACGAGACAGCTGGTCGTTTCTAGAACGAGGACAAAATACATGTATGGTGACCGAAGCTTTGCCGTCCAAGACTACAGTCTGCCTGCTGAGCTACGAGCTCCAGATGGGTTCCGAGATATTTAATGGCGAATGTGACTGACGCAATGATTGAATGACCTTGATACGACCTCTAAACAAACATCAAGGTCATTCGTTTTGGCACCAATCGATTTCTCATATATGACTTCCTATAGGCTGTCAATAGGGCCTAGTAACTTAATTAGTTAATTTTGCTCTTAATGTCTGTATGTATGGACGCATCGTTTATACACAATTTACTGACGACGACTATGACAGACGGCGACGGACGCAACACTACAAACGCCACCGTTAGTACGGTCGGCTAAAAACCTAGGCAAATACAAAGAATCAAGTATAAAGTCGGTCAAGTCGATCGAGTTGATCGATATTTGCCTCGGATCGATCGTCAAAGGTCGACTCGACTCGTTCGATTTCAGGGTCTACCATTCAGTACACTGAATTCCGTTGACGCCGTACCTCACCCAGTCACCGGCAGATACCTACTGATACTTCCGTCTCATTGTCGACTGTTTCGTAAACGCGTGATTCCATGGAATCCATGCTACACGGACACGTCGGACCCAGGACACTTCGGACCACAATTTGGTGCCGAAGAGTGTCTTGGTGCCGAAACGTTTTGGGCCCGAGGTGTCTCGAGACCAATTCGTCGTCATGGTGTTCGCCAAGTGCTAGTTTTGTCATACGTGCTGCTACGAGAAGTACAAATGTCGATTTCGTGGCCAATATGGACTATGGCCATATTGTCGGATCTGTAGGCTCACAAATGTCGATCGTCACCGCCGGCAATGACCTTCGGTTGTTCCTACAGTTTTCACAACTTTTTCACGTAATAATAATCTTAGAAACGGAATTCTGCGCACTTCTAGTATGTTATAGAGAACTATCGTGACATTTTACTGTCTCAGGTAAATGTTTCTTCTGCGCTGTGGCGATGTACAGCTGTGGCACGTCACTTCAAATATTCTGTACAACGTGATTTAACCGTACGATGCTTTGACAAGGAGCGGACAGCACAATAACATAACCTCTCCTCTGGTATAGACTGCACATGCCTTCCGCATATCTGAACCTAAGACCTGAAATACTTTACCACTTCATATTCGTCAGTCGTCATCGCTTCTTAGTTGCACAAAACATCTGAAATAGTCAGCCTTCTCTGTCATCAATGCGCCCTGATTCCTCTGTGACCCCGGCGCTGTATTAATCTGTATTAATTTACTTACTTTCTTATTTCTCGCTTACATGCTTGATTGCTTACTTATTTTTTTCACTCTCTCACTCACCCACTGACTTACTTATTTAACCCTTTTACGCCCACTATTGCCGTATGGGTACAGCTATAGAGCATCCTGTGCCGGACCGGGCTAAGCTGTCATTTGTAATTGTTGACATCCGGGCACTCTGACGCTCACGGCCGAGCGTCAGAGTGCCCGGATGTCAAAAATTACAAATGACGGCTTAACCCGGTCTGGCACAGGATGCTTTCAATAGCTGTACCCATATGGCAACAGTGGGCGTCAAAGGGCTAAGTTGCTGATGGTAGATTACTGACCACGGCGAAGTCGTTGACGAGGAATCCAAGGCTGGTTCCAGTGTAGAAGACGAGAGGTGCTAAGAGCTGGACGTGTGGATCACACATCATACTGGCCGTTGCCCTGACAAGACGACGCGCACCCATACGCACCACCACCGCGTTCTTCCTGTCCCGCGGTTTACCCGGCCAGTACGTCAGCGGCACGATTTCCTCGGGAGTCGCACAGCGGTCGTCAGGAGGACTGGTGTTGTGGAGGAACGCGGCAACGATGATGATTGCCATTAGCACGAAGCACGTCTCGACGCCGAGCAGCCAGTGACGGGCGGACGACGGGAGAGGCACCGAGTGGTGTGGAACAGCGTCGAACTCGACGTTCAGTGGTCGATCCAGACCACAGCAGTGCGCCCCACACATCGCCCTGCCGCCGACACACAGTGTCACCGTCCAGTGAACAGCCAGTGACGGGCAGACGACGGGAGAGGCGTCGAGTGGTGTGGAACAGCGTGGAACTCTAGATTGAGTGGTTGATCCAGACCACAGCCGTGCGCCCCGCACACCGCCCTGCCGCCGTCACACAGTCAGGGGCGTTTCTAGCTCCAGCAGTTTGGGGTGTCTACGTCTGCATTGAGGGGGCAAGAATTCCGGATTAAATAATACATGATTGAGTGAGTGGTGTAATTTGACACCAGTTACATGTATGCGATGCCACACTGTGAATACAGCTATCATGTAACATTGCTACCTTGCAGCCAATTTTGTATGGGGGGCGAGGGGCACAGATCTCAGATGGGGGCGTGGCCTCCCAGGCCACCTGTTAGAACCACCACTGCGCACAGTGTACGTCCAGTAGGCAGCTGCTAGTCACAAAAGTCTGCCGTGATCAGTATTCGTCAATTCTGGCCCAGTGTCGTTCATATGAATATTCATAGAATTTTGTCCATTTAATTACCGACACCGCCAGATAACAACTGTTGCAGACTTGCAGTTAAACGAAAGTAGATTTCAGCGTATAGCATTATAATAGCTATGCAGTAGATGAAATGCGATATGAATAATAGCGTGCGCATATTATGAACTAAGTACTTAGTTACGAATGTTTTTGAAGCTAAATGTCACGACCTATGCAGTTTGGCTTACCAACGTGCGTCCATTCAAAATCTTTTTTTCAACATTTCACTTTATTGAATATAAATTAAACTTAGGCCTAAGGCTTGCAGTACTAATGGCAATGCATTAGACAAAATAATACAGTGTCCTCTCGGCTTTTTTCAGCTTTTCATTGCTATGTAAATTTTTCGTTTTCCTAGTTTTCCGCAAAACTAACAACAAATTAAACATATTAAAACTACCTTTCCGCGCACCTTGATGAGCTGTTTCCGGTCCACCGTGTCGTGTCCCTGGTGGAAGGTTGCGTGAAGAGATGATATGTTTCGTTGTGGGCGGACAGAACAACGGACGACAGCAGGTTGCCCCAGATCTGACTGGTCTGCATCAGTCCACCGAACAGTCCGTTGAACTTGGCGACAGTCGCCTCAGCAGTCGGCGACTGACGGGCGCCGAGGGCCAAGGTGGTGAGGAACGTCGACTGGGCGCTCCACAGAGGGCCGGTCCACGCCCCGGCAGCCAGGGCGCCCGGCACCAGAAGGAACCCGGTGGCGTCGAAGTTTGCGGCGACGTATGACAGGTGGAAGACATAAGCGACGATGATGGTCCACTTGGCGGACAGTCTTCGAATGACGGGCGGAGCGTAAAAACACGAGACGGCAGAGGCCGAGTAGAGAGCAGCCAGCGACGCCACACCGAGAGTTCGACGGTGATTCAGCGTGCTCTGTAGCGACTGCAGCGACGAGAACGCAGTCAACCAGCACATCACAGAGCCGCCGAGAACAAACAGGTTCTTGAGAGCCTGAGGGTCCTTCGTGGCCGGCAGCTTACAGCCGGTCACTTCCGACAGACGATCGTGCGACAAGTTCAGACCAGGCGCCGCTGCGCTGGTGAAATCGTAGTTGGAACACAACCTCGAGGGAGACTGGCTTTGAGGTGACCTTACCTTGTCCTCAGTTGTCGACCGTCTTGACGGACTACTGATTCCTGGATGTACATCACTGCGACACCACGCATCCGAGATATCCGTGCGAGGCCTTCCTGTCTTCACAACAGTTGGCGTGTGGATGGAATTGCGGCTGTGACGGTTGGACCGGTCAGGTAGGCAATTGCCTCGTCGATGGTCGACATTGTCTGAATTCTGTTGATCAAGAAGGCGATGCACAGCTGTCGAATCCATTGATGCCGCACGACGTGTCTAGATTAGTCGGGTACACCGACAAAACTGCAGATTACATACAAACAAACATAGATGGTTGCTTGCTTGCTTACTTACTTACTTACCTAAGGATTAACACAAAGTTGTACGACGATTGGATTCATCCATGGATTGGATTGGATCGGGTTATCGTTATTGTAATCCTGTCCTCATATGGGGACTCAAAGTCGAACCAAATGGTCGAACTTGTCAAGTAAACTGTGACTGTATTATTTTCAGCTTTCTCAGAGCCAGACTGTCGGTGTGTCTATATAGATGTAGATTCTATTTTTCACATTTTTGTTCGACGTCAATTGTTACGTAACTAAATTACTTCTGCTTTTTACTGGCCTACATGTAGTTGTTACTCACATCATTAACTGCATGCATTAGCTCAAAATAATTAAAAGACTTCTATATTGCAAATGACAGCGTTTTCACCGCTACAGGTTACGATGGATTGACTCTATCAGAATGGCCTCATGTCCAGTCCAACTCTGGACTGATATCACTGCTTATAGAGGAGGTTTCCGTTAGCAATATTCGTAAAGGCGCCGCCCATGGCGAATAGCGCTGAATCGCGGTGATAGGCGGCTATAATAACGGTTTATAGCCGATTGTTCAGGCTAATTGAGAACGAAAAATTACAACTGAAATGAGATCGGATTCGAAATTAAAATGAACTAAAGAAGAGACGTGAATCGAACTGAAATCTAAGACCAGTAGTATGTGCTGACCGGACGTCGATAAACTTACCCGGAGATGGGCGATATAACAGCCACGGCGTCGCCAGCTGATCTGACATTCATGCATCCACACAGATATTGGCAATATCTGCAGCCAGATCCCGCACCCCACACCACCGACCAGTGAAGTCACGCGTCTCGCGAGAATGTGACGTCACGTAACGAGATCTCGACGACGACGCGACTAGGCAGAATGGAACTAATGACGAATGCGTCGCAATCAGAATGCCGACTGACGCCCGTACGCAGCTAGGGGGCGCCACTGTCGGCACGGTTAAGTGGGCGTACCAATATATAGGTTCAACCGACCAGTGGCGTTTCTAGCAGCTGCAGCAGTTTGGGG
>Ga0056114_1000838_pt1 | contig 12307 bp, 8 predicted proteins | sample WorMetHERISLAND1_FD_77005 | JGI IMG/M metagenome (GOLD analysis project Ga0056114, IMG submission 77005) | Marine gutless worms symbiont microbial communities from Max Planck institute for Marine Microbiology, Germany - Olavius loisae HERON... ...
GCTGTAGGAAGTTGGAGTTTAGACTGTCAGCGTTGAAGGACTCGGATCTGGCATGGGTAAATGGTAAGAGCGGTAGACAAAGCTGACGCTATGCTGACGCTTTCCAGCGCTCTCGGAAGCCATTTACCATTTATTTTATAATCTGCATAAACTGTATTTGCACGTATGTACAGCACGAGCCGTATACTTAAGTATTCCGTACTTGCGTAGGTCCAGCCCTGCAATTTCATACTTGCGTTTTCAATCTTGCGTTTTCCACCCATGCGAACTCGTAGGCCTACTTGCATTCTCAGTACTTGCATTTTCCATCTGTGCATAATGTCCTGATTTTTACTTACATTTTCCGTATCTGCGTTTTCCAATAGGCTTACTTGCGATTTCAGCGCCCCCTTTTCGCAATGGATCACCTTATACATTGTTTCGTATACCTCATCCTGTTCACTCGCCTTCTCCTCCCGATTCACTCGGTTTAAAAGAAGATAACAGTTGCGGCACTTGCAGTTATTTTCCCTTCTGAATCATATTCTCAGAAACTCCTGCATATACGTCTATGTACACAACAGAACTCCTCGCAATTAAATTAGCACTACAGTAGGCTTACATTAAAAATATTCTATCAAAACATTGTTATTTTTTACCGACTCTTTCTCTGCTCTACAATCCCTTTTAATACCAATAATACTAATTATACTTACTAGTTGCTACAATACATTACCTACATAGAAACAACTCTGATGTAATTTTTGCTGGGTCCCCAGAAATACTGTTATCACTGATAATGAAAAAGTTCATTAAACTGATAAATCTGCACTAAACTTACATAACGTCATCTATTTTATTGAAAGTAGGCAACTAGAAATAGAACTAAATAAGCTTTATTGGCTTTTCTGTGTGTGATTGATTGATTGATTTCCGAATCAATCAAAATCAATGAATGAATGAATCAAAATTTAAATCGCCTTTATGTAATAAACATAACAAGTTATTATCTATTTTAATCACCTTTAAATAAACTAAACCGTAGATTAGTTGATCTGATACAAAAAGTTTTCTAAAGTTGAATTTATTTACACAGAATCCGGACATCGCTCAATGTCATGATAGAACGTTTCTGAACAGAATGTAGATTTTGTTTTCTTTTCAAATTCTTCATGAACAAAATACGGTGTGAAGAAATGACTATAATAACGGTGACGATTGATCTACGAGTATATAGTCTTGATGACGTCATATTAGGACTAACATTTCTTACCTGCGCAGTTCTTCAGGCACTCCTCGGTCGCTGGCCGGTTTCCGTTGATCCTACCTGGATGACAGTGATCATCACACCTGGCACAGGTGTTAATGACCGTGTCACAGTAGTGCTGCCTCAGATCACACCTGTGACGTCCACATTGGACCTCGTACGAGGACTGCTGGTCATGAGGACGCTGCGCCGGAGGAGGAAACCCGACAACCAGGCTGATGCTCGTTGCGATAACGACGATCACTTGGATTGAAGCAACCATGATGACTTGTCTAGCTCAGGGTATCCAAACAGTAGATGAGAAAATTTCAGCTGTAGTCTAATATATAGGTGGGAAACGATGTGGTTTTAACGCAGTTTTTCGGAAATCCCAGTGACGCAACATAACATCATTAAGTGTAAATCGATAACATTGTGAATAATAGGCTACAGTTACTGTCTTGTCACTGTATTAACTAGCGTTCAGTTAACGTTTTTCTGCCGACTTGTATTTTGCTAATTTTGCTGCGCGATTGAAAACAGACGAAAAAGGTAATACTATTGTACAATATACACTGTGAGTCAAAAAAACGCAACTCGATATACGTAAACAACTTCGACGAATCTTAACTTTCGAAATTCTTTCACTGTTAGACTTAGCAGTAAACACGCAATAGAACACTTATCACATTTCCCATCACAACTTAATTGTGTCGCTATACCTACCTCGTGAAACACAAAAGATCGAACCAGGGCTCGAAGTGGGGAAAAAGAAGTACCGGTATGAGTTTCCTTTCTCTTCCCATCCTCTTCCCTCCCGCCATTTTGCTTCTTCCCCCCCCTTTCCCTCTCTTCTTCTCCCCTCTCTTTCCCTCCCTTCCCCTAGAAGTAGACCCCTTAAATCCAGCTAGGGAGTCTGGGGAGCGCTGTAAGTCAAACGTATTTTTGGCATATTTTGCGCCTAGGAAACGCATCTGGACGCAACAATGATTTTCCATACCGGTATAGCAGTCGGCCAGAAAAAAAGTGGCGATATGATTTCAAGCCGACCGAAGAAGGGGTACGCGGGAGTGGAAAACGTGGCACCTATTAGATAGCAGGGCTGGAAAACGAAGGAGTTGAGTTGATATGTGTAAGTTGGCGGGGACGTGGAGTTAAGGGCTGACATCAGTAGAAAGAATGATACGGAAACGGCCTCTATTCGTCGTCCAAAGAAAAGTGCAATATGCTTAACGTAAACGAATCAAGGCGTGTATACGACAGCGGAGCTTATAGTCGCATTCAGTTCATGACGGCAGTGAGCCACTCCATGGGTGCTCACACAGAGGCACTGTATCTAACTGCAGACATCAGCAGCAGCAGCAGCATCAGCAGCGACGAGGATGAAACGTATGAGCTAGGCGTCACCAGCGACAACGTCAGAGTGGTCAGAATCGCCAGCGACAGCTGCAGCAGTGCTTATGTTTGCATTAAAAAGGAAAATACAACACAAATCTGACTAAAAAAAGTCCGATCGTTGCTCGTTCTTCACTATACGCTGGATGGTAGCAATGTTTTGCTGTATGAACCAATGGTCAATTTCAGTGCAAAGTTTTACCGTTTGGCGGCCGATAAAATTGCCGCCTTTTGCTAAACCAATCCGTCTGTCCGTCCGACTGTCTGCCCGTAACAAGTCGGAGCACTGCGAAAACGGTGACAAATAGGCCTATAGTTACTACGAGACGTTCTTCATTCATTTCTTTAAAATCAACAATGACAAAACGCACCGCCGTTACAATAGAGATACACCTAGTAAAATAGGAAGTCAACACCGTGCTATTCATGGACCCAATCTTCAGTCTCCACGACCACCCCTTTCCCCAAACTGGGGGCTCACAACCCATAGGTAAAACTTGCATCGCAAATTGCGGCCAAACTGTGCCAGAATATACAACGGTGGTTTGTGTTGACAGCCTATGGGAGGAACATATCACTGCCCTACCCAACAGTACCATCGTCGATGTTTAGGGGCACTCCTTCCCCCAAAAAACATGCAGAGCATCCTTTCCTCCATAGTCACTCTTATTCCTTCCGGTCTGACTTCACGGATCTTAACCTGTACTGAATTAAAGGGGCACTGCTTTGTTTGTTTTAGTTTCTGGCTACGTGTGCTAGATTAAGCTGTATACTCGGCTTTCGATTCCACGTTAAACTCTTCTATCGTATCGTATCGTATATCTGCTGCGTTGTTGTGGGGTTTTCTAGCTTCTTGTCTACAAACATTCCACATTCAGGTAGGTCTATTCAAATTGGTATAGCTGCTCACATTTTCCTGATATTATACAAGACTGTCACTTACTCCCGCGTTTTCCACTCCCGCGTTTTCAGTCGCCCCAAATCAGTGACGGTATACTATACCGGCGCATATTGTCTCTGACGCATCTACCACAGTAACAACAGTCCGCTTTCAATGGTCCCAAAATTAGCAATGGAATACTGAAATCTTACTAAATGCTGAAAATGCTCATGACACTTTGTGCCTTTGTTAATCTTCGACGTCATTCACTTTCGTCTGGTGCAAGCTTCGTAAGCGACACATTTAAGGTGTGGTGGAGACAAAGGTTTTGTAACAATGTTACTGCTGAGTCCAACATTAAAAGTCAAAGTTATAAACGAAAGTATATAATGTTGTTTTTAAGTCACGGTCACGTTTTTGTTTTTGTTTTTTTTTGACACTCGCTGTAAGTAGATTACATGTATTCCGAACAGCACACATTAATGAATGTAACTTGTAAAACGCTCCGAGATATTAACCCAGTTAACGTCTTTTGAAATGCTTCCAAAATAATAGCTCGTATACAGATACTCAATACTTTTAACCTCTTAAACTATGAGAATCGAAAATTTTCGTAGTGTCTGTCGTCTGATTTGCAATTAAAATCGAGTTTCATTAATCACATCTAATATCCTAATAACAGCATTGCTCAAAGTGCAAAGTGAAAGCTCGTTGTATCAAAGTCTAGGAGACGTTTCTTCGAAGTAGGCCTAGCTGCATTTCAGCTATTGGAGAAATACAGGCTTGCAAATTAACTCGTGCAGTTACGATACGATACATATGCATGTACAAATTTTTTAATTGTTTTTATTTGTGGAATTCAGTAGAATGTTCAGTGGTACAGTGGTAAAATGCATTTATAATACGAAGTAGTAGTGTTTGTGATTGTCAACAAATTGTATGTGTTTGGATGGCAAGAATGGCTGACCTCAGGGTTTCCTGGCAACCTCGTTCTGTTTAAAAATGTTCTACATTGTCATTGTCATTACTGTTTGACCTACATAAATATCTTCTTCTTCATAATGGCGTGTACTTTTACCCAGCTTTGGTATTGTTACGACAAGTCGTCTGTTCGTCTGTCTGTCTGTTCGTCCGTGCGTCCGTCCGTCCGTGACGTTGCAGGTATCGTGATCACATGGTTGGACTTGGAAATCTTCAAAAATAATTTCATGGTTAGTTAGCCTAGGGTTTTCGCTCTTTGCATCAAAGGGAACACCCTAAAATTTTGACCCAAAGTGACCCACCCCCGTTGATTTGAGCGTCGCTAACATTCAATGGCAAATTGCGGCCGAATGGTTAGCGATACCCATTGGTCGCAATGGGGGAGTGAATAGGAAACCACCATCGCTCTTTGCAGTGGTACGATCAATGACCCCTACGACCTCCCCTTCTCTCAAAATGCACTTCTTGTAATATGTCGAATTTCGAATGGCCATATGTCCACAACGGGTGATCCGATCCACATCATGTTTGGTTCTAGGGTGGGGTTTTCAGGGTCAGCGGATCGAATGGCGCTATTTCCGGTTCGATCAAATCCAGAATGGCAGCCGACCGCCATCTTGGAAAATTACAGCGGCATCATGCGGTTCCCTGCGATAGCACAGCTTTCTTGATAGAGATGACACAAAATCTGGCAATAAAGCATTGATCGGACGTGCATAATGGACAAATTCCCGTTGACAAAGAAGGAACGGAGATAGAGTTACATACAGATTAGCTGGTGAATCTGGCTATTTTTACTGTAGCTTGACAAGACAGATTGAAATGTCATGAAGCTAGCATGACAGACATGAGATTGCGCGTATGATGCGGAAAACGGGACCATTTTTAACTGATTTTCTGCATCATGCAGCTGCATAATATCGATACGGGCCTGTGTTAGCGAACGTAGACCATAGCCGAGTGGATCTGCCTAATTTTCTACGATTGAACTAGACATATTTTGACGAAACAGGAAATTCGTGATCCTATGGCGACGAAAGAACGTTGAGAGAACGTCATATCATTATTTGAAATAGCGAAGGTGTGTTTTCTGACGCAGTTGACTGTTTTGTGGACTAAATGCAGGTGGCTGAACGCTTTATTACACTACACCGTTATCATCGTCATCTTCTGCAGTTCTGCATCAGAAGCTGCTGTCATGGTCGAAGCCAGTCGACTCCCGGATCCCCGTGTTTGTATATGCATTCAACTGTTGTTTTGAAATATCTTTATCAATCGTTATTCTTCTTCTATCTGGGCATCCACTGTACCTTTTCCACAGACATCTGACTTAAATGGACACTTACAATTTTCAGCTCAAATGTAATTTTCGTGGTGGATGGGGGTTGCGTTCAGGAAAATGTCTACGACTTATAATAGTTTTTCACTTATTTATTTGTAGTTCCTTCTGTTATTTTAAAATTTTCCGGTTACGTATAATAAATCATCGACTACTTGTCAGTTTTAGCACACGCCAGACATCGCATTATTATTATCGCTATAAGCTACATGCAAATATCTATTTTCATATCATTAGCCTACACATGACGGAAAACCTGGTAATTTAAAGCCATGTTAATGTCCATGGCCACTTTCACATAGGTTAATTACGCACTGTAGTTTTGCCGCCCGTGTTAGCTTTATAAACCATATAAACAATTCGATAGTCGACGCAGCACCAAACAGTAATGTGTGTTGCAATATGTGATCAAAAAAGTAAAAATGACTTATTAGCAAACAAGCAAATTAAAGTTGATACTATCGTAAATGTTTCAGCCAGCAGCCATAGAGCCTTCTAGTGATGTAAAATCAAATACAGAAAGTTAGAGACCATTATTGACGTGGACAAACAGAGATCAATACTACGGTAGAGATTATAGGGGCAGGCAAAGATTGTCACGAAGCTAAGGACAGGTCGAGATGGAGAGGATGCATCGAGGCCTAACGTATCAACAATCACGGACAGGAAAGGTGACGTGGTTATATCGCTGTAATATCCCAACCTTTCGAGGTTGCGTATGGTTAGAAAATACATAAAATTTTCTGCTAAAACCACCGCAAAAGTCGATAAATCAATGTCGTATTCTCCACGAACACTACATTAACATGTCAAATGCCGATAGCAAAATTATTTGTTCAGCAAAGAAGTTGATAAATGGCGAAAGATATTGAATGCGATCGCCGCGATTGATGCTGATGGTGCATAACAAAAGCCCAACTACGTTGATGAAAAAGCTGCTCTCTGCGACTAAAACAAGCACCGCAGTTCATTTAACTTACACGATCACCAAAAACTGCACGAAGAATTCCTTCCCAGTTCTTATACAAAATGCATTCCATAGTCTCTAAGCGCATATGGTTTTAAAACTCCGAAAAAAGTTAAGCCGTGTAAAATCCACGCGTTTCTGACCTACGACGATTATCAAACGTGCGATATGTTCGGTTATTATTATTAGATACATTGTTAAATTTTATATCGTCGCAGACAAACAGCACGAACCACTCGATAAATAATCCTATACGCAGTGAGATGGCCAGGCATTTTAGTTAAATTGTTAAATTAATCTAAATTCGCAACTAAAAATTAGTTAAATTTAGTTATTAACTAATTTGCAAAATTCCAGTGAAATTTAACTGAAAGAAGATAGTTTAACGTTTACTAACACACTTTTAACTATTCTACATGCATAATGTATCGAGTCCAAATGTGTAGCCAATGTCCAGCTGCCGATCAGGTTTGTCTGGCATTCTTTGCACAAAAGTAAATAAAACTACATTGCTCAGCACAAGACAACCCAATGTTGGGAATTCTCGGGAATAAGCCAATGCTAAATTACGGACCGGAATTCTCGGGAATTTCAAAGATTTCCAAACTGTAGACATGCTAAATTGCTCTTTTAACTATTTTGTGAACTGTAATCGTTCTTAAAATTTTATTCAACATTTTATGTGGGCAATTTTTGCACTCTCGTAGTAAAAATATCAGCTATAGATGAGAAGCATTACTGTACCTTTATCTGTTGACTATCGCAGAGATTATGAACGCATGACACTAAAAAAATCACAAAATGAATATGACATTAGCAAATGCACATCGTTGTAAATAGCTCATAGTTCCATCGGTATACAGGACAAAAATTTAGTTAAATTTAGTTATTAACTAATTTGAAAAAGTATAATTAATCTCAACTAAAAGAAGATAGTTTAATGTTTACTAACACACTATCGAAGTTTGGGTTGTGTGTTTTATTATTTTCGAAATTTATTTTCTAGTTTTAAATTTTCTGGCTATCTCACCGTATCGTGTTATATCGTGGAAAAGCATCAGACAAAAAATGATCATCTGTAACAACACATACTTCAGCCATTATTTTGCCCGTAGGCCTACCTAACTTTACCTTACGATACGAGGTTACACAGGCGTTTTGACGGTCGATGGCATCGATGCCTTCGGTGCTCCCAATGTGCATTTGCCCGTATAGTTTTGCGTGTATTAAAAGCTACGCCTATTGCACGTAACCAAGTCTATGATTTTTATTTATGGCTTTTTTTACTTCTCCGAAATTGAAGGACTGTATACTACGAAAAGTTTGACATGCGAAGATTTCAGCAGCATATAGCAATTATCTCAGTTATATAACGTAATAAATTCGTTAACGCACCAGCCCAGCGTTTTTAAGAATAAACTTAAATCTGAAAATCTAAATATCTCTAAAATGTTCGAGAATCGTCTTATTACTAAGTTCGGCCAGTTTTCCTGTCCAATGAAGTTCACTGAAGATCTTAAGAATAGGTTTGGCTGTAATTATTTATTTGACACTCTCTGACGCCGTGCATAACAGGTAGGCCCCTACGCTGAAAATTTCACTGCTTGATGCGAATCGGTTAACACCAGTGCTCAATTGATCCTAGCAAAGCATTCGACAAAGTAAATAACCATGCATCTATAAGCTTACTAAATAGAAATTCGCCAATAGAACCGGCAGATCTGCTCGAAAAAAATGGCTCCAAAACCGTCCTTCTTTTGCAAAGTGGAACCGGGTATTACTGTACAGCATCGAATGTTTATTCTGCTGGAAACTTCAAATTTGGTGGAGGTATAACACTGGACACGAATAAACCGGGAAGAAAATTTGGGTCTAAGGGTCAAATGTCAAGGTCACTGCGAACGATAATGTAAAAATTGTTTTTGCGCACATCTTCGCGAAAAATGGATCGATTTACATCAAACCAACCCCATAATGATCATCAGTCCATTCTACATATAATCGTCAAATACGGAAACGTGGTCGGCGTTCCTACCACTTTGTAGACGGAGGTTTAATAGAGATACAGCGATTTTTGCGAACAAAGTATTTTCCATATTTGTACAAGCGTTCAAATATCGCCAAAATAATATACATTGCACGCCGCTGTCTTCGCATAGCGAGAAGCACCAGAAGCGCACTCACGTTCTTGCTGCGTCACCTAGCGACCACAGCAAATTTGTATCGGGGAGACGAAATGTTGCACTCCGTCCATTTATCCGTCTATCTGTGCCGTTCGTATACGATTTATTCACAATCGGAATTCCGTAGAAACTTTACATTTACCAGAGACATAATGCATGCACGAGCAACTGGGACTCTTACGGGTTTAATGACTGAATGACCAACAGATGCAAATTGGCAAAGAACCTGCTGCAACTAAGTGAATATAATCATAAATGTGGAACTGCATATGAGTATATATTCTGTAATTATTCGGGAGGACCGCATTTCGTAGCGGCCATCTGTCCGTGCACCTAGTCGTATCATTTCCGTTTAACCGGCGAGCTCTGTCAGTCACCGAGCGTCGATGACGCCAGAGCAAGCGGAAATCATTCTAAAATTCCCGACAAATTTTCTCTATACGCGTCATTAGCGTCGAAAAATGTCATTCTCTCTACAACCACCAGTGCTATTCGTGCCCCAAAAGATGGTTATTTGAAAGACGACTGTAAATAGAGCCTGTAGGCCTAGATGTTAGTGACTGATTGATGGCGTGACAGGGTCGAGGTTGATGTTTGTGGTTACTGTCACACAAACACACATGTTGACCTTCACTGTGCTCGCTGTCACTGCCGTGTGACTGCCACAAGCAACTTTTAGGCCCTGTATATGTTTTTTGGACTGCCTTGCTGAACCTGTACCATACTAAGTGGGCACTTGAAGTTTGTTTGTTTTAGTTTCTTCTTTTTACATTTTTGCTTGTTTCTGACTACTTGTGCTAGATTAAGCTGACCAGTCTCCCGACGAACAGCCTGAAATTCACTGCCAGATGATTTGCGAGATCCGAGTCCGAACATTTTTACCGCGCTATGCACTACAATGCAAAGCGCGGTCTTGCGATCGCATGTCGTCTGTACGTCCGTCCGTCTGTCTGTCTGTGACGTTGTTGGATTGTGATCACATAGGTTGGAATTCTTTGAAAATAATTTCACGGTTAGTTAGCGTGCGGCGTTCGCTCTCTGCAGACCCAAACATCATTGATCTACTCCAAGGGGAGCAACCGGAAATTTGGGACCGAAGTGACCCACCCCCTGTTAATTTGAGCGTTGGAGACATTCGATCGCAAATTCCGGCCGAATGGTTACAGATAGCGCAACGGTCACAATGGAGAGCTTATAGGAAACCACCATCGCTTTTTCGAATGGTGCCATCGCTGACCCCCTGCGACCTTCCCTTCCCCCAAAATGGAGGTCCCATATGCCCTACGATACGCGAATGGCCATATCTCCGCAACGAGTGATCCGATACGCTTCATGTTTGGTTCTAGGGTAGGGTTTTCATGGTCGGCGGATCGAATGACGCTATTTCGGGTTATATCAAATCCAAATCCAAATCCAAATGGAGGCCGGCCGTCGAACATCTTGGAAAATTTCGAATGGCCATATCTCCGCAAAAGGATCATGCTATCCACTTTATGTTAAGATTCTATGGTAGGGTTTACAGGGCACCCATATTATATAGCACGCTTCGCGCGGTCATCTTTGCGATAGCACAGCTTGCTTGTAACATATTTATTTTCCAGACATTTCGGAGCGTTAGCGCATTAGAGGTGCTTACGCTCTACACGTTCTACAAATTAACATTACTTACTTACTTACTTACTTTACCTTCAGTCAAACAGCTGCGGTATTTGCTTTGTGTACACCTATGTTGTTCGAAATACCGGTAATTCGGTTACACCCCGCTGTGCTGCGTGAAGCGAGGCCAAGGTTGAACGAATGTATAGGTCGCGCTCCCCCCATACACTTCGTATGGTTGGTTCATCTTGACTGGCACGTGCTTTAACACATTCACACAGTGAGAATTTCGATGACTTCGAATAACCACGAACATCAATCATTTCAGTTACCGGTAATCGAAACATTTCTGAATCCAATTCTTGGAATATAGACCTCCCATGGGAGGTTAAAACATAATTATGAAAGAATATGGAATTATTTTTTTTATTTTCGAAACGGAATCGAACGACTGTTGAATGTCACAGGCAGTCACGTGCGCTATCTCGGACACGGTACAAGACAGAGACATTGGAATAAACATTAAAAGAAAACCGCATCACTACTGACCGTGTCCAATAACTACGAATTACCGATGACCTTGAATGTTGTTCAACTGTGTAAAACCTGGCAGTGGATGTTGATTACTGCTGCATATATTGTCTGTTAAACTCTTAACACAGCTATCACGAAACCTCTGTACTGTATATACGACCAGTGTCAGATGCTATACCTATCAAGTAGCCTATGTTTGTGGCTGCCGGGTCCAGCGTTGCACTTGATCACTTTTCTGCTACGACATCAAATATCAAATCAAATCAAATATCTTTTAATTGTGTAAATACACTGTGACTCAAAAACATGCCAGTTGATATTCGTTCGTAACTTCGACAAATCTTAACCGATTTTCAACATTCTTTCACTGCTGGACTCAGCGGTCAGCGTGCAACAAAACACTGGTCATATTCCCACCACATCTTCAACGTGTTGCTACGCTACCTTGTGAAATACAATAGAGACCAAACTTAGAAAATTTCCTGATGCATTTTTACACAGTCACGTCAGTCCGCTTTGTGCACAAAATTAGCAATAAAACACGAGTGTAGGCCTATGTGGTCTATGAAATCTCACTAAATCATGAATATATTCTCTGTTGGTGCAAACACACACACACACGGTGACGTTTGCACCACTCATTAACTGAGTTAACGATGACGCTTGGTTCTCAGACGAAAGTCATCGTTGTCATTCACTTCCGTCTGCTGTACTTCTGTCCAAATTTTGGTCAATCAAATCTGGACTGGTTGCGGACCATACTTCTATCACAATTTATGCGGACGTGTCGCCCATTTCAGAAGGATGATTGGCTCGCATGCACGGTGTCCTGGAGCTTTTGTCTTTGTATCAGGCCCGCTAATTCAAAGTTGGACACTCACGTGTCATCGTCAGTGACAGTGTTTTTGGAATTGACCTAAAAGATGGGGGTCAGCTGCCGAAATGTTTGGAATTTTACCCAGGGATTGAAATTTAAAGCTGATTTTCACTCAAAAATAAGCGTCTGTAGACATAAACTGGGGGGGGGGGTTCAACCCCCCAACCCTCCCCCCGACAATTCCAACCCTGATCAGTGACAGTGGAAACCGACCGAATTTGAAGATTCAAGTTCTCAACTCAACTCAATTTATTAAGAAATGGCAGCCCGAGGGCTGAATAACACAAACATATGGATAATAATAGACATAAAATTATAACATAAAAAAAA
>Ga0056114_1000839_pt1 | contig 12306 bp, 6 predicted proteins | sample WorMetHERISLAND1_FD_77005 | JGI IMG/M metagenome (GOLD analysis project Ga0056114, IMG submission 77005) | Marine gutless worms symbiont microbial communities from Max Planck institute for Marine Microbiology, Germany - Olavius loisae HERON... ...
CATGTCATATCCAACATGTTTGTTGACATTATAAAAGTGTTTATTTTATAGTGACTTGCCACAGACAACGATCAACAAAGCTATCAACGACTTACGCAAACGTCTGAACGCGCGCGTTTTGGTCATTTTGAGCATATAATGTGAACTGGGTAGTCGCGCTTAATATGGCATAACTTCGTCAAAATCGGTGATAACTGAATAAAAATTTGTAATCTAGCGAAGATAGGAACGCTTAATAGGTGTGTAAAAAAAAACCAATTACAAATTCTCAACCGTTTGTGAAAAAAATGAAAAAATGTCATGTAACCTAGGGGGGGGATTTTTTTTTGACTCACACTGTATTTACAGGTATTGTGAGACAACAATCACAGCAGGGCATCCAAACAAAAACAGGATGATATCTTGTCAGCTACACAGCCATGCATTGGCCTCTTGCGTCAGCCCACAGTTGTGTGTGATCAGAGCAGACATGCATCTTGTAGGTGAGATTTCATGGTACTCAATGATTTTCACAAAGGGAGATAGATGTCCATCAGCCTAAAAGCCATGATAAGTTCCTAACAATGTTACTTGCCATATGGGATCATACAATGTTATTTGCCACCAAACACAAGCAAACACACCTCGCACTATCCCCAGCCAGTAAGGCTGGTACTCGATTTTCCTACTCTGGTGGGATAGAAAGCTGAGTTGACCTAATTAACCTAGCTGCAAACTGGCATTGCCGAGAACAACACTATTATGAGCAATATGTGCCAGCAACTTACCCAGTTCAGAGAAACAATCCAACAGCCACGTGCGACTCCCATCAGTAGCTTCATCGTTCGGCGATTGCCACCACAGACCACATGAGTTGTGCTGTCGACGACCAACTCACTCAGGACAAAATCACCGAGTTTTGAGATCGCTGAACGCACCAGAACCTGCTCACTGTTCACGCATTAACATCAGCACAGTACAAGCATTTCACATAGAAAGCATTTACTTGCAGGAACACAACGTTATTATTTGACATGATGAATTTAATCTACAAGATCAAGCCATGTGCTATATAAGCCAGTTTGTCTATTGGCTACGATAAACTCATGTCACGAGGTGAACAGGCTTCAACATCTAGGCAGAAAGTAAATGCAAACTAACAATTAACTGACAATAAAGCTGCAAAGTTACTGCTAGTGCACTAATTTATTGCTTGAAATATTTGAGTAAACTGCAAAAAGACGGTAACAATGTTCAGTCTGTACGTCAAATGCTGCCTGCAGGTTCGGTAGACATCTATGTAACAACAAATCATAATGAGCGAGACTGTTACACAAAGAAGAAAAACAACAGGCCAAGTGGACTGGCTTCCAGAGAAGACCGTCTTACAAAGGAACGAAGACCGAGGAAGGTTATATTCTGCAAAACATTACAAAAATAAACAAAAAAGTTTTTTTTAGAAATTATCACATTAATAAAAATTAACATCCTCAGACTTTCTGAGCACAACAAATTCATCAAACTGATAATGCACAGCCGATCAACACGACCGACAACTGCACATGGTCTCTATCAATAATATCAACAACCGGTAATAATAGAAACAGATGCCAAGAAGATCTCAACAGTTGCCCCTTGGAGAACTGGAGGAGACCACTGGAATGCACTCATACTGTGTGGATATACTATCCAGCAGGACCTGAAATCCAATAACCTCTCCCTGAATGAAGCAATTCTGGAGACTGATGTCTACGTTTAGTGTTACGCACTCCTGGTGGTGCATGCCAGAAATGAATGAATGAGCAATAGATGAAACAAAACGCCGAGTGGCAGATCAGAAACAAATTACACCCACTGTGAGTGGAGGCTGGTCATTGCAATGGTTCTTGTCAGTTTCTTGGCAGACTTTTTCTCACCACTGCTGAGTCCAGGACTACCAGATGACGCACATCTCTTCCGGCCGCTGACAGGCAACGACGACGAGACTTCAGCGTGACTCGACTGTGTCAACACCGTGTCATCTTCCTTCTGCCGTATCCGGTCAGACATTCTCCTCCGACTGACAGCTGGAGATGTCGTCACATGTCTCTCCCATGCCGCTGGCAGCCTCAGCCTATCGGTCTGTTCAATATCTCGCCGAGCACGTTTGATGAAAGACTGTCTAACTTCTGTCTCGCTGACACCGGACTCGTCTCCACTCGGCGAAGTGTCACAGCTGCCAGCACGTGACTTGGCCGACGGCTGTGTGATCTCTGTGACGTCAAACTGTAATGGCTGCCGACAGCTCACGGCGGCCTGTACTGTCGCTGTCGGCATGCAGACATTCTCCTTGTCGGTCAGGCTTGCTTTCGTGTCAAATTTCACAGCCTTCCTTCCACCGTCTGCACTATCCTTGCCAGCACTCAGTATGCTCTTCGGAACACGAAGTCGTGAGCTTCGTCGCCGTTTGGCCGTCGGCAACTGAACCAACTCGTTAGTCTGCTGAGATGATCTTGACGCCCTTCGGCTGCTGGGCGTTTTAGTACCTGCCGCCTGGGTGGAAATGTCAGTCACCTGACTTATCTTCACCGAACAATTTTCGGTGTCGGAGCTTGTCGACATGACCTGTGACAGTGGAATCAGCTTCACTCCGCCGACGGTCATCGATTCAGAAACAGTTACAGCTGCTGGACCATTAGTCTGCTTATAGCGAGAAAACTGTCCGTCATCGTCGACCTCAGGTGACCCTGACCTATGTACAGACGGTCGACTTAGAGCCACACTGCTGCCCAACCTTGAACACGGCAATGATGCTGCGTTGACTGACACCACACTACTGCTGGCTGGACCGTGATCAGAAATGGCCTTGGCTCTTCTCACCACCGGTAGCACATCAATCTCTGGCGACGACGAACACCTCTCATCAGTATAACTGCTTCTATCAACGCCCGAAGTGTTCGGCACGACCAGCTCAGGTTCAGACCTTGCTAGCGACGGGTCCGAATCAGCTACAGAATGTGTCAGAATATCAGTGACTTCCTTCCCAACATGAGACGCGTCGGAACTAATTACAGCACAATCTCCTACAGACACAGTTAGACTGTCTACGGACGCAGGACCAGACGCAGACACCGTCGTCTGGACTAGGTCAATGTTGCTAGATACATCTGACATCACAGGCAGAGCCGGGGAGGTTGCCGTAAACAGCCGTGACACAACTGGCGCATCAGATGTTGCATCTGACGCTTGTTCGTCGTCATCATGGGGACTGTCGGCGACTGCTGCAAGCACAAACACTGAACGTATCAGCCACAATCAACCGACACACACACAAATGGCCGTTACCACATCAACTTAATTCTGTGTGCTTTTAAATGCCATTAGAACAACTAACACATTAACACATGTTTAACAATTAATAATACTATAATACCAGTGGCAATGTCTATAGTGTTGTCATCATAGCTAGGCCATGGCAAGAATTCACTCGGTTGATACAATGAACACAGACTCCGTGCCAAGCAGCCTCCAACATTCAGACCAAGCCAGGCTGCGAGTCTGCCTGTAGGCTGCCATCATCTACACCCACCGTAGCCATCTAATACTCAGCCTAAAGGCTGATACTTACTTTAGCATCCCACAAACAAGAAAGCCTAGCTAACGCCAGGTAAGCGCGCGACAGCCGTGTGTGTATGAAGACTTGTTTTTGCTATCTCACCGTTGTTTGACGTCCCCTAGCTGAGGAACACCTTGCAATATCAACGCAATCTGTACATCACTCAAAAGTACATTTAGTGGGCTACAATTCTGTTGCTAACAATATGGGTCTATCTTCATCCGTTTAGCTGTTATTGCCTCCGAAACACGAGAAATGTCGCGAAATTCCAAGAGAATTTGACCTTACAGCAGTACAAGGTCATCCATCTATAGCATATATGCTGTCACACGTAAAAAAATAGAGGGCTGAGTCGACCTCGGTGACTGTATACATACCAGGCTGGTTTACCCATCCAATGTTTAAGTTTAGCAAATGAAATATCAAATGTAAGCTCACTGACATGTTTCACACCAATTAACTGTACAGAAACACATACATACTCTAAGAGGAAATAGAATTAACTTTCACACTAATATGAAACCAATACCAAGTACGCACATTAATACAATAACAACAAAAGAGGTCACTACATGCTACACATAAGAAACTCAAAGTGTCTAGTTACTGAAGAGTCTGCACTGAAGGGCGTCGGCCGGCGTCTCAGTGACAGATTCCAGGTCAACGCCTCGCTGCTTTGACAGCAGACGCTTACGCAGGCTTGGTGGAGTGTCCGGCACGGTTAGACTGGATGCAGACTCATTGCTGTCGCTGTCATGAGGAGCAGAGGGCACCTGCTCACAGCAACCAACGGACCAACGCGCTGTCAGTCACGATGTAAGACGGTCCACAGAGAGATACTGAAGAAATACCACATCAACGTATAACATAAATGAAAAGCAGGCAATACAGACGATATCATGGAAGCACACATCATGATCAGCAGTCAGGCACAGTCACTCATAACACAGCTGAATGTAACCACTCGTTCTGTATCATGTTCTTGATGAATAAGACACACTCGACAACATCTCAGCTAGCAGTAAATGCAGTGAAAATGTTTCCAACAGTGAACTGAACTCGTGTGCATGTACTGTATAAGATTAGAAGGCAGATTCCATGAAGCAGAAGATTAGATTCAAATCAATGTGGAAAACACTTGTTTAAACAGCCTCTTACTCTGGTTGAGGCTGGGCACAAACAGCAAACCAATGAGTCCTCTGGTGACAGCAGCCAACAGGGCGGTACTGACAGTGTTTCAGTATCCCTCAGCCAGATATCAGCTTACACTGTGAGATGACAGACACTGGGCCAGTGCATTGTGCTGTGTGCCTGTCTACTGCTTGCTCCTAGCTACTGAGCAATGGCCAGGCCAAGCTGACCTGAGTGACAGATGACATACAGAGATGGTCACCCATCCCAGTACTAACCAGGACCGATGTAGAGTAACTACAATAACTGAGAGGAACGAGTTACCAGTTAGCCTAGCTGCCATATATCACTGAAACAGGATGACAAACAAGCAACAATGTCAAAGCACTCGCAGCTGAGACAGATTCACAGAACATCAATCAATAACGAAGTCAAGTCAGTGTTTACCAAGTCAAGATGTGGCTGTGTGTCGCCGACAAAGAACTCGGAGAGAAACCACGGTCGTTGTTGCTGTGGCGACGGCGTCTGCAGCAGTTTCTGTTTGTTGGCTCGTGCCTGGCGTCGCTGTATCTTCTTGGCGCTGTCCGCCTCCTCCTCCTCCAGACTCTTGGGCTGCATCGACCGGTATCGCTGTAACACACAATCACCAATCAACGACAACTGCCTGTGTGCTTGTAGTGAAAAGAAAACAAAGCATAAATTTTAAGAAATCTGTCTTCAGGTGAGACAGAATGGCACAGCATCTTTCAATCCATCACCATCAGCCCAAAGCTCTAAGCCTCTCATGATCCATCCACTTTACCTTTAGCTAAGTCATGTAGACTTATTAACAAATGGAGGATGCAGTGCATTCACCATAGACACACCTGGCTAGCTGATTTGCAGGCGTGATATGACACCCAGCACACACTACACTAATCAGTAATCATCATGGGCTTAGTGCCAGTGTCAGTCGGCAAGTGATTCCATGCCTGTGCAGCTGTGACAGAAGATGACCTCGATCCGAAGTTAGTGTGTATGACAGTATGTGCAGTGTATCGAATTCCCCTCATTGGGCTGAACATAGGTGAGACCTGACTAAGGCAGCACCATGTCCCTCAAGTACTGTGGCCTGTGTTCATAAACAACTGTGTGTGCCAGGGTAGATAGTCTTGTCTGTGATACGCTGACACACAGGCAGCCAGTGTAGTCCCATCAGAGCAGCTGCCTTTCTTGGTTTGTGCATGAAACTGACTGTTTCAGTGTTAGGCTACTGTGTATCACTGCTAGACAGGTCACAATGGTAAACAGCACCAACATGTAAGCACCTTGTATCGTCCGTATGGTAAAGGAGTATGTGACGGCGGTGCAACTGGGTAGTCACTCTCGTTGACGCGAGTACACAGCTCCTTGCATCTTCAATGACACACAGATCAATGACATGAAAACAGTCACCTCTAATGACACTCCACGGTACACCTCACTGCTGCTACAATCACCAGACCCTAACAATACCACACGTCTTCTGAAATAACAATAGTTTCTGACACTGATAGCAGGTATGACACAGACAATACAACTTACAGATTTCAACCGTTTCATCAGCTTAATTTTCTGCAATTAGAATCATCGTCCTTTCTGGGACAGATTTCTTAACACAGTATGCTGGATGTATCTCCTTATCAGGCTGTGCATTGGATGCATTGGATTCCTCTGCATTGTGAGGTAATATGTCAAGCCAACATGGTAAAATGAGGTATGCTCCTGCTGCCCAATAAGCATCAACATTAAGTACTGCCGGCGAATTTCCTTTTGTACAGGAAAACCCACTTTACAACAACCAGAAAGAAACCGATCACTCACTGTCAATATCTGCCTCCTGTTTGGAGGCCTCGTGCAATCGGGCCACTACAGCTTGGTGTAGTGGCTTGATTGCACGTGTGAAAACTCAAGTGCTAACAGTGTTCTACGATGCGATGCAGGATGCGCAACGGATATAACGGCTGAGAGTGAGACCAAAGACAATAATAGGCCAGTGTGGCCTATATTGTCTTTGGCTGACACACAGCACAATGCAGCGCCAGCCTGCTGAGATCAGCGACCTACACGCAGGGTCCAGCCCGCCGGTTATTGTAGGCCTAAAATGCGTACAGCCGACCGACCGACCATCCGACCCATTGCCTGAAGTGACTGTCACCGCAGCAAGCATCTACACAGTAGGTGTATATGGCCGCAATTGCAGAAAAATGTCATTTTCGTAACGACGACCCCTATAGACATAAAAACCAACAGAAGTCCTGGACATGGTCGTCACGTGTCTGCGTGCCAAATTTCGCCGTCGTACGACGCGGCGTCTAGGAGGAGTTTGGAAACAGAGAAAAATAAACAGACTGTCAATTATTGTATTATTACTAGGTTATTAATAATTTGTTTATTACATTATATCAATCTCAATTATCACACATATTTGTTATTCAGTTACAGAGTTGAAATGTCATTCGATGCAGCCTTATGAAGAAGCTGAATGGAAAACTGTCACAGTAGAACTAAACACAGAAGTAAAGTGCAGCATCAGTAAGGTACTACACTGCGTTCAGAAAAAAACACCCACTCACATTTTCTTTCATATCTCCATGAATTATTTGTGGATTTAAACAAAAATTGCAGTGAATATACCCAAGCAATGGTAGATTCTGGCACTGTAGAAATTACATATTCATTGCGACCGATGACGTAATTATGACGTCACATTTGTCTGGCTAAAGTTGGAGCGAGTTTAAGCTGTAAGCCCAATGAATATCTAATTTCTACATTGTCATAATCTACCGTTCCTTAGGTATATTCACTGCAATTTTTGTTTAAATCTACTTATCACTCATGGAGATATGAAAGAAAATGTGAGTGGGTGTTTTTTTCTGAACACAGTGTATATTTACTATCAAATGCTGTACAGAATGCACGACATCTATTGCTGTAGTCCAAACACACAACTCACTTGACAAGCCACAGAACAGACACAAAATGCAGCTTTCTTCTTATAGCCACATTACGGGTTCGCAGCTTTCCATCTTTAAACACGACGTGTGTCACATCTTTTGAAAGCTTTGATGACACGCCTGCGCCCAGCTGTTGAAGAACGCTTTCTACCGCGCGGCTTCTGTTGTCACATTCTGTGCGAACGTCAACGTAAGCGACGACGCCTGCAATACAAAGCACGGTAAAACAGTAGCAGCTTCAATTCTACAGTTCAGAACTAACAGAACACGAAGTTGTATGGTGAAGATGGCAGCTGAGACATGCAGCTGTCCTGGATAATTAAAGATAATAAACTGATACGTGTGAAAGTCATTCTAGGTGACCTTGACCTTGCACCTTTTGACCTCAAATCTGCTCCCCCAATTACTTGTGTCTAGAGTCAAGTCTCCACCAAGCCTGAAGGTTTTTACGGCTTTTGGAATCACACGCATGGGACAGACAGGCGGATGGGGTGCAACACTTTATCACCCCAATACTAAAATATGTGCGAAAAATGATTTTTAAATTTTTATTCCCATGGATGACCTTCGACAAAATTACAAAATTATTTCACCATTCACTTACAGGTAAGCAGTAACCTCCCATAAAATATGAACTTTCTAGTACATTCCAGTTCTAAGTGAACTAAAGATTTACAGACAGACAGACAAATAATGCAAAAATATGCATTTCCAATCCATCGGTGAAATGTATTTCGACAATATCTGTAGAATGGGCCGTTGATCAATCTGGTCTTAGTTTGTCATAAAATCGCTCCACTTTTCACAAAGATATGCATGAAAACAAATTTTACAATTTACATTAACATTCCCAGTGACCTTTACCTTTTGTCTTCAAATTTGCTTCATAAGTTACAATACTCATGCATAGTCCAGTGAGCAGCGTTATGTCTCCACAAAATTGGAAGATTGTATGTTTTGCAATTTTGAGGGACTCAAACGCATGAGATAGACAGATGGAGGGATGGACAGGGTGCAATGCTTCACACGGCCTCTAGGGAACGCTGTATAACAACGCTGTATAACAATTTCATTTCAGTTTAGTACATTTATGATGCATGCAATAGGCTGCAACAATAAACAGCACATTCAGTATTATCAACCTTACCAATATATGGTCAAATTCTTACTCTTTTAATTTCTAAGGTTAATGGTACAAAAAAGTACATTTCCAACTGTAGGCCTATTTAATCAAACTCAACTCTTCTTTCAATTCTATCACGGACCAGTTTTTACTACAACACAATACATTAATATATCAATCACTACATTACTTACCCTTCAACACAGATGACAGATCAGAAGTTGACGACACAGACTGTTCATTGTGTCCAGATGTATGTTGAGCCACACTTGCAGCTGTTGATGGTCCAGTATTTGTTGGAGAGAGGCCACGACCAGCAGCAGGTGTTGACAGCAGAGGAATGTGAATACCATGACAAGGCTTTGAACCAGATGGTAGACTTGACGTGTGAGAACTACCACTCAACTGAAGTACCAATGCTTCCATTATCACAAACAAATATCAAACTCTGACATCATGGCTAACAAGTGACAACCTTCAAAACCTGTAACAACATAGTAGTATTTGAAGATAAATACCATGTTAAATCAAATTAACAATTCTTCAGTTCAGTGTGCCACATGCTTCTAAGATGGTAACCGGCCAACTTGTCATGCAGTCAACTTGTCACAGGCCGTGACAAGTTGGCCATCGTTTGTAAGAAGAGTATGGTCAAACTTCAACAAGTTAAAGACTCCTGACCAGAGGATGTGGATGTGCAGACCATCATGGCGAAAATAAACATTAACATTTTATGTGCCCGAAAATTTTCGGCCTTAAAAAATCGCTTATCAGTCAGTGGATTTCATGGGTTGCGTTGGATTTTGATAATTAGGTTTTGCTTAACAGAAGTGGATTTCATTGCAGAGGGTGTATTTCAATTAATAGACACTGGATTTCGTTAATTTGGATGGATTTCAGACGAGATACCCGTCGTCAGTCAATGCATTATCCTATAGAAAACACCTGGTATTCTGGCTAGGTAGATTTTGATTTTTAGACCAACGGTTACAGGTAAAAAACGGATATGCGGATCTGCTGATGTCCCAATAAGTAACGCTGTAATTTAGCCATAATTTGTTAGTTTAACCATCTCCCAACCCATTCCTAACACTAACACTGTCCCTAACCCTAATTCTAACCCTGAACTTAACACTATCTGTAACCCTAGCCCTAACCCTGACGTAACATCCGCAGATCTGCTTTTTACTAGAGCCCTAGACCAACCCGTAATGGAAGAGAGAAGAAAAAGAATAGTGTGAAATTCTCTGAAAGCGGCAGAATAAAGACAAACTGAACTACATTTAGGGTAAGGATCGAGGTTAGTCATCGTTAGTTTCTGTACAATGGAGTCCCTAAAACATGAAGTGACAGACAGACAGACAAGACCCCTAATCGCCATTTTGCGAATGACAAACAGTATTTTGGGGGCCTTAAAGACAGTATTTCGTCATTTTTGCAATGCCAATCAATCACTATATACTGTGGCATTTCGAGTTCGAACAAATGTTCTTGTGTCTTGTACATATCATCTGTCCATGTTCTGGTGTTGATAATTTTAGGCAATTTTGATAAGACTGATGAAAAAGCTATGCCCCCGAAAGTTGGGGGCAGAAAATGCGTAAAATGGCTATGCCCCCGAATTCCGGGTGCTGTTGTGTTAGCTATGCTCCCGAACGTCGGGGCAGAAAATCAGCGAAACTGCTATACTCCCGAATACAGAGGCGCCACCTAGCGAACACAATTAACTTAACCTAGCCTAGCCTTTTACCCACGATCAACCACAAGCATCTTATCTTACACTGAATAAGCAGCAGAAGCAACACAATGCAAGTCCAAATGCATGAAAATCATGAACTAATTCTTTCTTAATAAAAAATCAAAGTATTGAAACTTGCAGAAAGTATATGTCCTGAGTATGATTCAAACTCGCGACAGTTCGGATATTAGTCCATGGCTCTTTCCGCTTGGCCACTGGGCTTGTGGTTACCAGCGTCGCAGCGCCGGTTTTATTGTTCATCATTGTTTACCTGCCGTTGTGAGAATAGCATATACGCGTTGTTATGCAAAATTCAAGAAGCGTTTTGGCGTTCAAAGTATTTAAACTTGTAGAAAATGTATGTCGTGAGTAGGATTCGAACTCGCGACGGTTCGGATATTAGTCCACACAGAACAGAAGAACACAGAAGTTCAATGAACACACTTGCAGCTTATAAGCTGAATAGATGAATATGGAAACAGTCTGATAAAAGCAAAAAGTCTTGTGAGATACAAATAGAACATGTAACGCAAAATACAACAAACACAAGTGCAAATAAAGTACAAAAAATAATGATAAGCTGCAAAAATGGATCTTTTTTGGGTTAGTTAGGGTAGGAATGATATTATGATATATAGGAGAAAATGTTCATGAATTTGATGATTTGACTTGGTAATTATTTAAGGCATAGTGAATGGATGAGCAGTAACGGCTCTTTCCGCTCGGCCACTGGACTTGTGGTTACCAGCCTCGCAGCGCCGGTTTCATTGTTCGTCATTGTTTACTGGCCGTCGTGAGAATATATACGCATTGTTATGCACGACCATCATAAGAATAGACACTGCGATCACCTAATCATACCCAGATGGGCCAATGCTGATTCGGAAAGACCGCCCACGAAATTCGGGGGCATAGCCACTGCGTTTTGATAATTTTGCATTTTGGCCTATCGCACGATTATCGATCGCCCCGGGGCGTCACGAAACACTGCACCGGCCGCACCGGCCCCAAATACAGCGATATCTTACACTGAATAAGCAGCAAAAGTAACAAATGCAAGTCAGAAATGCATGAAAACCGTAACCTGTTCCTTTTCTTAATCGAAATCAATACTATGCACCGCAACATGCACATTTTACGAATACCCAAGACCTGTATTTGGGCGGTGGGTCTAAAAATCGAAATCCACGAAATCCACCAAAATTTACGAAATCCAATGTGTATTATCAATAAAAATCCATCATCTGGCCATCACTTGCATGAAGCGAAAATTATCTAAATCCAATGTAAGTAGACACGAAAATGAAAAGCTTCCACGAAATCCAGTACTGCTTACGAAATCCACGCATTCGCACGCATTCAGTAGAGAACATTCGACTAGGATCTTGAGGCGACTATAATCTTATCAACAGTCCATGTACGCCGACGTCAGCATGTCAGTAGGGGCCTGATAATGTCGGCAGCTGACATCACTGATTTAATAGCACGTTACAGAAACTATAGGCCTGTTAATAGACACTGGATTTCGTAAATTTTGGTGGATTTCGTGGATTTCGATTGGTAAAAGTGCATATTACAGCCGCCACCCCAAATGGTCCCGAAAATGACTGATATCAGTAGAATTAGTGTTGTTGTGTATGTGTCAGACCATTTCGTTGATGGGAAACTTGTAGCGGGACTGAATACTGAATAAGCAGGAAATGGACACAGACACAGCTGGCGGCTGTAAAATGCACTAGTACCTTTCGATTTTTAGACCCACCCG
>Ga0056114_1000840_pt1 | contig 12304 bp, 7 predicted proteins | sample WorMetHERISLAND1_FD_77005 | JGI IMG/M metagenome (GOLD analysis project Ga0056114, IMG submission 77005) | Marine gutless worms symbiont microbial communities from Max Planck institute for Marine Microbiology, Germany - Olavius loisae HERON... ...
AGTATAGGTTATACGAGAGACGGTTTTTACAGGTCAAAAGACCCAACCAACAGTATCAAAGTACTGAAGGAGATGCTACAAAAGAGAAAGAAAACAACGAAAACAACTAAATACACATATACACAGACAATAATGTGGACACAAAAGGATATACACAAAATAAGCACAGCAAGTCCCCTAGTCTACACTAATATGGGGTGACTAGGGGACAGCTCCCTCAGAGGGCAGGGTCGCTAGGCCTGAACGGCAGTGGGGCTGCCGCCGCGGTACCCAAAACGCCAAAACCTTTCACAAGAACTAAGCTACGCAGCCTAAGTACGTGACTCTCTTTGCCGTGGAGGGAATGCAACTCGAGCAACACGGCCTTGTAGTGTCGAAATCAGCCTCCATGCCAAATGCCAACAAGTTGCTTTACAACTTTGAACATGATGCACGAAAATTGCATCTATGGAACCTTCCCTAATTCCTCACCCCATGCACATCACTGACATAAATTGCAACCCCAACCAAAACACTAGGGCAACAGAAGAAAAACAGAGACCCAATATCTATGCTACATGGCATACCGAACGGTAGAGCCGTTACCCAAGTTGCTCAAACGTCTATCAACCAAACCAACCAATCAACCATTAATACTGCGCTATGCGGTTGTACGTGTGTAAAATAATTAAACTATACACTACAAAATACTTTATATTTCACACGATGTCGTTAGCATAAACAATCCACACGCATATAAATAGTACAGAAATTCACAAAATTCACATCTATCTTTCAATGACTTTCTTTGGTAAGTATGCAACACATGCATACTGTGGTTGTCCATCACATGCGGTTAAATCAACTTCACTGTTCAGTAAATTAGCATCCAAAAGTTAACGTCAAGTGATTGTGAACAGTGCTTGAAACTCATAAGTCATAACTCCTCAACTCTACAACTTTACAACAAAATCAGCACAAGTATCTTACAAAGGGCTGTTACCTTGACAACAAATAAACCATGAGCTAAGTGGCGACTTGTTTGGTGGTGCAGCAGTTAGGGCTTCTTATTATTACTATCATGTCCATCAACCAATTGTTAACACACTACATCATCCATTATTGTTTGGTCAGTGTCAGGTTCGTTATATTTTCAAACATAAATTTTATTATAATTCAAAACCAAAGCAAGAATAATCCGTAATACTAAAAAACTTCTCGTCATCAACAACCTCTAACTACTTCCTGTTCTGATCTGCATCTAAAAGCCGACTTAACGACGAAAACCATGACAGTCAGGTCCTGTATATACCACATTTAGCGCATTAGAGGTTATTTTATAACAATATGCGCTATATAAATTTACGTTTTACTTTACTTACTTTACTTACTTTACTTTACTTTACTTTACTTACTTTACCACAAAGGCTGGACAGTCTGTTCAGTGACACCAGGTTCACACATGCTGTCATTAGTATAGCAGTTTATGTGCCAAGTCAAGACTGCTAAATGCTCAGTGATATGAACAACATGAAGGCTAGGACTACTTCAATCACGGCGAGTAATTCAAGCTGTGTAACTGAATCGACGTTCACCCAGCTCTGCTGATGCTCTGTACGCAAGCAGTGCAGATGCATCAATATGTAATATCTGAGAACATTCGACAACATTAACCCTTTTACGCCCACTGTTGCCACTGTTACGCTCAGTCCTGAGCGTCAGAGTGCCCGGATGTCAAAAATTACAAAAGACGGCTTAACCCAGTCTGGCATAGGATGCTTTATAGCTGTACCCTTATGGTAACAGTGGGCGTCAAAATGTTAATAGCTCGTGTGTCTAATAATTTCTGACGTCATATAAATGCTGAGTCTAAGACCCAGGACTTGATCAGCCGGTGAGACAGTGCAGCGGCCGGAGGTAGAGCTAGATGCTCGGGGTGTTCATGTACCAACATGTCGACCACCTCGGACCGGTCAAACCATCGTGCTGTCTCCAGCTCTCTGCTGTCCACTGTCAGTGGCTGTGAACTGGATGCCACCGCCGTGAAGCCCGCCATCAGGACGCTCGTCTTCGGCCAGAACTGGCTGCTATGGTAACGAACATCAGTAACATCAACGCCGACTTCTTCATAAACCTCTCGCACGCAAGCCTCTTCCAGACACTCACCTGAAGCACACAGTTGTTCACTACCATTACTATGTACACCTTCAAAACATCAGTGCAGTACAGTTACATCTTGACTAGCTGTAATTGATTGATTGATTAAGCATGGTTTAACATCTGCACCAACACAATATAGGTTATACGGCCGACGGTTTTTACAGGTCTGATGACCCAACCAACAGTTTCAGTCAAAGCACTGAAGGAGAGTGGTTAGTCATCCAGACCGGCCTCAATCTAACCAGGCTCACCTCACCGTGTTACAATAATACAACGTGCATGCATACAAGAAAATAATCTAACACACACAAAGTAACCTAAGCACAGTGAGTGAACTGGCTGTAAGACAACCCAGCTGTTGTTACTGCTATGAAGATCTATGAATGATACATTATGGTGTTATCATATCACAGTAAAAAGCCTGTTGTCCACTAGTAATAAAAAGGGATAAACAACCTGTTGTGATCCCTTGGCTGTGTTCTGAAAAGCGCACATTTTGTTTCAATGTGTATCTCCCACAAATAATATCAATTAAAGTGACAACCCCATAAGAATTACAGTAATCATTAAACTGACGATTTCGTATGACTTGAACTATTTGTATATTCGTATGAATTTTTTTTTAATTACAGTTGATGGGGAGACATATAAAAATCACAATTAGTGAGCTTTTTCTGAACACATCAGCACAGCAAACCAGTAACAAATTTATCTGTTCTAAAGCGAAGGAGATGAGGAATATGTGCATAAGTTGCCTGCATCGGTGAAACCGGACACGAGACTGTACAACTTTGACGGAAATATCGGTTTACGGACGAGCAAGCAACGTTTATTGTCGGTGGAGACAACAGCACAAATCACCGACGGATCAACACGTGGATATGAGATATTGTGAATCCCTGTAACACACAACAGCATAGAGAAACGTACAATTATTCTTGTTTATAAACTGTCAACTCATCAAGCACCAAGTTCACATCTGTTTGTCAGGAAAGAAACCTACCTACAGATTCCAGATGCAAGCATGTAGAGTGCTTTAAACACAGTAACAATAGCAGTTAGTGAGACCAGATGTCCCACTCAACATAAGTCATTTCAAAGACCACGTTAACAGCAAAGCTCTTAGTGGCACAAAACACCCAGACATCTTAACAAATCACTTGGCCGATACTACACATAACTACAGCCCAAAACAACTCAAACTACTAATATAGGCATAATCTAAAGCAAACATCGCAGAATACAGCAGAACAAAACTAGCCGAAACTAAGGCAAATACAACTGAAGTCGTGTTTAGAGTATCAGGAAATGAATCATACATATTGTACAGCTCCCGTGGCCAACACAGAACCATTAACCACAACACTGATTCTAATGGAATTAGAATTAAATTTAAGCAATAACAGCGTGTTAACAAAAGATGCAACCTTTATGTGTTAAACAGTCATTGTTTTGGCACAGCGTCTTGTAGCCTCCGTGCACCACGCTAGTCGCTGAACCACATGCAGGACAGAACCGATTCTTTCTGTGCCAGTCGAGAATCGGCGACGCCCGAGAGTAAAGCATTCTGTCTTCAGTCGATAGCTGCAGAAAATTGAGTGGGTGAAGAAGTTCGGTTTTTACTTGGTCACCACAAAGACCCGTTACTTCATCGGTCAACAAGCTGTTGAGGTCAACACAGAAATAAGCTACAGATGACTGGTCAGAATTCTTATCCAGCATTTCACCATTAGTCGACATTTCACTATCGCTCAGTGACTCTGATGTGCCTAGATAGATCAGATTACTGGACGTCAGAAATGACTCAACAGCTGAATAATGCAACTTCACTAAGCGCGCAGTTCCCAGGTGCTTAATGCCAGTACTGGCTGCGTTTCTGTAGACAACTAATGGCCAACCATTGTGAAAGATGATAAACACAGACGATGGAAATGACGCTAGTTGCAGCAGTTGCTGGTCTGACAACATGTCAGTCGACTTGTGATTAACTGGTCCAGTTTTATGCCTTTCAAATGAAGACTTCACCGTTGCACCTTGGCCTACAAAATCACAAGTAATACACACAGCTAGCAACACATTACCAACTTCTATGTACCACAATGACAATGAAATAGATGAATTCAAGCAACTGCACAAATGGTTGAGCAGTTAGCCAAGTTGCTCAAAAGTCTATCAACCAATCACTAATCAGTCAACCATTAATACATCTCCCATCACACTGCGCTATACGGTTGTATCTGTGTGAAATAATTAACAATACAAAATACTTTATATTGCACATAATATCATCAGCATAAACAATACACGTGTACTTGTTGAGGGTTGCTGATATGGCAGCAACTTACAGACCATGTTAATAGACTGCTGTGTAGTGTGTACAAATTAACCTATTTACAATACATACTACCTTCTGAACTGAAGATGGCAGCATGATTTCATACATAACAAATAATAGTGAAAGTGATATTTATAAATGGCACAATAAAAGTAGTTCACACTGCGCCGTGGCCCCACTATCCAAACAAAAATGTCTTTAGCGACTGCCAGAATATATTGTACGATAAGTCTGCCTCTTTTGGTTGCAATGTTCCATAGTCTGGGTCCCACAGTTATGAATGCTCTGTCATCAAAGATGTTGTATCTTTAGGACACATGTTCAACTTTGTTCAGTTCAGCAGAAGCACTACTGTAGAAGTCTCATGTCCTGTTTACTTTGCAATTACTACGAGGCAAACAAAAATGCCAAACTAAACAGCACAAATTCTGTTACTACTGTTTATCAGTATTGTGCAATGGCAAAGTGATGTGGCAATTGGCTCAGCATTAATGGCATATTAATGTTAAATCCAAGTGCAAAAGACGCAATATCTTAATAATACTAATAATAATAAAATCAACTAAACATCATATTTCGGTGGACACCAACAATATAAGGTAAATGAAAAATGAAGAACATCTGTGGCACAAAATGTGTTGTGAAGGCTTGAGTTACAAACAAAGTAAGATGTCTACAAAATGAATATCTCATGTCCTGGTGGCGCAGTGGTTAGGGCGTCGGACTTCTGACCCAGCGGTCTTGGGTTCGATTCCCCATCTGCACGTAATCAGGCACCTAGGTAAACTCAGCCTTCCATCCCTCCGGGATCGGTAAATCCAGTACCAGCCTTCACCAGCTGCGGTTAACGTGGGGTGTGTTCGCTTGTGTCGGGTAGCAAGTAACATTATGTGATCCCATATGGCAAGCGACACCCTGTAGTTCTGAGATGGATTCCCATTAAGAACTTATCAGGGCTTTAACTTTAACTTTGAATATCTCGGCTGTAAACTCATCTCTATCAACGGTAGAGAGTGTGGACAGGCTGTGAAGGGAACATACTGAAGTTGGCCAGCAGAGTATACAGATCCTTGTGACGGTAAAACCTTGCAATGTCCATGGCCGCGTGTCCAAAGTGGTCACACTGCGCTGTAGCCAGCCGCTCACCGAACGACAACAGAGCTTCAGTGATTGCATAATTACCAGACTTTGCAGCATGCATTAGCGGTGTCCAGCCACGATCATCGGCTTCATTAATATCAGCCTTGCCGTCTGAATACAAAATGCAAACGTTTCATTAAGCAATTTAGCAAGCTACTTGAGCGATTAAATTTTTTAAATCGTGTCAATGCATGCGATTATTTTACTCATGCATGAATGCATTAATTAACGCATTGATCTGACAGGTTGTATGTTGCCATCAGCGAACAACTGCACATCTCATCTACAAGATGTCATCATTGTAAAATTTACCATCAAGCAATTGTATAAGCATGCCAACTGAAGATTATTAGAGTCGTGCTGCAACCACAACTTAGTAATTTATTGAATATTATCCGATCGTCAAATAACCCAGTTCAAATGAATATTGGAACTCCTGCTTCACAGAGTTGCATTAATTTTTTAACGGTACAATTTGTTTTTAATCATGACTGACTAATTCTTTAACATGTTAGTGTGTTAAGCTAATGTGTAAATTCAATAACACTACTAATATACTGTTAAACAGCTATGCAAATAACAACAGCTGTCTGGACAGTGGGTACTACACTCTCAAATAATTTTCTTTCTTATAACAGTACTACAAAATTTGGAGGAATATTCGAAAAACATGTTAGCATTAAGGTTACAACTTACAACAACAACAAAAACTAAACCAGTCCAACAGAAATGCTTACAAATTATGCAAAATTAATAGAGTGAGAGAACATTGACAAAAACAATTAAAACTTCATATTGGACTAGCATAAACAACACAAATACTAACCATTATACGGAATCACAAAAAGAATTTGGTTAAAATAACTGCAATGAAAACAGAAATAAAACAAATCATACCAGTACAGTTTAGCTGTGCAGTAATGGCTTTCATATCACCAGCAATAACAGAATCATTCAAAGACCTTGCCTGGGTATGAACTGCACAATAGCTATAGCTGCAACATCAACAATTTCACAACAACATAAGTCCTGTGACAGCTAACAGCTCTGCTACAAATAAAACTAAAACAGAACAGGAGAGAAATACACAAACCAAATTCTGTTTTGTATGTTTAGTAAGGTTTAACATCCAACTCAACTCCACACAGTATAGGTCATTTTGGACACCAATATTTTGTATGTAATTGGCAAACCAAACAGAAATACAAAACAGTTTTTGTTACAAAGAATAACATAATACTAATTTAAACCAGTTAGTTTTAGGCCTAAATCAATGAATATGATAAACCAAAATGTAACAATAGTGCAAAAACAAAACATACAAAACAACATTATCAGAAAAATATGACAGACAACTGAGTTGGAGTTTGAGTTGTAAGAGTTGACTACATGCAGTAGTCAACTCCTACCCGGTACTACATCAACAATCAAACTATTCAACATGACATGGTGACTAAGGAATGAACTTGCCGATATTTCATCAAGAGTCGTTTCAGCGTGCCTCCAATCATTCTGCCAAATCTGCAATGCAGTTTAGCACAGTCAACAAAGTAATAATTATAATTATTCTACATGTAAAAAATTTGAAAACTATTCTCCGCAGTTTGAGCCACTCATGCAACTTTTTATATTTGTAATACAATAGTTGAACTATATAACTCTGTTAGTTTTAAAAATGGCTGCAGCCAATATCCAGTACGATAACAAAAACGATTTAAAATTGCACAAAAATACCAAAATCTACTGGCGCCCCCTGGTGGATAAACCTGAACTAAAAAAAGCATTAAAAATTTCTTCATAACTGAATAAGCAGCAATAACAGTAATAAATTACAACAAAAGCCAGCTATGAAGAACATGCACAACTGAAAGCAGAAAAATGCTGAAAACATCGTGATGCCCCGTCACGAATATAACAAAGAACTAAAGGAAGCATTTTTACATAACATTAAGCTGTATACTCAGCTTTTCGAGTCCACGTTAAACTCTTCTATTGTATCGTATCGTGTATGTCATTTATTGAACAAGCCTGATAAACAGACACCCCAAATTTATATCCATTCTTAATACTCAGTCAACTGCAGTTTCCCATCAAGAGAATGGTCCGAATACACAACACTAACTGTAATTCTACTGATATCAGTCACTTTCAAAGCAACAGACAAAATTTAATTATAAACAAAGATAAAACAAGAACAACATGTGAACATACACTACAGGAGTACCTTGTTCAGTGCAAGACACTGATATTCATCACATACGTTCCTTACACTGGTGTTAGGCTGGATTGGAGCAATGTCGGCGTGCAAGTCAACTGAAATAAACTAAAACAATAGAAAGAAGCCGAGAAGAAAAAAATGTAATGTCGATGGAAAAGTAGATCAAAAATACAGTTCAACACAGAAACAGGCAGAGGAAATTATATGAACTGAAATAAGGAAGAAAGTGACAAACAAGAAACCGAGACTGCAAGGAACTGCGATAATCCAAGAATTTAATGCTACTGACACTGCTGGATAGCAGGGGAATACAGTTGACCCACAACACTGAAGAACGCGTGAATTCGTTCAGTGTAATCCGAATATTTTCTTTTGAAGAGGAATTCTGCCAAATAACCCGCCATGTGTTTTTGAGATCGGCCAAAACGTGGAATGCCTCCACGAACCTCCCTCCAAATTCTTGTGATATTTTGAGTGTGGGCTCCAGAGTGCAAATCGACGAAATTCATCGAGTGATTCATACTCTGGTGTACGAAGCCTTCGGCAGAAAGACAATCGTACGCTTTCCAGCAATCTGAGATGACTGTAGTTCCAGGACGAATCCAAGTCTTTATAACATCCAAGAGAACATCTGACCCGCAGCTAGGCACTGGAACCAAGAAGCAATTTTTTGAACCACGCTCGAAACCACCAAACACCCATGTACATGCGTTAAATCTTCGTTTACCAAATTTTGCCTCATCGACTTCCACCACAACACCAGGACCACCCAAAACCTGCGAACTCTTTTCCAGCCAGTAAATGCAAACCTCCCGACAGAACGAGGATCAGTTGACCACGGTACTACTAGAAATTCGCAATTCAGTTTTTATCAAATTTTGCCGAGGAAAACGAAAAGTCAACCATAGACAAATTAGCTTGCAGACAGTCTGCAGAGGCAGACGAACACTAGAAAACCAAGTACCGAGAAACAAGCTTCTGCTATAGTTACAACGCCACATACGACGTCGACCACGGGAGTCACGCTGCACGTGACGCCTATCACAACGAAAACTGAGACGAGCGAAATCGACCCGACAAAGCTCACCGCAGCGTTCACACCAGCAGCAGCCAAGGACGACGTGATGACGGACAAGAAAATTCAACAACTCCTCCGTATTGTTACACAAAGAACAGAAACCTAGCGTAGTCCATTTACACGCAATACAGCTGACACAACTTCCGACTTCGGCCGCCATTTTTAAATCACCTCACTCACTGACCTATATATGAAACTAGGTCACAGTGCAAAGGTCATTCACGAGAATCAAAAGATGTTGGGTATTCCCAGGGTATTTCCCACTTGCCCTCGCTCGAGTCGATACTGGTATTTCCAATAGTTACGGTAGTGAGTTTTAGAAAGGTCTTTCGTAACCTCTATCCAACTGCAGTTTGTCTAGATCTGCTATGGATATTTTATTTGTGATTTGTAACAGTTATGAACGGTTTCATTCGTTGCTGTTGTCATTGGCGTGAAATTTCAAATCGGGTTTGGTTTATTAGTTGAGATAATTTGCATCAGGCAAGCTATTCCAGGATGTTTCTGTGTGAACTGTGAAGTAAATATTTTTAAATAGCCTATTAATGGGATCTGTAATTAGTTAGTTTCTGACGACCGCCATGGCGTTAAATGTTTGGACAGTATCTATTTTATGCTTACTTTTAACCTTTCAATGTGTAGTGTTATTTAGCTATCCTATATTAGCTGCAAGGACAGTGTAGGACTCAGCCATTCTGGATAAAACTTACACATAGTTTAGAACAAAATATTGGTTTGGAATGTGTTTTGCACGCCTCAGACTTTCAGTAGAAATCTGTAGAAACTCAACAGTGTATGATGCCGGTTGTACTTGTTGTTGCAATAGAATGTGGTCAGCTGAGACTGACAGAGGAGCTGCTGCTGCTGGTGGTGGTGATGCTCGCATCAGTGAAGAAGTGAAGAGAAATCTGCTGGACATACTGAAATCACAACATGGAATAACAGTAGACGGCTTGAAAATCCACTATAGAGATACATTTGGTAGAAAGTTGGACTTCAGAAAACACGGCTTTGACAACTTATTAGACATGCTGAAAACAATTCAGGAAATACGGTAAATCACGTTGCACATGTCTGATGTAGGTGCAGATCCAAGAATTTGACAAAGACGAGGTGCCACTCTTTTTCTTTCATGCCTACCTTCCCTCTTTTCTCCTCCCTCGATTACTCCCCCTTCACTTTTCTATCCGTTTTTGTACTTTTCCATCCTTTCCCTCTATGTTGCTTCCTTCAGTCCCTGAACCCCTTAAATCCAGCTACAGGGTCTGCAGTGCGCTGTGAGTTCCCCTAGCGCACTCCAGGGCAGAACCGTGGCTAATTCAAAGCAATTTTGGTGTAGGTGAAGCCCATTATTAAAGGCATCTTGTAGCACGGATTTAGGTTTTTTGTGTGTCCCTATTTTGTTGTACAATTTGCCATTTTGAACAATATACAAGCTGGGAGTGCGAGAAAATGGGGAGGTGTAGGGTGTGCCCCTGTCTGAATCCTCCTAAGGGATCTTAATTTTTTGCTTATAAAACTGCACCTGATGTACAGTGGGTTACCATTCTTTTTAGACATTTAACTACTGCTAAATGCTGTTTTTGTGTCTAGCGTTACATTGGTTATTGTGCTCACAGTTCTGTCTGTCGTCTCTCTTTAATGCTCGTGCATCGTGGCTAAACGGCTGAACCTATCCCAATTTCTGCACTGTCTGATAGCTCGGGAAACTGATGCATTTTGTGTATGAGAATTTGAAAGAAATGCTTAAGGACACTTAAAGATTTCAGGTAGTTATACAAATCCGATGGAAGAAGTTGTCTACTTGTGACTCGGCTTTCTTACAAACGTCTGGACTTCTTGCTAAACTGGCAATTGAAGTCACATGAAACAAAATTAATGTGAAAGTATGTTGGAACTTGGTATACTTGCACTTATAGATCGAAGATGAGTTGCATCCAATGCTCATGTGGCGAGCAGTAAGAAAGATAAAGTAATTGAACTGAACTGAACGTGGACTGCCAGTGTCAAATCTGATGAACTTTGTTAATTAATCCATAGCACGTAACTGCTGTTGCCCAGATCAGTAAGTCAATAAATTAATGTTTATGTTTCAGACTGGCTGAAGATCCAAAGTCTGGTAATTGGCGGGTGTATTTAAAGCATTGTGATGTTAGTCCGGCCATGCTGCCGCGGACGGCTCGAGGGTCAGAGGGTGACAGATCTTCCAGGCAGCTCAGTTCTGTGATGAAGAACAAAAATCCAGCGACTGTGTCCGCTCGCCAGGTCCGTGACACTTGTTGATTTTTGTAGTCACGATCACATAAGATCTCGTTCATTGAGTGAATAGCAATCAACCACACAAAACTGCATCTCAAAAGTTGTGTTGACTATTGTGTTGTAACCTATATTTGCCATAGTGTTAGAAAATAAACGACTTGTGCTTGTAAGAAATACGTGCTGTTGAATTAACTCTGAGCAGTCATTTGATTTGTATTATGATAATATTGAGCTCCGGTATGTCTTTGTTATGGAGGATAAAGATGAATATGCATACCACGTACATTCAGTTTGTTTGTTTCATTATTATAGTTACAGTTACAGTTACAAAGTTTCACTCTTCAGCAAACTGTTCTCAGAGGAATCATGCAGTGTTGTAGGCTTGTCGGAACAGATGAGTTTTCAGCTTGGATTGGAACATTGTTGTATAATAACATTCTCTGCAAACAGTTGCATATTATTTTACTTATTGTACTGTTAACTTAGAAAGTCTATAACAATGTTATAACGTTCAGACACTTTTTTATCTCTTATTTAATCTGTGGTATGGGCTGTTATTTTAATTTTCTTAATGTTTAGTTTAGTAGGCCTATAGCTTAGTTTTTGTTTTTTCCCCGTCCAAATGCTTCTAGCCTGCTATTGAATAAAATTGAATTGAATTTCCTGCCGTGGTGTGGACATTATACGGAATATTTCCAAAATATGTTCGTTGGTACATTATGTTATTACCGAACTTGGTGTCAGTTGTGTAAGATTTACCGGCGAATCGGCGATAGGAATGAAAACGTCAAATAGCAGTTGTACGTGCCAAGCTAATGAAAACGAACGCTAGGCAAAAGGCAATGAAAGGTAATGACGTTCTACAATGACTTTTCACTTTTGTGACGTTTCAGTCTGATCTTTGTGCTGATTACACTGCTGTTACGCTTGCAGATCCCGTGCTCAGAGCGTGACAGAGACGAAGTTGAAACAAATGAACGAGGTAAGTAACTGCAAGATTAATTTAACTACCTCTCAATACTAGACATGACTGGACGTACAGATGCCTATACTGAGTAGTAGAGGCTGTGTTAGAGATGACGAGATCAAGGCGAAGGTCTGAAAACTGGCTACAGAATGAGCCACACAGCAGCAG
>Ga0056114_1000841_pt1 | contig 12303 bp, 10 predicted proteins | sample WorMetHERISLAND1_FD_77005 | JGI IMG/M metagenome (GOLD analysis project Ga0056114, IMG submission 77005) | Marine gutless worms symbiont microbial communities from Max Planck institute for Marine Microbiology, Germany - Olavius loisae HERON... ...
CAGCCTTTCAGGACTATGTTTTATATTAGTATGCATTTTTTTGTGAGTTTATTGTACTTTTATCATCTGTATGTATATAGTCTGTTTCTGTCTGTCTCGTTGCCTGCTTTGGCGAATAAAGTTGTTCATTAATTGTAACTTTAGCCGTATGTGCTACAGTTTTCGAGATATTTACGCTTAAAGATAGAAAACTGCTAATTTTACCCACCCTCCCTTGTTTGACGCCCCGCTGGGGGGACCCCTTAGAATTTCTGGATGAATTTACCCCGCTAAAACTAAAGGGATGGGGCTACCGTACGGTGACAATTTCATAATCCTAACTTTAACCGTTTTTCTATGATCCACCCGTCTGACAGACGGACGGACGGGCGATAGCATATACGCGCTATAGTTTCTATGGTCGCGCGTAAAAAATGGTTAAAATCGGTGTACATCTATGGAAGTTATCGCAAAATTAAAACAGGGTTATCACTTGTTTGGACCACCCTGTAAGCTATATGCTGTCGCGCGCTAAAAACATTAAAACGGATTGTGGGCAATAAAAAGAATATTTCTTACAAAAGCATGGTGTGATGTATACATTTTGATCAACATAAAACATACAGATTGAGAAGGCTGCAAGGACTAAGGTAAGCTAGGGACTAAACATGATGAAATTCCACGCGAAACAGTAAAACAGTCTCATACACATAAATCAAGCGGCACATAAAACACGGTAACGACGCGTAACTAATAACTATAGATCATTAACAAATAATCGACTTCAACCTGACAGTATGCTGCACTTAGAAATCACAAGAAAAAGAATAAGTTACAACTATTGCATTTTATTGCGTAGCGTAATAAAGAAGTCACCGCAGCATATGTGCAAGTTTGATGCAATTCTACTCATTGCTGTATTTAGGGCCTAGCTATTGCAAGAGGGCGCAAAGGTAGCGAGGAGCAGGTACACGCGCCCGTACATAGGCCTACAACTCACAAAAGCAAACGACACAAAATACAGCTAGTAAAGGACGTTATTCAATAACCAACTTCTGTACTTTCTAACAACTGGTGACTAACAGTACTCTTAGTAATGATTACATAAAGTAGGATGGATGGATAGATGGACGGTTAGGGTTTTGCGGTATTTTAAGTACGCTAATAGCAAACAAAGTGGGCAGCAGTATGAAATGTATATCAAGATTTCTAGCAATAAGCGGTATTAAGAAACTGTGTTTATACGAAGATGGATGGATGGATGGTTAGGATTTAACGGCATTTTAAGCACGCAAGTAGCAGCTATATCATGCCTGAAGAAGTTTAAAGTTTGTTAGTTAAGGCCAATGGCGTGTACAAAAAGAGATTATGCGTTTAAAATGAATGTTATGGAAGAGATCTGAGATTAGAAGCTGTATAGAAATTCTGGCGAATGATATCAAAGTCAATACAGCTGATGAGTATATGCTCTACAGTTAACAAAGAATTGCAAGGTACCGGTATTGGAGGATCTTCATCCTTTAGGGGGTAAGAATGTGTTAAATATGTGTGACCTATTCGAAGACGATAATAAAGAGTTTGTTCTTGGCGAGTTAACTGAGCTTTGGGATACTTACTACTAATAGGGAGAGTAGGACAGATGTTATGGAGTCTCACCTTTTTCAAAATCATTTCCTGGCTATCTCGTATCTCCTGGACATTAACTAACTTTCTTGGACACTAACTGTACATCCTTTACAGTGGTCGTAGCAGTGGTTTTTACTACTTAAGCCACTCTAAAAAATATTGATTGATTGACTGATTGATATGGAGTTTATTACTAGTTGAATTATGCCAAAGGTGTTGCCACATGGCAAATAGGTGTGTATTTTAATAGAAGATGTGATATCGGAATATGGTAATGGGTAGGAAGTAATGTTGGGTAAGTTTAACACAGATTTAGCAGCTTGATCAGCTTTTTCATTACCTGTGATACCAATGTGGCTGGGGATCCAGCAAAAGACTAAATCATAGTTCTTAAGATGTAGGTGATGTATATTAGTAAGTATACTTAAAATTAAACTTTCATGCATAAGAGACAATACATCAAAACAACTTTAAATGACATAAATCAAGTAATATATACAACCAATGCAAATTCATCATCTAGACAGACAGTCATTAACTAACTGTAGCATAATACAAGCATCGATACCTCGAAATAGCTGTGAAAATGAATGATGTTCCAATGATTGTCTTGGAAATGGTAAAGTGTTGTTTTGTAATTAAGATAAATGGTATAAACTATCAAGCTAAAGAATGATAATAATGAAATATGCCTAAAACTTGTCAATCTCCATTATAAAATTATTTTGTTATCAAAAAATTAAATCATTCGCGCCATTCTAATTCATGCAATTTCTTGTGACGTTTTTTCAACATTATGATTCGGATCAGACTTCCTGATATCAGTTTTTATTATTTTTCGTTTCTTCATTTAACTTTTATTTTTGTGGCTAATCGACAGCAATATACCACATGCTAAACATTCTATTATCGTACAGTATCATATCAGATGATATAAAACATCAGTGTAGCAAACAAATAACTGGACTGTTGGGTTGCTTCAACTTCCAAGACACATTGCAGACGAGGTTTTAGTCCGGCAACTACTTAGCTGTTAAAAGTATAATGCAGCAAGCAACACGCAATGTCACAGTAATAGACAGGCACAACACAGAAATACCAAAAACAACACTTTGCCAACCCCCTCCCTACATCGGGGAAGAACAAATCCTGGATTTTTTTGACTGTGGACATTCAGCGTTAGATAGTACACAACCACAGTATATTCATACTGCAATATCTAGCTGTGAGACAGATGTGGTTTACTGCACAACTCCGCACATCTGCGTCAACATTCATCGAAATACAACACACAGAGGCTAGAAAGGCCACAAAACCACCTTCAAACTGCACTTACTTAACTGTAACTACGCGAGTGAGTGAGTAGATTCTTAACGGCACATCAGCACAATAAGGCTATACAGTGCTATTCACGTCGGTTCATGCTGGAAAATACAGGACAGAAGACGAATTAAAAATAGAGACAATACAGAAACTAAACACAACCTAGAAAAAAAGCAAACAACGCAAAACACATCAAAACAAAACTACCCTACTTCAGTCGCCTTTTACAACACTCAGCTAGGAAACGAGGTGGGCTTATTCTACAATGCTCCAGAGCCCACTGCCCACACCACAATAACTACAATCATTTGTATAAGTACACTCACAATGGTATAATTTATGATAATTATATACATCCATACATTAATTTGACACATATTTCGTATCAATTTTTAAAAAATAATTTGTTATTTTGAATCAAGCATTAGCACCATACAGTACAGGAGACTTGTATAATGCAGACTACAGAAGCCAACAAATACACAATAACAGTGATAACATAGTGACCATCATGGAATGTGTACACAAGTGAGTGAGTGAGTGAGCAGTGTTTTACGTCCCCACCAACACAGTATAGGTTATACGGGAGACGGTTTTTACAGGTCAAAAGACCCAACCAACAGTATCAAAGTACCGAAGGAGGAAGTTGTAAAGGAAAAAAACCCCAAAAACAAAGAAAACACAAATTACACATGCATAACACACAAAATATTAGACAAATACAGCATAGGAGTATAACACAGCAAGTCCCCTAGTCTACAGTTATATGGGGTGACTAGGGGACGGCTCCCACTGAGGGCAGGGTTGCCAGGCCTGAACGGCGGTGGGGCTGCCGCCGTGGTACCCCCGAATGTGTACACAAAGCTCATTCTGCTTCCTCTCAGGATTGAAACTGATGTTAACTTTTGGCCAGCACAGCTTTACGACAACATACACTTGAACTGAGACAGTCATGACTGTCAAGCAACGTGTTGAATTTGGGTGTGTGCCATGTGGGTGTCCTCTCCTTGAATAGTGAGGTTTTGTGACCGTCTATAACATATCCCCAATTGACCAGTTCTGTATTCTTGCAACTTCGATGTTGTATGTATGCTGTAGGCATGTAACAAGACAGGTGCTGTGTATCCACCCTCAGAATTGCTGAAAGCAACACTGTGCCAATCCTCTATATCAGGGAAGAACTAATTCGGGATTTTTGACTCTTGGCAGTCAGTAAAAAACAGAACAGATTAGGCAACATCAAAATTGCTGTCAAAGTTAAACCCCAAAAAAGTCAAATGAGTTGCTAACACATACAAAAATCTCGCGATGGTGTCGTGTGGGGTTGACACACAAGCGATTGTATCCATTTAAAATTTGGCAGAGTTGTATTGTTGCAGGTTAGTCAGCAGGCCGCATGACAAAATGCAGCGTTCACATTGGTACAGACTGGCATATGACAGAACAACAAAATCTATGACACTGTCAAACAAAGCAACAATCACGTCGAGCAGTACCTTAAGAACTACAAACACACTGGCTTGCACTGTTCTTGTTACTGCTGTGTTATCAACAGTAAATGCAACATACAACATATAGCATGTCAAAGTCATATTAATAATGTATAATGGCAGCAAACTACAGCATCATAAAACATTTCTTTTCTATCATGGAACACTGATTTCTGTGGCAAACAGAATTCTGAATTAATCTGTTTGCAAAATTGTCAGTGATGTGTCATGAATTCAACTATGTGCTATGAATTCATCTGAATTAGCACTGAACCAAGAATGGTAAAAGACAGCCTTATCTGCAGAAAGCACTGTGCTCGCCGACATCCAGCAACAAAAAAAAACAATTCTATAATTCTTAACTTTGTGAAACAAAACACACACAATATTTGCACAAAATCAAAACGACAGCATCACCGAGAGAGAGAACCATTGATTAGTTCTGCATGATCTTAGCCGATGTCAAAAATTACAAATAACGGCTCAACCCAGTCTGGCACAGGATGCTTTATAGCTGTACCAATATGGCAACAGTGGATGTCAAAGGGCTAAATTGCAATGAAAATATTAAGGCATGCACTTCAAAAGTTTGCAGATCATAATCTACTGACTTATTATTTCAACCCTTTTCTGACATTTTCATGCCATTTTGATGTGGTCATGGGTATAAATGAAGCTCGATAAAGTATTCATAACAGAATTTTTCCAAAGAAGTTGAGTTAAACGTCCTGCTCGACACAGTATAGGTCATTTCCGCGACGTTCTTCTCAGCCAGTCTCTTGAGTTTTCCAAAGGAAGAAAAAAGCGAAGTTATTGCAATAAAGCTAATCAGTGGTTTCACAGATACAAAAGTCACATAATCACTTTGAACCACATTTCAAAAGACTATTTACAGCAATGATCACGTCATGTTTGTTAATAATGCGTTAAAGGCTTGCATTAACACCAGACTGCATTGAATCCCTTGTAAAATCTTCTTACGCTGTGGGTCCTATATACAAGTATTACCCGTGTGACGTGATAAATCAATAATTTTGAGGAGTTAAATTGACTAGTTGGTCCTAGAATTCCACAATTTCACGAGTCCAGTATTTGTAACGTGTGTATAAGAAGGGAACATCAACACTGTATTCATTACTCTTCAATGCAACATTTACGAATTTCACCGGCAACGAAAAGCAGCTATCTACACAGCAGAGAGTCATAATGACACACATCGAGTGCATTGGGCCAGTACATAATACATTCCTCAGCGTTGGCACGTGTGGGGGACACGTGTCATCACATATGGTAAAGGTGCAGTACATCATTACTAGGACCCACATTTTTCCGCGAAAAATTTTGCCAAATTCCGCGGGCCAGCTCATGAAATTCCGTGGCTCACTGCAGCAAAATAGTCCAAATTCCGCGGCTCGTCATGACCTCCCATTTGTGACCGAAAATTGAGAGAGCTGTTCAGAAACTTCAGTTATTGAAGGCTGGCACTGTACTAAGTTATGCTAGCAACATAAAAAGAAAATCCTTTTTTTCTTTTCAAAAGTGCAATGAAACTCATGACTCATGACGCGAGTCAACTGAAATGAGTGACTGATGAGTCAGTCATCACTCATCATGCCAACGATCGTACTAGTCAGCAGTCATTTCGCAAACTCCGCGAAATTCCGCGGAAATGTTAAAATTCCGCGGCAAAGGAAAAATTCCGCGGCTCAGCTCAAAATTCTGCATCCCGTGGAAAACTGTGGGTCCTAATCATTACAAAATTGGCAAATGTGCAGTCTGTGGGACTACAGCATAACATACATGTTCAGCAATCAGCAGCATTATATGGCTCAGTAGTTAAGGCAAATATACTCTCAGCACATGTTTCAGACACACTGACACGTATTTGAGACACTGGTGCCATCGTGAAAGGCATGTGACCAAATCTGTCACATGCTCGACATAAAGAGGACAAGTTTGTTCTAGCACACACAATAATGACAATAGACGAAGGCCACAGTAATGTGAGTAAGTAGCAAGTAAGTGGACGCAGGTCAAACTTGAGATTCGTTAACAAAGTCCGCCGCCGACGCATTAGTCACGCGATCATTCTGTCGGGCTTTGCGAGCAGAACGCGGCCGATCTCTCTGACTGCTACTGACAGGCGTCGATGTGTGCTTCTTCCTTTTGTCTGCAGCATTCTCCTTGGTGGCTGTCAAACAAATGTAATGACATACAGTTACAGTAACACGTGATACCCTGGTACTAAAAGATGCAAATACGTAAAATTGTAACTAGAAAGGACTTAAGACCATATCAATGACAACAGTACCATAACCCTAAACTGCTTGGATAGGCTATGCTGTGGGTGACGACGACCTGGCTATCATTACTCGCCCAGTAACATTTCATAGAACTAGGTCGATCAGTTGGAGTGCAAAGATGGCTGGTGTAAAATATTTGCGATATAGGGACCTGGCCTCTTCAATGGTAGATTAACTAGGTAATACGAGTATGATCACTTGGTCATGATTCGTTTATGCCACAAAATTTAATAGCTCTCAGTAGAACAGTGTTTGCACGAGACTACGGAATGTTGAAAAAATTGGACTCTCAGGTCCATCTCCTCTGTGGCAGGTGAGGTCGACCTCAAAAAGTCTTCAACTGAGCAATTACCCTGCCAAATTTAGTTGTTGTAGCTTGAATGATGTAGGTGCAGAGTTTGCGGAGGGAAAAAAGTTTAAGCTCCTGAATGAGGCTAAAGATGAACCATGCGTATTCATGGTTTGAACTTGAGGATTATAACGCCAAAGCTCAGCGGTCTATCTGTGAATTAAGGAGTGCTGCAAACATTTATACTATGGGAATGGGACTCGACTCTTTTGGGTGAAGGCTGGTATTAACTTCTGGAAATCATCATCTTGCCCAGTCTAGTCATATTGCCATATATGGTAACTCTAGTCTAAGAGTGAAACAGGTAATAAAACAAAGAAGTTCATCAGAATAACTCTTACGTGGAACATTATCAGGTGTGTTCTCTTGCTGTGGATTCAAGTAGTTATCTTCACCAGCAATCAACATTCGGTCAAGTTCGTTCGAGTCGTCATTGGCTGTAGCTGAGAACACACTGTCTGCAGCCATCGCTGGCGTCTGCCCGTCTTTCGGTGGTGTACAAGGATCTGCTGTGTAGCTTGAGCTCCGCTTTCTAGCACGGCTTCTGCGTTTAGCCGAAGCTGACTCCAGGTCTTTGAATTTCTTTTCAATTTTCAGTGAGCCGGCAGTCTTCAGGGATGCGCCAGACTTCAGCTTTTTTACGCTGTCTCGTTTCTGTCAAATGTGTCAAACAAATGACATGTAGCAGATCAGCAAAGTCCTGTTGATGAAGAAAAATTTTTCATCGTCAAGAGTAAACATAAATGCTCCTAATTAATTACAAAGCATGGAAAGTTCTCACCACTATATCTAAAATGTTTCAAGCTCCGTGAAATCCATTAAGAAATTTGTTTCACATATTCAGATAAAAGCAGAAGGCAAAACACTGCAGACAATGACCATAAATACAACACTGTGCAGTGTATAAAAGCACAGGATATGCTATGTTTATTATGTCTAACTGTCTGTCACACGGGTCTGCCTTTAGAATGGCTAACATAAACTTTTTCATCACATGGTAGCTTCATTATCACGGGTTCTTCATACCAAATATCTTGCTACAGAAGTTGCTCCTGTACAGATAAAGTATTAAGAGATTCTACGATGATGCGCTATATAAATCTACGTGTTACTTACTTAGTAACTCAACATAGCACTACAATTTAGACAAAAATCTTGCTACAGCTAGAAAAAGAGACGGGCCAAACATATAGTTACTATGGAGTGCTAATAGGAAGTTACCGACTGAATGCCTATCTTACTCGTTTACATCAGTTAATCATTAAAGACACAGACTGCAGTCACTGTGGCTCTCTTCACGGGACAAAAAAATAAACAAGAAAACTAGCTATTGTAAACGAATCATGCGTAGATGACTGCAGTCAATTTATATCTTATACCACTATCATGTAGATAAATCGAGTACCAGCCTTCATCGGCTGGGGTTAAGGCGGGGTGTGCTCGCTTATGTCGGGCTGCAAGTAAAATTGTGAGCACCATACTTCGGTGGCACCTCGTAGTTCTGAGATGGCTTGCCCATGAAGAACTTATCCGGCTTTAACTTTAACTTTATCATATACCACTGCAGAGATGTATCGACAGTCGTTTATATAAATAATTCCATGGGGTGTTTGAAAACAGAGCAAGTAAATGTCAGTTCCTAAATGCATGGTGCTATGCATAGTGCAGTATGTCATGCTGTTAACAAAGCGTCCACCCGAACATCCGTCCATCAAGATCCAGTACTCTGTCAAAATACTGCTGAACTTATTTCACCACCTGATAGCCCCCACATTACAGTTTTCTCAGAACTAATCACTGCTACAAATTCCAAAAGTATCACCTCTAACGGAACCTAAGTAGAGGTGGGCTATAGATGACAATGTGCCAAATAAAGCTCCATCTGAAGTGAGGAATCCTTCAAATATTAATTTAAAAATTAATTAATTAATCAGTATGCATTTGTTTATGCTGTGCACAATACCTCATCACTCTTCTTCTCATCTTCGTTCCACCGAAGAGGCATCAAATACTCATCAACTGTCAGAACTTCTTCCGGGCCTTCAGCGTCGCCGCCGACATCATTGATCAACTCCTCAGCCTTGTAGTCACCATACAACGGCATCCGCATCTGCTGGTCTCCCTGGCAACAGACACACACACAGTCAATAATGAAAACACAGACGTACTCTATATTATTCACTAGTACTGACGAACATTTCACGAATGACAGCACAAAATCAGCTATTATGTCGGCAATCAACAGCAATTATAGTTACCTAAGAATGCTACAATATTTATTATTATTAATTATGAAAAGGTTATAGTGATGTTGCCATGTAAAGCATTACAGGAGCAGTTTACATAGTCAACAAAATTTATGTCATTGCACCCAGAAACCAGCGACGGTTGTGAAACATTAATGTCTTGTTTAAACAAGACATTAATGTTTCACAACCGTCGCTGGTTTCCGTGTGCAATGACCTAAATTTTGTTGACTGTGTAAACTGTAAAGTGCCCCTGTTACGTGACAACATCACTATAACCTTTTCATAATTAATAATAATAAATTATTTAATTAGAATATTTACATCTGCAGCTTTGTGCTGGTTGGTCAAGAAGATAGTAATAACAATAAGCACAGACGGACCTCAATGACTAAGTAGCGGCCGGGATCGCGAGCCATCTTAGCGAATTCCTCTGACAATTCAGTGAATGAAGGACGACAATCGGCATCAGCTAACCAACCTGTCATCAACAACGCAACACAGCATAATTATCAACAACTGAGTTAATTAACACATTGATTAATTATTTACCTATGAGTTAAATAGCTAATTACTGATTAATGCTTTTAAACAGTGTGATAATTGTAAACTCAAAGCGTTTCAAACATTGTTCCATGCAGAATTCTTCTGAAGTTTCAATATTAGTTGACAATCATAACTGTCAGAAGTTTATGATAAACACTCTTCAGCCTACACAACGTCAAGCCTGCTTTCACCATCCTTACTACTTAATTCCATCTTTTACGTCATCCATAAAAATGCACCAGTAGTATTTTTCCCACTCCATCAGCATTGAATAGTCAGTCTGTGTACTTCTTCTACACCAGAACTGGTTAAAACAGCTGCGATCACAAACCCACGTGGCTAAATGAATTCAAAGCGAAGACGACTGATTACATTTGATGAGAACCATGTAGACGTCTATGGTACAGATGGCAGGCTGCGGGAGACGCGTTCCACGCTGAAGATAGGCAGCAATGTCTACCGCACGAACGTCCTCATATGGTCGCTGGCCGTATGAAAACAACTCCCAGAGAGTCACGCCTGCAAACACACAATAGCATACATAAACTAGTTTATGTCCAGTTATTATCCATAATACACTGTGGTTCAAAAAACGTCATCATTTTTACAACAACAATAATTCCGTTGATCCTAAACGGATTTGGATAATATTTGGCAGAAATACTGCCAGAGGAATTAACACTCTGTTGCTATGCACACTTACTTATTATTTGATCATGCAGCTAGGAACCAGCTTGTGTTGCCATGGTAACTGATTTGAAGAAGCAACGAGCCCAGGAACTCGCGGCGGCAAACTGCATCGCACCTAATTTGTGCTAAAAAATTGTTGCGTCAGTTTCTGCGCTGGCTGTTGACTTCATTTTCTTCGTAAATGAAAAAGATTTTCACGGTAACTCCACCAGTCAACAATCAAAATGAGTGCATGTATGTTCCCACGACTACCATGATGTGACGTCGCTGCCAACCAACTCTTACGTACCCGCCTGACCTTCAGTAAATCACTGATGGTATCAGCTACTGATGTCTCAAAGATGGTCTGCTTGGATCACATGTTTGTGGACCCTGGCACAGAGATTAATGGCAGCTAGTACCATGATGAACTTTTGTTGAAATGACTGCTGCCAGTGATCTGCTAACTATCCAATTTTACTGTTTGTTCATTGACAGAGTTGAACTGTCATGCTGCAAAGTAAAATGTGTACATATGAAACAGGTGTGGTGGAATATAAAATATACATTTTGTTACCAGTTGTGTAAGGTATATTTCTGGTAAATATTATCCAAATTAGGCAGGGTTCAATGGGGTTATTGCTGAAGTAAAAGGGGTGACATTTTCTGAACCACAGTGTACATGACGATCACACATAACATCACACAGAAACATCTATCCACTAACAGCTGATAGCATTTTAAATTTGATGTTCATTTAACTGCCTATTTTTTTCCCACAATTATTCCTCTTTGTGCAAGAGACCATTACAAATCGGTAAAAGCCTTAAATGATGTCAATTTCTGATGAATTGTTGTTTTCTTCATTCCTCGTCACAAAACAAAATTCACTTTATGTACTGCACATTCTCAACAGACATGCACACACACAGCCTTTTCAGGTATCCATTCACTTCTTCACTTATAGCTTTTTTTCATCATTTTGAAACTTTCTGATCTCTTATCAGATTACCTGTCAGTTTTTCAGCATACAAAAGTATGTTTAACACCGTGCCATGTCACGAACGAGTGCTATGGCATACACATTTACAGTACAAGTAAATCTATGCTTTATTAAACTAGCCATACTGTTATACTGCTACTACTGCTGATAAAACTTACCGTAGCTCCACACATCACTTTTGTGTGTGAAGCGCCGCTGCACAATGGACTCCAAAGCCAGCCACTTGACAGGCATCTAACAGCACAGATAATTCACAACAGTCATCACAACTAAGCAAACAGTCTTTGCACCAATAACAAACTAAAAGTAATAACTAAACAAAACTACAAAAAAATCTCCATCTAACACAAAGCTGTGCAACCAAAAAATAAACTGCAGAAACTGTAACAATTAAAACGTGACTACAGATATCGTTTAGTACTATCTCCATGGTGCGGACCGTATCTATGCTCTGCAAAGCATAGCTAACAAACTGACAATGACGTAAACCACTGTTTCACAGCAGGTCTTTAGGCACCATCCACGCAACTCTTTTTCAGGCATTATCAGGTCTGTTCTGTGCACTGTTTTGACAATTTTCACACTTTAACGTTTAAGACATCACAAAGATACAACAGCATAAAACGAATGCTGAATTGGATTGGATTGAGCAGTGTTTTACATCCCCGCCAACACAGTATAGGTTATATGGGAGACGGTTTTTACAGGTCAAAAGACCCAACCAACAGTATCAAAGTACTGAAGGAACAAATAGTACACAGACAAATCA
>Ga0056114_1000842_pt1 | contig 12302 bp, 10 predicted proteins | sample WorMetHERISLAND1_FD_77005 | JGI IMG/M metagenome (GOLD analysis project Ga0056114, IMG submission 77005) | Marine gutless worms symbiont microbial communities from Max Planck institute for Marine Microbiology, Germany - Olavius loisae HERON... ...
AGATTTCAAACTGTGTATAACTATATAGGCCTAGGCCTAAACTTTGAAATTCAGGGAAATGGAATTCGGTGAAATGAAACGAAACACGTCGAATTGGAGCAATTTTTGCATGCTTTTACGTCGTGCGGGTTTCACAGCGTCAGCTGGGCTTTCTTGTTTTATATTTCTGGTAATATGCAGCAGACAAGAGCTAGCAGTCTATCAGCTTTTTAGTGCAAGTTAATCACTTCTATGTCATATCATAATAACCAGGGTATGATTGGACCGGAACTCGTTGGCACGGTGTTAAGTTGTTTTTTTAAAGAGTGGAACGGGATTCCAGTTCATTTTTAGCCAAACGTGACTAAACGTCATGTTCGGCTATTGTCATACCAATTCCAGCTGTCTGTACGTCTGCCTGTCATCGGTGATGTTCGTGCACCTTAATGTGGGGTTTCAATTTTCCAGAGATACTTTTGTAGCTTGGCCATCTGGGGTACTGCATACAACACATTGTGAGGATCGGTCATGGAAATCACCCCCCCCCCAACGAAATTTGGTCAGCTGATTCACACGAAAATCATGCCACCAGATGTCAGAAGGCTAAAATGCAACAAATTCAATTTCGTTTTACAGACCTGCCCCAGACCACCTATCTGGATTAAAGGGGTCATAGCTGTAAGGAAAAGGAGGGGAAGGGAAAGAAGAGAGAGAGGAAAGGGACGGGAGAAAAGGGGAAGGAAAAGAGTGAGCGTTCCAGTTCTTCTTCATTTACAACTCGAACCCTGACAATATCGCAGAACTAACATTACATTTTAAATGCTTTGGATAACCAACTATTAGTCGATACACTAAATATCCTTCTAGTTAACATACACTGCAGTCAGACACAGCCACACATTATGATATCCGAAAATTGGCTGCTGTAAAGTGTACTGATGTAAACGTAAAATGCCACAGCCGATAGTGTCTTACAGAGTCAATGCATTACTTGCCGTGACATAACAAACCTTTTTTGTTTTGACAAAGTTCCTAACATAATCGCGGTTCTCTGTCAATTCTCTTTTCTGCCGACGAGACAATGTCGGTTGCTTCCTAATAACACAGTCCAAACGACATCAGTTATTCAACTAGTTGTAGCATTTTGAGCTTCACAAAAGTCAGCAAAAATACAAAGCAAAATACCTGTTGTTCAACAATAGAATCAATTTATAATAAGTGTTGGGACTCTTTTGTTGTTTAATTATTAATTATTAAGAATGATCAAAATAATCACCTTACCTGCCTTTCACAGTACACCTTCAGTCACGTATTAGTTCCATGAGACCAGTGGTTGGGTACGTCAAGGGAATCCAACATGTATGAAGTCTGTCTCAAGCAATAACAATGATGTTCCTCTACTCATCCAGGAGTATATCCAGATTAGCAAGCTCGTGACTGAAAACTGCCAGCAGCAGTAACATACCTTCATTGCTTTTTAACAATGGTTGAATGGCGTGAAAGACATGCCACCAGTAAATTATACTACTGCAACAATCCCAATTATTTCTCTGGGACCAACTGAACATCCACTAAAATTATCATGTGTAATTGATGTGTACAATGATTTTCCACAAATCTGCACCTGAAAAAGACCCATTGGACAGAATATAACACTACAAGACAAACAACCATACTTACTACAACAAGCATGAAAAATAAGCAAACTACTGTTATCATATTGTAATAACGTGTCATTCATTCATTGATTTCTGGTATGCACCACTAGCAGTGCGTAGTGCTAAATGTAGACATATCTTCAGAGTGGGCGATTCTAAGCCACGTCAATTGCTTCATTCGGGGAGATATTATTGGATTTCAGGTCCTGCTAGATAGGTTTTCAGCCAAGTAGTACGAGGGCATCCCAGGTGGTCTCTGCCAGATCTCCAATCTTCTTGGCATCTGTTTCACCTAGCATTCAGGCAATGTGGCCGAACACCAAGTCAATGTCAATGTCGAGCTTCGACAATAGGTTGGTGGTCCGTCTCACATCATCAATACGTACACAGTGGTACCATTTGATTCCTAACAGCTTTTGCAGACACCATTACCGATAATCGAGAGCATCAATATTGTGTGCATCTCTCTTGGTAACTGCCCAGCACTCACAGCCGTACAGGAAAATGAACTGAATGCAAGTATTATTCAGCTTAATAAGTGAGTGATAAAAATACAACCATGTGACCATATCACTACATACTTTGCTGAGTGATTGGCAAGGAAGATGAGAAACAAGGAGATCAGCAAGAAGATGACCCATGCATAGTAGTGATACGGCTTTGGCAGAATGAGCCAGATCACGTGCACCGGAGCCTAAACAATCAGACACACGCAGCTCTACACTAATATCCTACGTTTAAGTAATGCAGCAGATGACAATGAGAGCCTATTACAGGCCAAGGAGTGCCATGGGAGCTGCCAGTGCAAGCTCGGTGTAACAGTTCACTGATGTCTGCAACAAAGTGACCTGCTCCCAATACCTTGCAGATTGCTGTTCATCTGTTTCCAACGTCATAGTATGTCAGCGGCTTCAGTCTGACAACCATCGCCAGTTGATCGTCCCACGTCATCATCACAGTAGGTTTGGTTGTTGTATGTTTTCTACTGCTGGCATGACAGACTGTAACTCACTGCCTATTACATCCGGGATCCACTGCTCACCTCTGACACTTTCCAAGTCGGCATTGCAGACACTTGTATTTGCAATATACTGAGGCATAGCAGCGCATTAGAGGCTGGGTGTAATGTGCTATCTAAATGTTACACTTTACTTGATAATGTCTGTAACATGAAGCAAAGCATTTGTCCCCAATCAAAAAAGCTGATTGCCGATAGTTGACAGCCATGATGACATTGAAGCTGACTGTGGGCGGGATATAACCTTGCTAATATTTCAATGTTGTCAACCAGCAGGAAAACTAGCTACAATGGTGAAACAAAACCACATACCAGGTACACAAGCAGTGCCTCAGTACCAGAAGAGCCAAGGAAGGAGCTGAGCACATCTCGAGACATGCTGTGAGCCATAAGATCGACGAACAGAAGCAGTGGGATAAGTGCTCCAAGGACACAGAACAACAGACTCTTTATTCTTGCCTGAAAGTTTCTAGATCGATCAGCGCTGGACAGACAAGTGTAAAAACCAATCAGCCATCTGAAAACTAAATTCACACTGCAGTCCAGAGATCATTAGTGATGTTCCCAAAGGACCGCTACCTTAGCTGACCTTCTTACCAGTGACTGTCTACTTGCCATGTTACAATCAGTATCTCACCCTGCACAGTCATACTGCAAGTAAACGACCACAGATTTCCACTGCAGCCGATGACATTGCACAATAAATCTATCAGAAATATATATGGCCATCGCAGCTTTCCATATGATGTGGTTCTCCAAGCCATCTATTTTTTTTGCAAAAAAAAACAACTACAACGGTCTTGTTTGACAAAGCTGCTATTGTGACTTGTTAGCAGTTTAATGACACTCACTGTAAGACTTTCAAACACAAAAGTCACAAGAAGAGTTAATAAAATGGCTTTTACAAGTATGCCTTATATGTTCAGACTAGCGTACTACACACATCCCTTTGTTGTCAGGGATAACAATACTCGGTATTTTCATCACTCCTCACACTAGATGATTCTCAGAACACACTGACAATATGAAGCAAGTATGAAATAGCTTTAGAGATTTCCTAATTCTAACACATAAGTCAACTCTCAACTACAGAGTGTAATGCTGACATTACGAAGGACAAGCACTAAACCTATCAACGGCGATTTTCTCGTCGATGCGAAGAGCAATCTGTTCACAGTCACGCTCCAGTGTGTTCAGTGTGTTCTGCACCGTCAGATTGATAGTCTTCTCGATGTCTTTACACGCATCATCAATCTGGTTCATGCAGCGGCTCGGCTGTCAGCAACACACAGCAAAAGAACCAAGTTTAAACTTGTACCACGGACAAAGCTGAAACATTACAGTGCTATACAATGAGCGACACAGTTCTACGTTCAAATACCATTTGTATCGTTATATCAAGGTGTAATAAAGAAACCATGTGCACAATATGCCTTTGCGCACTAAGGAAACCTGACTGCCTGTCACCTACAGCTATTCACTCGGCTAAGGTAAAAACTAATCAAAGAAACCCACCCATTAAGTTCAATGAACACAGGCTACAGCCAAGCATAGCACTGTGACAATTTACATTTCCAAAACCTCTCAAGCACTACTACAGGCTGCACCATGGTGGAACAACACCTCAGTGACAAATGAGGCCAATGTTTTCTCAGTATTCAAGTACTGTGTAGCATAGCAGCAACAACAGTAATTAAAGTTAGTACCAGAAAGTGTCACAACAAAAGACGGCAATCAATCAATCAGGTAGGCGCATCATACAATTTCACTGCAAAGTCAATCACACAAAATTACCTTTCCAGATGGATTCGGAATATATATTGTTGGCATTTCAAAACCAGTTCGATTTAGTCCTGGTCTTTTGCACAACTCTTGCACAATCTGCATCATCACTCGCTGCAAAAAAACATTACAAACTAAAGAATTTCCAAACTCGCCAACTGCTACGTAACTATCCTCCAACCACAGGAATAACAACCAAACCACAGCAGCTTGCTTACAGATGAACAATGTAGTCATTAATTTAAAAAAGTTTGATACAACAGATTATTCCAAATTTCCACAGCTGTTGGCAATCCCAGTCTGTCTATAAGTTACATGTTATGCTGCTGTACTGCACATGCATTCGCAGTTAGAAACGCAAACACACAAACGCCAGTTAAGACCTCTTTTTTCACGAGGAATCTCACATGGCTTCCAACTTAAATCAGATGAAGAGGACAAATTCTAATCCGTGCATCCATTTGGAACTCAGCAAAACATTTCACATCACATTACACTTCACATCCTGCAATAATATATTACTAAGCTGAAAGCAGGTAAAATGGTATGCCAATTCACAATGATAACTGCCATAACGACAACGTCTCATTCCTGTTTAACATTCTCATCCAAAACCTATCTGATGCTGACGAGCTTTTTACCATTACTGCTACTAATGTTACTAATATCATCATTTTCTCTTTCTTCTCTTCCTGGGCATGTTACGTGGATGCATTTCAGCAAAGACTCAAACGTCACTTGAGAAACAGTCACCTGTCTGTCACCTTCGTGGCCGGCCTCGTCAGCTTTACTCAAGTAGAACCTCATCCTGTCTGCGTGTTTCTCATTCAAATTCTCGACCAATGACAGCGTGCGTTTGCACAGCGCTTGACCAATCGGGTCAAAGAAGACGAATATCAAGTCGGCAATGTCGCCTACAATCAACAGCAGAAGATCTGTCCACAATAGCTGTTCCACACTTACAGCAACTACATTGAATACAACACCCAACGTTGGGAGAAAAGATCAGTGATAGAATCAAAGGATTCCACAACATCACTGACTCCACAGGTTCCAGGGGTCTGTCGTACAGAAAGCATTACCTGGATCACCGTATTACAAATGATGCCACAATGAGGCCTTGACCGTTTCTGCTTCAAAATTCATTTCTGTGTCGCTCCAGTGTAAGTTTTTTGGAAAAAAAACGAAAATTAGTGGACTTTGCCTTTAAGAAGTGGCTATAAAATACTTACAAACTTATTTTTGGTGCCTATGTATCAGAAGTAGTCTCTGCTTTATGGCTCAGACAAAACTATGTCAAACTAGGACTGTGTGTGTGTGTTTCTGGATGACACCATCTCACCAACTATGATAAACTACTCGAGTACTTCACTGATAATGACTGCGCCTAACTTTCATCTGTTGCAAAATGCAAGCAAATGGATAGCAGTTGTGACTCATAAAGGTGACAGTAACAATTAAACCAGGTTGACCGGATCTCATTCCACCACCTTAACCTTAACCTTATAATTAATAATAATAACAACATTGACAATTTCTAATGCGCCGTAACATGATGCAGTCATTACAAGGGTGCGGCATGTCTGGACAATTTGGACTTAGTCAGCGGAGTGGAGATGTGTCTTTAGTGCCGTCTTGAACGAGCTAACTGTCTCCCATGCTCGTATGTGCACTGGCAGTTGGTTCCAGACCTTGAGACCCGCCACAACAAATGTGCGGGTGCCACACTACAAAGTCACCACGAGTGGCAGATCGGAGTCTCGTGGTAGTACAATGGATGGAGATGTAACATAGAACGCAGACAATACATTAAAGCATAAGATAATTACTGACATTAATTTGACTCATTTGTCTTATGTGGCTGTAACCTGACACAGAACCTCCAAACTGCAATGACACAAGTACAGTAGTTCAGTGGGACCCACCAAGCCACAATATGGCTCTGTTGACATCAAATGGATACTTCATGTCACCATCAACCAAACCAGGTGTGTCGATGAACGTCACCAAGCTGAATTTCTTCTGCTTCGACGTTGATATTTCTGTCGTGAGATAGTCAATAATGCCTGCACAGCATGCAAATCCACATATTCTCCCTAAGTAAAGCCAAAGGAGCTCATACACAGAACGGAACAACAATAACAATAAGAACGTATCAGTAACATGATCCACAGGCTGAGTGACAAAGTATACACTAGTGGCAATCAGACTTGGCAACTCAACAATCAATGTACCAAACACTGGTTTTTTGCACAACCAGCCTAATTTGCCGACTTTTTTCATCTGGTTCTACATTATATCTATAGGCACAATTATCAATGTATTAAATACAATTCTATAAGCAACAAGATGACTACCGTCAATTTGACGAAGTGGGTCAAAATGAGGATACAGCAGCAGTGTTGCAACTCCCTGTAATAATACACACAATACATTGCAAACATGGGCAACATAGTTTAGTAATAGTTTCAATTCGATGTACACTGCTTTTGCACTGAATGTACAAATGATGTCCACAGATCACATCATTGCAGTTTGAACTGCCAGACACAGTTGTTACTCACTTAGATCTGCATTAAGAATTCATCACTTTTACATTTTTACCATTATACAAGATTACATCAGAGCAGATCAAACAACATCCAATTTTTAATTCTGAAATTTTACAAAGTATCCAATCAAAGTGTGTGTATTTTGGATGCAGTATGCAAACATGGGTCAGAATATGTTCTTTTCCATATACACATGTGAAGGATTGTGGGGTGTTGGTAAAACTCCTCTTTAGCTGGAAGGAAAAGGCCTCATAACAGAAATTAGTGCAATACCATCAATGTTTCACGTTTTCTGCCACTGGTCACCAACGTGAAGCCTTGTGTCTCTATGGCAACACCAGTACGTTGAACATGTTCCTCAATATACCTGACAAATCATATACCAACACACTTGCTTACTGCAAATAAGCACTCTTGATTAATTAAATTAAATGGTTAATTCATGCAAATGTGATGAATGATAACAAAATTTTAAAAGTTAAAACTGTCAATGACTGATACTTAATTAATGGCACAATTAACTGCCGACCATTTCTTGCAGTAACCCATTATCTGAACCCTCGTCACAAAAAGAAATCAAACAAATAATCCTGGAATAGTGGTAGGCAAAAGATCAGTTAATGCTGAACTTTGGCCAATGATTTTGCTGAACATTCTGTTCAGTTCGGATCAGCAACGTTTACCATCTCCCATATAACCTACGTATACTGTGTTGGAGGGGACGTAAAACACTGCACAATCCAATCCAATCAGCAACGTTTCACACGGATGTTATCATGTTCATCATGTTATCGTTATGTCACAGCACTACCTAAGACATTACGACATGTTGGTGGGTACTGAAAACTGTGAAGGAATAACTTGTTGCTTTGGCCAGAGATCACATATTTTACCATCACACCATCACCACTTAATTCTAATACTTATGAACTACACTACTACCATGCACTGAAGAACTCTCTTAAAAGTGAAAGCACAGCAACTACTATTAACTAACTGCAAATTTTCACAGCCGACCTAGAGCCGTTCACGCATATTTTTCAGAAAAGTTATTGCAATTGCTATTTCTCAAAAATGCAGTAATAAAATATTGAAATGAAAAAAAAATGAAGTCACCAGATTCATACCAGTTAATAAAACTGCTCTTCCCTGCAGAATGATTGCCAATCAACATTACACTTATCTTTTTCCGTGGTGCTAGCAGCGACAGGCCAACGCTTTCAGCAATGTGAATTAATCCTACACAGCATTAAACACATATGAATTAAAGATGCTCAAAATAGCACCTCAACAACATCATCAGTGATGTAAGGTCGGAAGAGCACAGCACACTGTTGGTCATGGCTCACTGTCATGCTAGCCACTGATGATTGAGATTACACAGCAGCTGACCAACAAGAGATCAGACATGACGGCAGCGTCCACACTGATGTCTTCTAGCAGGTGGTAGGCAAAATGCCATCTCTATTTCAGTGTGCTGCCAGTTAGTGAAAAACTCTGTCCAAGCTGGCTTTTTCACCATACAGGTTTGATCATATATTTTAATGAAGACAGACCCACAGTCACACGGTTGGTAGCAGAATGCAGGTGAATAATTTTAGTTACCGGTACTGACAGTATAAGTTATATTTGGATATTCACGAGGGTTCCACAGAGAGGGGCATCAAACAACAGCGGGCTGTTGAAAACGGCAATTTCCAGTACTGTCACTCGTTACTTCTTTAGACTCTTTATAGGTAAGGCAAACAACAGTAACCTTAGGCCTGTAAGTAAGTAAGTAAGTAAAAGTAAAACGAACATTTATATAGCGCATTACCAAAAAATCTGTAATGCGCTGGACATGCGATACATCTAATATAACGTGAAGAAGTAAGTCTTCAAATGACGCCCGAAAATGTCTAAAGTCATCTCTGGATCTCTCAGACTGTCCGGTAATGCATTCCAGACCGACGGACTTGCCACCGAAAACGCCCGACAGCCAAACGTCTTCCGACGGCATCGTGGAACGATCAGTTTCTGTTGAGCAGCAGATCGCAGGTACCGACGTCCAGTGACCTCCGACGCCGACGTGAGGAGGCTTGTCAGGTACTGTGGAGCGGTCCCATGTAGCGAACGGTATGCCAGTACTGCCAAATGTAGCGCACCCGGTCAACGACGTCGAGCCAGTGCATGCAGCTCTTCATGCCGCAGAAGAGACAAGCCGCTGTCGTACTTCTGTGTGTTGCTGATGACATGGGAAGCAGCATTCATAACTCATTGCAGCTTGTCTGTGGTGGATCTCGGTGACTCTGCCAAGACCACGTTGCAGTAGTCAACACTAGATGTCACAAATGCATGGACAAGTGTCGCTGTTAATCCCACGTCCAGCGAATTGTAGTGAATGATGTCAGCAGACTTTAAAACTAAAACACCTGTGGAACCGTGTGGTTTGTTTGCGACAGCACAGCTTTCTTGTTATTGAATACTGACACAGTCAGTGACAGGCACATAAACAGACAACTGTCAGAGATTCACACGGTTAAACAGTCTCCCATATTTAGGATACAGCAATCTGGCAGCAGTGCCATCTTAACCACAGGCCAAATGGGCCACTGGCCCAGGGCCCTGAGCTGCACGAGGCCCCATTATGCCACTGGAATTTTTTTACTGTTTGATTTCTAAACCGTCTATATGACATGCTGCAGACTGACTCAGCATTGAGTGCAGGAGTCCGTTTGGTACTTAGCAGAACGACGGTCACATAATCACATTAACTTTACAACGTTCATTTTGCTCTAGGTTCAGTTACTATCTTTCAGAGGCGAATTCTGAGCTCAAATTACACAATGCAACATGACAAAACAGACAATTAACAGATGCTACTTTTGTGTATGAAAAGCAATAAAACTCACCTACATGAATCTAAATTCAAAAATTTTCTGTACACCTCAAATGCCCCATATAAAGGGGACAGAAAGGAAGAAAAGGGAAGAAAAGGAGAAAAGGTGGAGCAAGGGGACAATGGGACGGATGGGATAAAAGGCAAGGGAGGAAAGAAAAAAGGGGAGAGTAGGAGAAAGGATAGAGTAGAGCAAAGGGACTGAAAATTAGACGTTGACCGAATTTCGGCTTCGGTTTCAGTTTCGATGCCGAATGAGGATAAATGGGCACTTTCGGTGGACAATCGGTTTCGGTCGAATGCAGTCGTGGCACCACATTCACTTTCGGTTTTGGCGGGCTGCAGTTGGTAAATTCAGTGGTTGACAAATGTAGGTCACAGAGTTGTGGATGCCAGAGTGAGCCAAAGATGGGGAGTCATTTACCTCACTGTGTACTGACTACTGTATATACTCGCGTATAAGTCGCAAAATTTACGACAAAATCTTGACCTAAAAGTTAGGGTGACAACTCGCGGGTCATAAAATAAAGAATTTTTGTCCAGCCGCTGAAATACGCAGTTTCCGACAAACTGGTTACCGCGGCGCTTCTACGCCGCTGACAGTTGAAGCTGCTGGACGGCCGACCGTGTAGCGCCACATGACAACGTCCTTGTGTGACGTCCACTGATGTGCTTGATTACTGGGTACGGGGACAATGACTGCCTGACCAGCCATCACTGATAAGTGAGTCATACAACAATGATGTCACACATTTTTCACGGAAACGCCGCTCTCTTCCCATTGCCTCCCCTCGTTCACTGTCAGATTGCCGTAGCCTACTATGGTCATACGATTGACACCATGGTCTCAGTTACGCATCAGCGGTCACGTAAAAGGTCACGTCGACGGCAGCGCCCTCCTCCAGCGCCGTGACGCCAGTGGCCTTGACGTCGGTCACCCATCACAATGACGCTGTAGACGGTGCAGCAGTAGGGCATCAGACTTCTGTGCATACTATCTTTAAATAATAGGCCTCTGTTGAGTTTATCATTAGCCAACCTTGCATCCAGTACAAGTCCTCAAAAGCCACCTGCATCTTATACGCGGGTCAATGATTTTGGACCACATACGGACTCGATTTTTAGGGGGCAACTTTTATGTGAGAGCGACTTATATGTGAGTATATACGGTACGTAAAGATAACCGAGGAACCGGCAGCGTCTGTGTTATCTGCGTCTGCATCTGGAAATGTGAGCCCTGGCATTAACGACACTGCTCGGCTCACATGGTGGGAGTAAGGGTGAAAGACATCAGATGTGCGGGCAAGTTAAGCAACGGACACTGGGCAGGATTCGCCGGCTCTATAGCTGTGTCAGCCCGAACACTAATGACTTTCAGTTTCGGTTTTCAGCCGAAAGTCCCACTTTACTTTAGGTGGCACATACGGTTTCGGCCGAATGTGTTACGCCACTTTCAGCTTACTTTCGGTTTCGGCTGAAAGTGAAATTTTCGCTTTCGTTCGACCACTACTGAAAATGTGGTCCGTGGCTGCAGCGACCTCAAGACAGCACTGTCGGGCAGCCCTACTCGTCTGCTTTAGGGTGACAAGATAAGTTTGCTTGGGACGAGTGCCGATTAAAGTGCGCTATACTGTGCGTTATAACTAAAAGTGTGAGTTTTATTTTATCTACTTTTATTTTTTAGAAATTTTATGCTGGAGAGGGCCGGGCAAGCCCTCTCCAAGATCCACCCCGTTGCAAAACTAAACGACGAAACTCAAAATCACCACAAAAGCTAAAAGTTGAATCCACATTAAGAATACCGTAGCACCCGTTAATCTTTACTCTACGGTGTCCCTAAAACATGATGGGACAGACGGAACAGTCTAAAACAGTTAACGACAAGGTGACGTGATCGCGATTCGACGGGACAGGCTGACGGGACAGACGGGACGTGGCTTCCTTGCGACACGAGCGAACAAGTCTAAACTTTCGTGCTTGTCTGTCTCGTATTGCTATTTGCATTCGTTCATTTTTAGGATATCAAAATTAATAAACGTAATTTTAAAGTTATACGTTGTTTGACTAGGGTTATCTGAGGCAGCTAGCGCAGCAATTAGCTGTCCCGTCTGTGCCGTTTTGGAGTAGCGCTATGCGGACATCTTCAAATCAGTTAGGCCAGTACTTGTCCCGTCTGTCCCATCTGTCCCGTCATGTTTTAGGGTGACCCTTACTCGGGTACCGGTCGATCCGCCCCAGAGTCGATCCGCCCCGGGTCGATCCGCCCCACGTCGTACCCAAACGCGGTCGATCCACCTCAACTTCTGGGACGATCCTCCCCAAGTTTTGGGTCGTTCCGCCCCAACACCCATAAGCCTAAGTATACGTTAATTTGCAACAAATTATTCCACAGAGCCCATCGCCGTCGACTTGTCAATATAGTATATGACATTCAA
>Ga0056114_1000843_pt1 | contig 12285 bp, 5 predicted proteins | sample WorMetHERISLAND1_FD_77005 | JGI IMG/M metagenome (GOLD analysis project Ga0056114, IMG submission 77005) | Marine gutless worms symbiont microbial communities from Max Planck institute for Marine Microbiology, Germany - Olavius loisae HERON... ...
CATTGAACATTTGATGTAAAAACTGCATGATGTGACAGTTACTTTAGACAATAACTGAGACAATAAACACGTTGTTTCCTGTTGTTACTTTCTTAAAATGTGTTGTTACAGAAGTCGTCATGTTCGCAATTGTTGCTTTTAATTAAGACACTGACATATTGCACAAGGTAGTGTAGCGACACACTTGAGGTGTGGTGAGATCTTAATGATAATCTTATTACAAATTTTCTTCTGATTCTGACAGTGAAAGAATTTTGAAAATCGGTTAATAATTGACAAAGTTAAGGCGTTCAACATAAACTGTGCCTTTTTGGGGCCACCCTGTATACTGTTTGATCCTATTCAGCGTGGTCAACGGCACGTAATAGCTCTAGCTGCGACAATGTTGGCAGCGTGATTTGCAGACTCCTGCAAGAGCGCAACGACTGGCTATGATCTGTTATGTATGCCGGGTTGTCGATTGCACAACGCACGACTCCGCGCCGCGCTGATTGTTCTTAACTCGTGGCAGAGACCGTTGACCGCGAATTATACATCGATCAGCTCACACAAGACAATGTCAACATTGACGTAACCGACTGAGTGTCTCACCGCAGTGCCCGCAGAGTGCGTGTTCTTAACGCCACGGCTCTATATTGATTGCCAAACAGGCTATAATGAGTGAGGCTATAAAACTATGCTGCAGTGCAGTGCAGTCGCACGTTCCCCGACATACATGTAACCGTTCATACTCAGTGACAGACTACAGCAGCATGCAACACGATACGATACGATAGCAGAGTTTAACGTGGACTAAAAAGAAATTAAGTCTAGCACACGTAACCATAAACAAAAATACGAAGAAACTAAATAACAAACATGCAGCTGGAGAACAGCAGACGTCATCTTTTGGCTCGAGGTTTAGTCTGCTTCAGTGAACTACTGCTGGCGGTTTGTTGTTGTCTCGTAGTCAGGTTGAAACGTCTGCCCGGCGCCAGCGGCTTGGCTGTTCTTCTGACAACACTGCTGGCGGCATACTGGTACTGTCACTTCAGCTCAGACAGCAGACTTCCGACTGTGCGACAAGGCCGCCCGGGTCTGACCGGGTCGAATTCCACCACGTTGCGTTACGTGAACCCAGCCGTCATCGAGGTTATAAGTGATGCTAACTTCACCGACCGCCTGGCCGATTTCAACGTCCAGCTGGGCATTCTACGTAGCCAGCTGCGAGATCACCGATCTCACGAGCGCGGCGGTAACTCAACGTCGTCGATCTGCGACGCAGACCATCTCGGTACAGGTCGACAGCGGGTCATAAGCGGCACCAGAGAAAACTACATCGACCAACTGAGCAACAGTTCGGACGTCGTCACCGTCGTTCTGCCGTGGCTGGGACCGCGCCGAAACTGGACGTCTCTGGCGGACTTTTCCAACGTGCCGTACCAGCGCTACCACGAGTGGACGGCCGACAACGTTCTGTGCTCGTGGATCGAGACTCCGCGATTCATCAAGGCCCGCTACGACTCCGTCTATCGTCGGACGTGCGTCAGACGGATCAACTCGACCGCGTCGCCGCGCTCTCTGCTACCGGTTCACCTCAACGCGCGACCCATCAACCGCCAGCACTACTGGCCCAACGACGGCGACTCTTTCCCGGCGCATTTCTACACCGACACGCCGCCGCACGTCTTCCACGTGCACGTGCATCGAAACGCCGTCGTCACGCGGCTCGGCGACGTCATCACGGCCGACACGAAGCTGGTACTCTACGGCTGCAGTTACGACGTCGCGCCGACGTTGCTGCTGCGTTTGCGCGGGAAGCTGTCGCGCGTTCCGTGCTACGACGAGCTGTACGTCATCGCACAGTGCTGGGGCAACGGGATCTTCCACCGTATGGCGGAGATCGTCCCGCGTCTCGTTCCCGGACTCCGGTTTCTCGCCGACCATCCGCAAATCCGGATCGCGGCGCCGCAGGTCGGCGGGCGTCTGGCCGAACTGTTGGCAGTGATCGGCGTCGACCGGGGGCGGCTGGTGGCCGGGGTCGCTCGAGCCAATGTCGTCTACCAGCCGCGATCGACCCCGTGCGGTTTCGCCAACGTCCAGGAGAGCCAGACGCTATCGCGCCTCTACCGCGACTATATCCGGCGAACGTTTCCCGCTCGCCCGCGGAACAGGCTCATACTGATCCGGCGATCGCGATCGCGAAGGTTCTCCGAGCAGACGGCGGTGGAAGAGGTCGTGAGGCGTGCGGCCTCCGACCACAATCTGACCTATGCTCTGTTTGCCGACAACCCGACGCCGTCTCTCAACAATACGATGATGCTGTTTCATTCAGCCGTACTCGTTGTCGCCCCGGTTGGTGCCGGAGAGTCGAATCTGTTCTTCTCGCAGCCCGGAACGTACGTCGTCGAAGGAGTCTGCAACGTCCCGCACGTCAACCTCTGCTTCCAGCGACTAGCGCACATCCTGGGGCACCACTGGCACGGCGTGACGTCACGGGGAGGCTGCGAGGCAGTCGTCGACGTGCCGGCAGCACGCGTCGACGCCGCGGTCCGCAGTCATCTACGTCTGTGGATGCTCGAACGCTCCTCAGCTGCGCACGACTAAACTGTTGACTTTGACTATACAATCCGTCAATGTAATGTTCCGGTATTTGTGCAAAAGCGGTCTAGTAAAAAAGCTTATACGGCCCGTCAAGAGTTAGCCCACGTCAATTTACGGAACTGGGTTTTGGTGTTTACACCAGATTTTATCAACTTCCGGTCTCTTGTACATTTTATAATGCTATTTCTTTCTTTAGATGTATTAGTATTTTGTAGGATTTAGCAATTTCACGGTTTGCTACTGGGCCATATGCTATTTATCATGCTTAAGGGCGGTTGTGAGAATTTGTTTTTAGACATTGTGATTGTGATTAATTATTGCATTAATTTATACGTTACAATGATCAGCGGCGCATGTCATCGGAAACAGTGAGATCTAATGGTCGATGAAAAGTAGATCGTGGACAATCGTTGTTTACTGAATTAAGTCACTGTCACTTTAGATTTTCATTGCACCTTGCACGTCACCAAGCGAAACATAGGCCCCTAGGCCTATCGCGGCGAACGCGGTTCTGGTGTAGGCCTAGCAATGCTGTCCTCTCTTCGCGGTATAATAGTGACGCGAAATTCTTTCGCCATACTGCGCTCCTCGTTTTCGCCGGCCGCTTTTCTCAGAATTAACTCAGTTACGAAACATGCGCCATTGTCACTGCCATGCCTTCTTGTTGAGTTACACAAACAGTCGTATCTACTAACGGTCGCGCTTATACTACAGTGTTGCGTTTATCTATACGTCGTCATTTGTCCGTAATGTTATGTATTGTGGCTAAACGGTGCGTCCTAGAGCAACAGTTAATATTGACAGCCTATAGGAAGTCGTATATGAGAAATCGATTGGTACCTTTGTTTAGAGGTCGTTTAAGGTCACGTGAACCATTGCGTCACATCGGCCATTGAATATCTCGGATAATATAGTCTGCTGTGAGGCAGTAGGATCGGCTATCCTAGCGACAGCCTGGCTTCTTGTTAAATTGATGACTGTTTAAAAACAATTTGTTTCAGTTTTCATGAGATCGAGCAATTGCGTATTCGTTTAATATCTGTTAACCCAGACGTTGTTGTAGACGTTGTTGTTAACTGGGCCTCTTAAAAATCTCGTATGGCCAATGCACAGTTGAATTTGACCGTCCACTCGTCCAGAACGTATGGCTGACAGTGACCGTTCAAGGCAAGGTGGCCACGCAGTCGCCAGTGTCGCCTATAGCGACAGTTTGACTGGCCTTCCACTCCCCGGTCGAGACCGTTGGATGGACTTGTAACTCGTAAACTTCTCGCTAGCCGTGACCGGCGGCTACATGGCCCACTTGCCGAGAACGGACAACCAAAGTGTGAAGGCCAATGTCACGAATACAGCAAGAATAGGGGTTTTACCCGCGCGACGCTATGCTAGCGCGGGTCTTTCCGATCGCAACGTGTGTGTCCGTCCGTCTGTCTGTCTGTCACACCCCGGTATTGTGTCAAAACGAAAAAAGCAGCAGCGTCATGATTTCTTCACTTCACTGTCTGTTAGCCCCACGATTCTAGTTTTCTGATGCCAAATTTCATCCCGATATGGGTTCCTCCCGAGCGGGAGCCTCAAACAGGGGTGGGATGGGAAAATTCAGCCATTTTCTGGCTGCTTTATATCTCTTAAACGGTATCAGATAGGTCCAAAGTTACTATTATTGACTAATAGAAAGTCACATATATGGGCAGGGCTTTCCACTGACACCAAGATCGATGACCTTGGATGACATTGAACTGCTGTAGGGTCAAATTCTCTCGGAAATTCGCGACATTTCTCGTGTTTCGGAGGCAATAACAGCTAAACGAATGAAGATAGACCCGTATTGTCAGCGACGGAATTGTACGTAGCCAATTAAATGCACTTTTAAGCGATATATAGGTTACGTTGATATCGCAGGGCGTTCGCGCCCTATGGGTCGTAAAACAAGTGCGAGGTGGGGAAAACAAGCCATTTTCTGGCTTTAAACGTCAATATCTCGAAAACTGTAGGATATATACGTCCAAAGTACTATTAATGATAGGTCTATAGGAAGTCGTGGCTTTCGATTGACGCCATTAAGGTCGATGACCTTGAATGACGAATTTTTTTGCAGTTTCGCCCGATTTCGTACAGAAGGCAACAACGGCTTAACAAATGGAGATAGACCAGTACTGACAGCGACAGAATTGTAGCCCACTAAATGTACTTTTCATGGATAAATGGTAAATAAATGGTAAATGGCTTCCGATATTATAGAGCGCTGGAAAGCGTCAGCACGTCAGCTTACCGCTCTTACCATTTACCCATGCCAGATCCGAGTCCATCAACGCTGACAGTCTAAACTCCAACTTCCTACAGCTCGGAAGAAGGAGTGGCGGCCGGCCACAGCGGGCAGTTCATCCCTATGCGGTTACCTGTCAACACTGTGATACACACTATTTAGTAGGCCTCGAACCCGCAACCTTCCGATCGTTGGTTGATTGTTGGTCCGACGCGCTACCAGTAGTGCCACCGACCGAGCGATGTATAGATGTATGTATAGATTTCGTTGATATTGCTAGGCGTTCCTCCGCTAGGGGGCTACAATTACATTGCACCGCGTCGCGCGGGTTTGTCAGCGACAGCTGGGCTTTCTTGTGTTACGTACTCGATCCACTCTATAGTTCGCCTCGCCTGAAAACTTGATAATTGCCCTTTGATTATTCGAACGACGTTGGGATCCTAAGTAGGCGAGGGCTATTATTCCGTAAAATTAGTTTTAGTAGTAGTAATAATGATAATAATAATAATAATAATAATAATTCGTTTAATAAGACATTGTCAAAACGCGACATGCTACAACGATATGAAGAACAGTCAAGAAACATGAAATGACAGAAGTGTTACACTGTTAGTAGCAGTTTTTATACAGTTGTCGACTCCTCTTGATCACAATCTACCAACGGAACAGACGGACGGACAGGCAGACAGACGACATACCGCAGTAATAGGCCTACCGTGCAGCGCACGTACGTGCTTTGCACGTGACGTCATCGGTCACGTGACAATTTGATATCCCGCAGGCCATTTTCTGTTGGTTCGCCTTAGGAACGAAGCCTCTATATAACGGTTTATTCAGTGGCGAATGTGACGCAATGGTTGACGTGACCTTAAACGACCCCTATACAAAGGTCAAGGTCATTTATTTTGTACCAATCAATTTCTCATATATACGACTTCCTATAGGCTGCTAGTAACTTTTGCTTTAGGACGCACCTTTAGTCACATTCCGTATACAGAAAGACGACGATCGGCGGCGACAGACGGACGCAATACTGTAGCATACAAGCGCGACCGTACTGACTGCGGTCGGCTAAAAACATGGAGACATATAGACTTTGTAGTAAACTTGTAAATTGATTTTGCCAATTTTTTCTTGACCTCCTAGCTGGCTCCAAGATGGGGGCCGGGGTGCCGGTTCGGTGTTCTTCCACCACTGGAAAATGGAAATTTATAATATGCGTTTTTGCACTATCATTCGTGTAATGATGCGGTCTTTGAGGTCATTTAACCCAGCTCATAAACCGCTTCATGTTATGTTAACTGCCAAGTAAGTTGCAACTTGCTTGATGTCGTTATAGGCCGTATTATCACAGTATATATACGCGCGCTTAATATACTGTGGTATTATGTCGATGCCTTCATGAGTTTTCGAGTTTAAATATAATTGAAAGGCTGACCTCAACGCACCGGAGGCTGCATTTAAAGTTTTTCTAGTTAATTTTCCTACAGTACTTTTAGTTAAGTTTGTTCGAGGGACACTGACCACTGAGACAGGCTCTGCTGCGCCATGTGAGTCATGTGACTGTCTTGTCTCACGGGGCCTGTGCCCGTTTTCTGTTTGCCTTTTTCTAAAGAATTACTTGAGAAGGACATTTCAGAGGTTTTGGTTGAAGCACGAGTGGTAACTGTTTACGCACTATGTTTACGTTTATATTTTCATTATAATTGTATATAATTGTGGAATGTGTTAGTTGTTTGCTTATGTAGAATAATGTGCATGTTCCATTCACTGATTTTCATTATATTGTATATCGTTTGACGTTTCTTGCGTTATGATATGATGGTATGGCCCATAATAGACCCCTTCTCCCCATGTTGGAATGACCACTGTTTTCTGGGTAGTTTAGACACATATCTGTAAAATATACTCATGTACACATCTGTGTACATCAGTTACAGTTACAGTTACAATTAACGGGCTGCTTAAGCTGTCAGCTTTTAATGCCCATATCTGTCCATCCAAATATCCAGCGGTCTCGCTAAAAGATGACGGGCCGACGGGCTGGACGGCGGGTCAGGGATAATGGCCCGTCGTACGGTCCGTCGGCGTTATGCAGGCGACGGTCACTCCATCCAGCACTGTCGTCGTCGTTGCGTCATTGTAACGACGTACACGTAACAACGTCGACGTTGTAGCAACAACTACGTCCACGACGACGACGACGTCGAAACGACGTGGACGTCGTTGTTGTTGTGTGTTTATGCTGACTTTTATAACGAAAAATCAGCTCATAATAAATGCTATATGAAAAGTATGGAAGTGACGTTGTTACTGTTGTTCTTGTTACTGTAATATCATCACTACAACTTGTGACAAAACATGTAATATAAAATCAGGCGGGCTGTCGTTTTGACGACGGGCCAGATGCCCGCCACACGTGTGCGTGGGCGGGTGTCCAGTTGCGCGCCATTCCGCCTGACCCATCGTCAGGCCCGTTGGCCCGTCATCTTTTAGCGAGACCCATATCTAGTCTCCTTTTGAAAGTAGAAATGGTAGCTGTGGACACTACATCATCCGGTAACTTATTCCAGTGATCAACAATTCTTTGGCTGAAGGAATGTTTTCTTAATTCAAGCCTGGAACTCTTTGTACAGTTTGAGACTGTCCTCTTAATTCGGTAGTTGTTGCTTTCTGGAATAATTGATGTGAATTAATCTTTTCTTTACCGGTGAATTTCTTATATGTTTCAATAAGATCCCCTCTTAGTCTTCTTCGTTGTAATGCGTGTAGTCCTAGTGCTTTTAATCTTTGTTCGTATGGCATTTTATTAAAACCATGGACTAGTTTCGTTGCTCTCCTTTGGATTTTTTCAATGCATTCTATATCCTTTTTGAGGTATGGATTCCATATTTGCACACAATATTCCAGATGAGGTCGAACATAAGTAATCTTAAAGCCGTCAATACTGATGTAGCTAAAGGATCTCTTTATCATTCCCATGTCTGTGTAGGCAAGTCTGCTGCTGGTGTGGAGTCTGTAGTCATGAAAGATGTGATAGAACGCCAAGACGACATAATGACTGACACAGTACAGCAGCAACCAGTCGTTCATCAGTCGCCAAACGACATCATCATCATTGGTCAGTGACTGACATGTCATTGTGGGTGTAGGTTAACTTGGTCGGTCCAATTCAACAAATTATTTTAACTGAATATGCAGCATCACTAGGGTGAAAAGATCATTTAGATTTTGACCGAGTTTTCTACCCCGCACAAAAGTCCCGACAGAGTCTACCTAGACCGACTTTGCATCGACCTAGTTTACTGGCTCCCGTCGTTGTAGCAAGGTACCATTAGGTCGTGTCCAGGTAGCCATGTACAAGTTTCAGACTTTCAGTAAACACGAGTTCGCATGTATTCCCACAGCAGCCGTTTACAATGGTCATGTTCTACCTGCCGGGAACACGACGTGTTGAGATGTCCAACGCTCGAGGGAAGTTCATGGCTGCCCGGCATAACAGTAACCAGTTGCCTGGCCAAGATGTAACCGTACAGCAATAGGTGACACATTCCGGTGATAATAGTTAGCCCGTCATTTAAAGTGATTTCGACCCTTTACCACCAGCCCCTAAAAATCCCCTGTGCTTTAGCCCAAAACATGTTGAACCTCCTCTCAGATAAACTTATTTCTAGAGCCAAGCATACATCCTATTGGCGTAATGCAGGTATTTCTGGCACGTGACGTGAGCAATATAGTTGCAGCGCTGGATATGTCCGGTGCATGACAATTAAGGGATTAAAGTTGCATTTGAGCGCATCCGATGCAGTGGATTGTAAGGACTGGAGACATTTTCCAGGACCTGGGTAGCTGCCAGACCTGCTGTTGAGTGTCGATTTAGGAACGTTGTCAATCCAACGTATGTATGTGTGTGTATGTTTGTGTGTTTGTGTGTTACAGCGGTTGTTGTCGCTTGCTGTCTGATCACTGTTCTTGTTGTCATTATCGCCGTCATCTGCCTCTGTCGGTGTGTACTGGTAGCTCTGTCAACAGTAATTCTGTTTCGTGTAACTGAAATACTGAATTGAATGCAGGTTGCTCGTAACTAGAAGATGACTTAGCCATGCTGTGAGCGGCATAGCTCAACACCATAGTGGTTCATGGTTTTGTTCCCACAGATTGTGGCTTGAGCTCCCAGAATCAGCGCTAGCTCCACTTGGTCACGGCTGGCTCCAGCAGGCCACGGCTTGCTCCCTGGTGTCATAGCGTCACCTGGAAAACACCTGGATACAAAAGCCCCACATACCGCTGCTCTTGTCTGTTAGTGGCATTTGGTAAACTTTGAAATAAAAGTCCATATCTCCCAGACTCCCACATCTGGTAGAAGTCACTTCAGTTCATTGAGTTCACCCACTTCCGTCTTGTAAACTTGCTGCTGCAACTTTCAGCCAACAGTGCAATTATACTCTACGTCTAACGAGCTAGTTCTTGTAAACTTACATTTCCTCTATGCCTTAACCAACCCCAATCCGACTGCTAGGAAGTTAATGTGTCATAGTAATAAGTGAAATTTAGAATGAAATTTTGGCTTTGATCACTTGCACGGTGCTCCCACACCGTAGCACCCCAAGTTTGTTGTCTGGTTGAGTGTTGACAACCATTCTGAGTTTGACTCCTCAGGTCCGATTTCAGCGCCGATTTTGTGTGTGTGTGTCTTGAAGTGCGTCGAGGCTGGCTAAGTCAGCGTCGGACGTGGACTACCCAGTGTACGGCTCCACCAGTTCCAGCCAGTACAAGCCATCGTCGTCGGCGTCGATGTCCAAGTCTGGCTTCGCTCGTCACAGCGACCGCAAGCTCGCACACAGTGCTCAGATGTTTCACTATGAACATCAGAAACAACAGATGCTAGAGCTGGAGAGGTGTGTTGCAGTACTGACGTTTTGAGCTGTGTGTTCTGCTACAACACTAGCAAGCCATGTGTAGGCTTGGTAGCATTGTAGAATTAGCCCACCTCGTTTCCTGGCCAGGTGTCGTAAGAGAGTAGTACTAAACCATTGTAGTGACCGCGTGATGATAAACTCCACAGATTGGCGTCACCTACGCACTGCAGTCCATTGTTGTCTACTGACGTCCTATGTGCAGTAAAGTGTAGATAACGAGGCCACTGTCGTGGACATGTTGTCTAGTGTGGACCTGTGTGCCGTAAAGTGTAGATGACTTGTATATTCATGTGGACTAGGGATGTGACGGATTCCGAATCCGGCGGAATCCGGCACTTGCTCAGAAATCTAAAATCCGACGGATACTTAAAATCTGATCGCATTGGATTCGAAATTGCTAACTGCTGACTAAATTCAGTGAACTAAGTAACTGCTCCCTGTCAAATTAATTTAATGCATCTCTATCATTGAGGATGTTACAGCAGAAGTAACGTTCAATAGCAGTACACTGATTGATGGAGGTCTGTTGTGTTTTCGTAACTTTTTGAAAACAGTTACAATTATTTCAATTGTTCACTGCTAGTTCGTTTGCAACTGCTTAATTTTAAGTTCTAAGTTGAATTACAGTAGCCATAATAGCTGGTAATTTTGATCGCGCAACAAATCCGCATCTGTGTCCAATGGATTTTGCACATGAAATCCGCATCTGACAGATGCATATACTGGCTGGCTCCGTCACATCCCCAATGTGGACATGTTGTCTACTGAGGTCCTATTGTGCAGTGAAGTGTAGATAATGAGGCCACTGTCATCTATCAAGGACCTGTGTGCAATAGACAAATGCAGACAATGCTGTGATGTTGCTGAGGTCATCGTCATGACAACCATCTCAAGGTATGTGGTGTTCATGACGTGTGCAGGAGTGCCGACAGTGCAGCAACGGCCAAGAGATCGTCGTCGTCGGACATAGAAAGCGACAACGATGAAGACGCTCATACTGTGTACGAGTGCCCCGGGCTTGCGCCGGTCTGTACGCCTCGCCTGTCTGTTTGTTCCTCTGTACCGCAGCGGCAGCCCTACCGCCGTTCAGGCCTGGCAACCCTGCCCTCTGTGGGAGCCGTCCCCTAGTCACCCCATATAATTGTAGACTAGGGGACTTGCTGTGTTTATTCGCATATGCTTTATTTGTATGCTATTTTGTGTGTATGCATTGCATGTATATTTTGTGTTTTATTTGTGTTTTTTGGGGGTTGTTTTCCTTTACAGCTTTCTCCTTCAGTACTTTGATACTGTTGGTTGGGTCTTCTGACCTGTAAAAACCGTCTCCCAGATAACCCATATTGTGTTGGTGGAGACGTTAAACTATGCTCAATCAATCCCTCTGTCACTGAATGCTGCTGTTTGATCCCAGCTGACTGAACTTTGAAATAACTAAGGGCGGATTGCACAAACAGCTGGTTATTGTATGTTTGATTTGTCTGTTTTCTATGTGTTCCTTCAGTACTTTGATACTGTTGGTTTGGGTCTTTTAACCTGTAAAAACCGTCTCCCATATAACCTATACTGTGTTGGCGGGGACGTAAAACACTGCTCAATCCAATGCACGAACACCGCTGAAATCTCCACTGACTTGAGTGGCACTCAACTAACTGGAGACTTGAATGGTTGATTTCACCACACAACATGCAATAATTGAGTGGGCCGAGGCCGACCTTGACTATAGAGTAGGTGTTGTGTTTTTGCAACGATTTTTGCGCTGAGTGTACTCTTGTGCAGTTATATCAGATTTTAAATTAGACAGAAGATGTATGTAAATTTTTAAGAAATTTATATTTTTAAACGCTCTAAGTTGTCTCTATTCCATCGATACTGGAACGGTCCACATCAAGACGTCTGACTGTGTCAAGAGTTTCCATCGACTGCACACTGTCTTTCAATTAACATGTGAACAACGTCTGCAAGTCGGCGTACTACCATGTCAAAGCTCTCAGACATATATGCAAGTTGTTAACTGATGACGCAACGAAGACCGTTGCTTGTGCCATGGTCGCTGGTAGGCTTGACTGCTGCAACGCAGTCTTGATCGGTTCCTCGACCTCTAACATCGACAAACTACAGCGTGTCCAAAATACTTTAGCCAGAGTGGTTTCAAGAAGGAGCCGATTTGATCGCGCGACTCCTCTACTTGCTGATCTACATTGGCTTCCTGTGCGTTATAGGATCGGATACAAGCCAGCACTGATCACATTCAAGACGCTGACAAGACAAGAACCACAGTACTTGGCAGAACTTATTCGTATGTTTGAAGCTCTAAGACAGCTAAGGCCTCGCGTTGCAAACATCCTCCAGTGCAGTCCAGCCACTCTTAACTTCTCCAGAAATGCCTTTTGTCATGCCGCACCTGCAGTTTGGAATAAACTTTCCGAAACTGTGACTTCTGATATAACTGTTAGCATTGCTACTTTGTACTTTCAAGTCTAGGCTTAAAACTGCTCTATACAATCGTGCGTTCCTCCG
>Ga0056114_1000844_pt1 | contig 12284 bp, 7 predicted proteins | sample WorMetHERISLAND1_FD_77005 | JGI IMG/M metagenome (GOLD analysis project Ga0056114, IMG submission 77005) | Marine gutless worms symbiont microbial communities from Max Planck institute for Marine Microbiology, Germany - Olavius loisae HERON... ...
ATTATCTATGACGTCACGCTACACGCATCACAACTTAGTTATACCATGGGACTTTATCGCAAACATCGATCAGCAACAGAACATCGGACAAGGTAAGTCCTATTGGCCATCGGGCCCTTACATACTACTACTACTACTACTAATAATAATAATACTTGAGGATAGTTTTGGTACTAAAATGTTGCTGGTTTAGATTTGAAGCCGAAAATATCGTCGATAAAAACATAGCCGAAGTTGACAATATTGACAACGCACAGGATAAATAAAAATACAATGCTATTACAATGGATCATTATAATTTTAAACAAAAGTGGTAATAATGTTTAGTGTCAGAGAATTTTTGGCAGAAAATGAGTTTCGTGAATAAACGTCGACCGAAACGAGCACCACTGCGATATCCATTCTATCTTAATCGATCTTATACTGCTACAAAACAATAAAGAGAAAAGTCCATATTGTTAAAGAACGGGCGAAAGCATGCGGACCACATTAGGCGTGGCAAAATTGGGCATTAATGAAACCTGACTCGATTATAAGTCTCGACGATTCGATGAATAAAACATGATACTCGATGCGATAAGCACAGAGCTCGGTGGTCTGTTCATCGGTTTCGTCGGTGAATGATTAGCAAACGAAACGGAGTCGTAATCAAGCCTTTACACAAAAACATAATTTGTCTTACGATCCCGAGACCGACTAACGCTAATGTAAACTGTAGGACAACACGTCCTCACACAAATCACCATAGCACCTATACAAGCAAGATTTACTGTTCAGTTTACGGCACAGAAGTGGTTGTGGGACACGTGTGACAAAACTAACTTCTTCCCTAAACTTATTTTCTATTTTCTCAACAATAACCGCTTAGAATTTTACGGTGAAATGCAACGATATTATTCTTTATTCAGTATAAGTGTAATTGCCGAGCAGCGATTAATAAAATGCAGCAAAGTTATTGACTTTAGGAACTGAACACACCTAGTGATTTTGTACGCTTGAAAATGTTTGCATTGTAAAATGCTATCAGGCTTAGTATGGGGAGAAAAGTTTGCAAGTAGCTATAAGCCTACGCTTACCGATGGTGCCCATTTACCATGACGAGGAATAACGAAAACGCTGCAAGTTATAGATGGTAATAAAGGTAAGAAAAGTGACTTTAATTGTTGTGTTTCAAACTCGTCGACCCATGATTAATCTTTTTGGAGTCTTCATATACCTGATGTGATGCTGTGATTCTGAGAAGACTTCGCATTGGTCAATGGTCACACACACACAGGCGATAGCCAACCACTCTGCGACGAATGTAAATGCTCTCTAACAGTCAAGCATATTTTACTGGAATGCGGTAGTCTAAAGGATATCCGTGAAAACTATTTCACGTGCAGCTCGCTTAAAGAATTATTTGAGAATGTTGATGCTACAACAATCATGGATTTTATCAAAGAAGTCATTTTTATCACCTTGTTTAGTGATTTTCTGTTTTCTTTCCATTTTGCATTAGCTATTGGAGCCTTGTTTTTACTTGGCGTTTTATATCATTCGCTTTTACCATCTTCTATGTACTATTGCGTATAATGTTACTATGATATATTTTTCAGAACATCCAGCTTGAATGGCACTGTATAGCCGAATTGCGCTGATGTGCCGTTAAGAAACTACTCACTCACTCACTCACTCATATACCTGAAATCTCACCGGAAACTTTACAACACAAACACGAACATTAAGTCATTAAATTGTAAACTGGTGTAAATTTTGTCAACGGGGATATGACCAACGTATGATCTGCTTTGGCAAAGACTAATGATGCCACAGAAAACTGCAGGCAAAACAACTCGACGCGCGAAGATGGCGAATGATGCGGCTACCATGACAACGATAACATCAACATCAGCAGCAGGAGAGTCCAGCACTCCAGCTAGCGATGACGACTGCAGCAAGGCGTTGGACAGATGCTGCGGGGGAAGCACATCACGTAGGAGTTCATTATCGGCGAAATGTATTTCCGGGCGAATTACAAATGATCAAAGCGGCAACGTCACCAACAAAAAGGCAACTGACATTCAACTGAAATAAGCCAGCCGCGAAGGTCGGTCATTGTTGAATATGCCTAACCATCTAGAAGGCGTTCGTGACCTCATAGCCAAATAAACAACTCCTGACAGATGTTTATGAGACAGAAGAACGCAAGACAATTTGTTAGAACTGGGGACTGCGTTTGTAGAGTAAATTAACTGAAAGTTAAGAGACAGTCATGGCTGGATTTAGAGTAAGACGCGCAGTCGTTGGTCAGCAGACATGGCTCGTGTTAGTTTGAGTTAACCACCGCTATCTGTGACGGAATTGGAAACCGAAAAGATCACATTGTCCAGTGCTAATATCTTACCAAATGGGTAGTGATACATTACTTATTAGGGTCACCGTCCTTCAGTCAGTCTGACTCCAACAGCCCGACTGGATAACTTGAAAATCTGAAAAGCAGTGTATGACTTCACGGATCTTAACCTGTACTGTATTAAAGGGGCACTGGCGTTGTTTGTTTTAGTTTCTTTTGCTGGCTACGTGTGCTAAATAAAGCTGAATACTCAGCTTTCGAGTCCACGTTAAACTCTCCTATCGTATCGTATCGTATCGTATCGTATGAATTTATACCAAATCAAAGCTGGTTAAGAATCTTAACAGCAACCGACTCAAGAACTGGTTTAGCTCGAGTTTCGAATATGATAATGATAAGGATGACGATGACGATGAAATAGAAAGGTAAATTAGAATGCTGAAATATTAACCGATTGTGCGACATCACTGCAATATGTTCAGCAATAACAGTGTCAGTATTCATCCTGGGCTTTTAAATGTTCGCTCTGAGTAGTGCCGAGTAGGTTTTAATAGGCCTATTCCACCGGATATCGAATGAGTGGGCTTATTTGACTCTATCCCGGCGGTGCAAGCCGGCTGATTGGCTACGTGACGATCGGCTCAAAACGCCGCTGAATTACGACCGGTGTCACGGCCTCGAAACAAATTTACAAATTTATCGGCGAGCAACGCTTGCAGCAGGCCGCTTTGACGGATCTGGATCCGGCGATGCGAGGTCAGAGGTCTCGCTCGCCGGACTCAGTGTGGATCGGAATACCGAAGAGTCCGCGGAGTGCGGATTTGCGGTGAACATTACAAATTAATGCACAGACAGAGATAGACTGGACGGATAAAAAAAGCCGGACAGAAACAGAGCTACATCACGAACCAGCGAGCTAACAAGTTCCGACATGAGACTCCATTAAACTGAGTCAGATCTCGGCGTCTGTATGCTACAGTTGACATCTTGTCAACAAGTGATCGCCCCGATGGTCGAGTCGATAAGCACCCGTCCGTGGCAATATATGGTTGCATCACGCGACAGCGGCACCATCTGTCGAATGCAAGTCGATGTGGGCGACAGACAGACAAACAAACAGGCGGACAACGTCATCATTCAAAGCTCCTCCCATGCACTATGTGGGGCGGCGCTTAATAATGCAAAGTTCTACAGCAATCTTATGCGCTTGTGTTACTGCTCTGAAAAGTCTAGATACTATTCGCAAAAATGCCTTGAATGCCCGACACTTTCCTCCCTAAGCAGAAGATTATTTCTATGGAACTCAGGCCTATCAGTTATGCACTTGTCGTCTGACAAACTGAGTGAGTTCACGTGTTAAGTTGACGGAGGAAAGGAGTGTAACACGTAAACTTTTTCAACTCACGATAGAAATCACACTCTGCGACTTGGCCATATTTCTGACACTTCTAAATGGCTTTAAAACATAGGATTTTCGGTTTTAAACCCCTTAAAAGTGCTATTTTAGTTTTTAGGTTTTACTTATTTTGTAAAAAATTTACCAAGAAGCCAAGCTGTCGCTAGATAGCCGACCATACTGCCTCACAGCAGACTATCTAGTAAATAGCGATTTTTGCTAAATAGCATCTCCAGTTGTTTTAAAGATATTTGGCTCTAAGCGTATTGGGTTAACGAGCATGACCTTTCGGGGTTACGTGACGTCATCCGTCACCTGACTATTTGATTCTCGGTAGGCCATTTCCTATTGGTGGTCCTTTGGAACCAAGCCTCTATCTCTAACTGTTTCCGAGATATTCAATGGCCAATCTGACGCAATGGTTGACATGACCTTAAACGACCTCTAAACAAAGGTCAAGGCTATTCATTTTGGTACCAATCGATTTCTCATATACGACTTCCTATAGGCTGTCAATAGTAACTTTTGCTCCAGGACGCACGGTTTAGCCACAATACATAACGCCACAGACGACGATTACAGACGGCGGACGCAACACTGTAGCATACAAGCGCTACTGTACTAAGTATACGGTCGGCTAATAAAAATGATGAGATTATTCAACTGTCAAATGTAAATCTCGATATTTTTGCGCTCACAGACTCTCATATCACATAGCCCAGTTACACTGGTTACCGGTACATTTCCGCATCAACTACAAACTCTGTCTGCTCATGCACCAGATCCATAACTCTCGGGCACCACCCTATCTCACGAACATTGTAACTCAGACAGCCACCGTCAGTTCACGATCGCGACTTCGGTCCGGCAGCAGTGCTCGATACGAAAACCCCGGATTATGCGATTAAAACTCGGGCAACGTGCTTTCTCTTATGCTGCTCCAGCAGCCTGGAACAGTCTGCCACCGTCGTTGCAACAGACGACCAATACAGATTCTTTCAAGCGACATTTTGAAGACACATCTTTTTGCCAGGAGTTTTAATTTAGTTTTAGTTAATTTTATCCATTTTCATTTCTTCTTTTTTAATTTTTCAGTTTTATTCGTTCTTCATTGTTAACCACTGGTCACTGTTTGTAAATGGTGTTTATTTGATTGATTTGATGGATTTGATTTGCAGCCACTACTCACTACTCACTGGACTTGTCTTTTAGTAACATTCAGTGTTTAGATGGACCGGTTCTCAACTTCTGTAGTTCACAATAGCATCACGTCATTCACGTGTGAGGTAAATAATAAAAAAACTTTAAAACTAAAAACCTTAAAACCTAAAAACCTAAAAACCTAAAAATCTAAAGAAAAATTTAAAAACCTAGATTTTCCGGCACTGGTTTGTACAGTTTTTTGAGCTGAGTTTTATTGTGATTTGTTCTTTATCTTTTCTTATTCCCATGTGCGTTTGTCATGTGGTTTTAAAATAAATATTAAATTATTTACAACGATCAGTCTATAACGTGGCAAAAACTAGCACAAAATGTTGGTATAATAGGCCCCATACGGCGATGCGGCGATGCTTACATCCTGTTTCCTTGTTGTCATGTAAAAAGAAACCTGATGTGAATAGAAAACACTCAATCAATGCATACAGACTTAATGGCGACACAAATAGACTGATGCACTGCGGCAGCGGATAATCTAATCAAATCTGATCGGTTTTGACGGCACATAACGTGTCCCTGGTGATGTGAGTCTGTATGATAGGTCCATACGCAAGTCCATCAGCACCGTAAGAATCATTATCGTCGACTAAGATGAGTGCTGATCAGCAGGCGTATGCCGCATCATGAATCTAGATCTGCCAACAACCAGATAAAGAGCTTTTTTCTGCTGCAACTATGAAAGAAATTGGTCGTTAAGCTAAGCCGCGAAGTGAGATACTTTGGTAATCAGTTTCAATATAAAGAAATATACAGACGCATGACATCATCAAGTCATCATAATGTTTTGGTACTTTTATCAGAGCTTTAAAATCTAAGAAATATGTTAAATTTAATACTGCCCAGTAGGCTAAACGAATAACAATGATGATAGGCGGGCCTACTGTCAGTGAGTTTCCTAATCCTATCTCCTTGATGTATGTAGCACTGCGGATATTAACAAATGTTTAACAATTATTTTCGAAAAATCCCAAGGTCTCAGAAACTCTTCCAAATGTTGTAAACACGATCCACATGCTGACACAGCAAAATGTGTGATAATTGTTGCTTCATATTCGAAAGGTTTTGGGCGACAACGTTCAGTTTCTAACTTGATAATTGTCATGGCCTCAGTATAGTAGTTTTGCTAACGTTACATCGGTGGAAATTAATTTTGATACGGGTGTTGTGGTCACTGACAAGGACAAAGAATGCCGTAAAATCACTGTAAAATTAATTGTCAGATGGTACCAGGAAACCTCTTGATTCAAAAACTGCTTTAAGAAGTACGTAACTGTCGATGTTTGTGGTCGGAAAGCGATCATTTTTGCACTTATCACTGTTTACATTGTCTTGCCTTTGTCTTGATGTTCAGATGTTGGTCTTATTTTGTCGGTTTATGCCCTTCACGATAGCAGCCTTGGGCAGCAAAGCACCGTTTAAAACATGTTTCACTGTCTGTGTTGCTGCTGTGTTCATATCAATGCAGATGAAATGCTGTTCTTGTTGTACTTCTCTACAGAGGCGGTTCTAAGGGGTAGCCAGGGGGCCGTGCCCCCCTGTGAGAGCTGTGCCCCCCTGTGGCCCTCTAATGAAACTGGTTGCAAGGTAGCAAGGTTGCATAAATACCTGTATTCACAGCGTGGCATCGCATAGCTGGTGTCAAATTACACCATTCACTCAATCATGTATTATGTCATCCAGAATTCATGGCCCCCAAATACAGATGTGGCCACCCCGCTGGCCACCCCAAACTGCTGCAGCTAGAAACGCCCCTGCTTCTCTACTGCGAGCATGAGCAGATATTACTTACTTACTTACTTACTTAACTAAGTGGCGTCGCGGTTTATCGAGCGAAATGCTCGCTGCCTCCAGTGTCTCTGCAAGTCGTTCGAGGCTCTAGCGTCACTCCAGTTGGCGGTACTGCTTCGTTTCATAATTGACTCCATAGATCAGTCGCGACCAATCTCTTTCGCCGTTTCTCAGACGTATTCGACGACCATGCCGCTAATGCACCCGACCGCATGGCGGACTGGACTGGAGACGGCGCAGATCGCTATTGCAACGCAGAGACCACCATATACGCGCCGGCCCACAGCTTATAATTCAATGCGCACTGCTCAGTGAAAATCCCATATCTAGAGCTGTGCGGTTTATCGGCATTAAAGAGTACCGCAAGAAACGATCAGTTAACATCACTGTCAATGTTGGAAGCTTCGCTCTAGCCCTTCTTGAGCAGTGAGCACTCAGAGGTGTTTCGCTGCCATGAACTGAAGACTGAGTCTTTAATGCTGCGAGAAAAACCAGAAGCTTCACTTCCTTTTTAATCTACGCCCTGAACACTATTATTAAACTCAATATAAGCCCCAGTACCAGCACTATTTGCTTTTCTTTATTATGTTGAATTGTGTATAGCTTGTGCTTTATTTGTCTCGTGTAATTGTTGCTGCAAATCCACCACGTTTGTGCTGCCGTTCTTCGTAATAAACGTGTCTTGTCACACAACGACCGTATGCGGCACTAGTTTCTGTATGCTGCAAATTTTGACGCGTCGCGATATCAACACAACGCGCTGTGTCGTCGAGCACTGCCTGCCGTTATCGATGATTAAACTGCAGTCGGTAACAACGTCGAGTAGCTACTCAGCAGGAATATGATTGTGCTCAGAACAGGCCAAACGACAACAGTGACTTGGCGGAAAGGCGACCCTTGTAATACGTGTAGGCCTACATCTTCGTAGATACGACTGAATCCAAAGCTACAGAAAATGAACTTATTATCCAGTACTCCCGTAAGGTCCGCCAGACATAAATGTGAATTCAGGCGTAACAAAGACAGTCATCATCAGTGACGGTATTCTACAATCTTGCATTCCGAAATTACCGCAGTTACTCCGAATGTCATGCGTCTGTATATTTTTAAGTATAGCCTATAGAGAGAAAAACGATTTTTTTCTCATTAAAACACAATATGTTACTACAACAGTCGATGATTGCAGTATCATCATTGCGAGAAGACTGAAAACTCACGGAAAACTGTTCTCGAAAAGACGACGCGATATACCGGTATCGCGGTATAGTTCTCGTGACGATGTGGTTTGCTACGTCGCATCTCTAACAGGACTTGCAGCAGCAGCAGCAGCAGCAATGGCACGTTCTCGTCTCCATCTTCATCTCCAGTCGCCTCAACGTCGATAAAATATTCCTCCATGTCTCTTCAAAATGTCTACGAAGACTTACGACCATGCATGCTATACAGTGGTCACTGGTCAGTCCATTCCAACCGCGATGACAACTTATGTTTATTCATAACAGTTTTGTTATGAATTAAACATAAACATAAATGCAAATATGAACATAAATAAACATCTTAAATACCTGGAAAAACGGAGTTGAAAGACTGAATAGGCCCAAAAGACCGCTGTTGTAATCTCTCCACTATATACTTGGAGACACTGTACACACTGATGGCATAAAAAATATTAAGTACTCGGCAAATTCGGAGGTAATTCATGTTTTCGGACTTATGCGTGGAAAGTGATTCAATACATTGCGTATGGTTTTTTGCCATAGAGCATGTACAGAAATGTTGGTTTTTGCGTGTAAGGAGTGGTTTCAAGTTTACACGCAAACTGCTTTCAGTGCAGTTTCCATTTAACCCAAAAGCTGTAGTCTATTTTAAACATGTAAGAAAAATAACTGTACCATATATATGTTTTCTGCGCTTCCGTAAATAATTGATGTTGTAGTGCAATTATGGCGCAGAAAGAAAAAATTCTGGCAGGGCACAAGAAGGTCCCACAACTGCTATGGTCAAAGGCTGAGCCACTGTGTGCCGGTAGCGGTCTAGCAGAAAAGTTTTCGAAGTAGTTAAATGAAAATTTGGCAGTTCCAATGAGTGACTGAACCTTCAGTGGTTTTAAAACATCCCCTGGGAGTTTCGGTGGGGACACGGCCCCCTATGCCCCCCATTGGCTGCGCCACTGGCTGTCACAAATTTATTTATATCGAACCATCAGACTGTATAGACTGTATGAGCTTAAGTTGGTCTGTTTGCCAAATAATGAGCACGGGTTTTTTTTCGTTCACCATCCGTGTCGTATAAATAGATTTCCAGCTGGAACCGGCGGACCCAGTTAACCGACATCTCTCGTCGATCGCATACATGTAGCATCATCAGTGTCATCACAGCGTAGCGGTTGCAGAGGCTGCATGGCTGGGGCTGGAGGCGCCGCGTGTGCTGGTCTAATACGGTTTTATCAGCGGCACGCGTAACGAACGACGTGCGATGCATATCGGATCCGGATTCGACGCCGAGGCCACAGTGACCGGCAACCAGTGCTGAGTGATACGAATAAATCTCAACTAGACTCGACGATTCGACATCAATACAAAACACCAAAACACCAGAGCTGGACGCTGAAGGAACCACGTCTGTTTTATATCAGTATTGGGCACTCTTCCCTATAACAGCACGACAACCGTCAGCAAATAAGTAACTCACCGTGGTCTTCGACAAAAATTAACCAAAACAGATATAACGTAGACTCATCAGAGGTGGGTGTTGTTCAAAAGTGAAAGTGACCTATTCTTCTTACATGGTGAAACCCGTTACACTAAATGTAAATGTTGAATGGTTGGCATAGTAGGCCTATTATTATATTGTGTAAACAAATGTAGGCTTCTTTCTCACGTGCGTTGGTCTATGCTGCGTATTATTGACCACTTTTGTTCCTGACGTTTCTCAAAGGATACACAGTGAACTGCAGTACTTTGGACTATGCACGGGATTCCAATTTTCCAAACCCTGTCTCGTTCTGGCCGAATTTATTACTTCAAATCCGGCAAGAGCCGAGGCCGAAGCTGGATTTCGGAAACAGAAATTTTGGTACATGTCAAGCATGCAATATTCATTAATCAATCAGTACTCAATAGTGACAAAACTGTGAAAAAGAGTTTTCCAGCCAAACAAAATAATGTCTTCCACTTTCATTAAAAGTCATGTTAAGAGCAGTGCAATGCATGGGCGCAGGCAACAGCCTTTATGGGAATAAAAAAAACAAGAAATACGTTGAAGAAGAAATGCAAGAAATGCATTTTGATTGTGTTTTGATTGTATTTCGATTGTTTTCATTAGGCTTATAGTTAATACAGGCAGTTATTAGAGCATCTTGTGTTACTTACTGTCCTGCCCTACTATTTGTTCACTGTTTATTCGTCTTTGTACACTCTGAGCAAATAAATAAATGAAATGAAATGGAATCTAGCCAAATCCGAAAATTCGACTGGAATTAGGTCGGAGGCGGATGTGGTCGAATTCGCAGCCAGAGCCGAAATCTGGTGAATCCCTACTTTGGATACGCTGTGAGACGAAGAAGATAATGTCTCCAAAGAGTTTTAAACGTGGAAGATCTCGAAAGGCCTGTCGTCTCCGTCTGTTTCTGTTGATCTGTCTGTCCACTTAGTTTTTTTTCTGGATATTTGTTCATAAGTAAGTTGTAATTATTGATTTAGCACAGGCGACCAGCTTCGGTGGGTTCTAGCCTTCTGATAGCCTACCAAGTGTCAACTACGACATTTTTTCTTTTCACGTTGGCAAACAAAATATTGATCGTTGAGAACGTCATAAGTAAGTAAGTAAGAGTGTTTCTAAGACACAGTTAACACTTAACAGGGGTCACACTGTGCCGTGACCACTACCCAAAAAGAAATGTCTCAAGTGACCGCCTAAACTGACCATAGGACCAGATAATAACTGTCTTATGTCAGACTGTTCAGGGCCGAGGTGTTGCCGAAGCGAATGTTCCATCACCAAAAAAAACTTTATGTGCGACCGACGACCAGTGTTCGAATGTCGGCAGAACACAATCGCCTGACGCCGCGCCGGCGTCGGTGACGAGTCACCAGTCGTCAGCCAGGTAGCCTTATGAGGCTCAGACAAGGAAAGAAAGGCGATGCTGTAAAGCAGAGATGGAACTGAGTCCGAATCTTTGACTGGTGACCTGAGCTGGTATGTTACAACGGTGTCCTGTATTCTATTGATACTATGCTTTCTCATAACTGTCTGGTCTACGCAACACACAATGTCTCACAAGCAGAGCACGAGAATTTCCAAACTAACTAAATTTATTAAGTACTAAAATGTGAATTTACGATTTCTACAATGTTGTAATGTCTTGTTCAGAGCAAATAAGTAGAATTTACAGGCAATCAAACTAAATAACAGAGTAACAGACAACTGAAAGTAACTGTTTACTGGAATGTCACTTTGTAAACAAGGCTACGTGAACATGCAGACTACACTAGACGAAATCCCGAAGGTTCCAAAAAGGCGTATTCTCTAATTTCTTTCCCAAAAAGCAACAAACCCACGTACTAATAAAAAGGGACAGACAGCGAGTCTGTAACACTGATATATGATCCGAACCGGCCAAAATCGTTGAACCTGTAACCCGGTAACCATCCACGTTAAACTCTTCTATCGTATCGTATCGTATCGTATCGTATGACTCATAGACCTGGTTCTTTCTGCGCTATAAAGGCGTAACGATTCACGACAATGAACAATAAATGGACAGATGAAGCGATCACTATAAATTTTACTTACTTAGCTGCAAAGAATGAGCGCGAAATAAGCACACATCAAGAAGCAACTGACGACTTGAAACACGTCATATGAAATGCTGTCTTTGTCCAGCCTATATGTTATCACTATCGCTATCAGTAAGGTGCTGATTTTAGCGACTATATCGCTATGTGCACATGTTGAAAACACAGATCAGTCTCTCATGCCTCTAATGATCGGAATTCATCAAAACACACGGATCCGAATACATTAACATTTCGAAGCTAACCCAACTCTATCGACAGTGTCGCAAACCTCATCCTCTGCTTGTCCGATGACGGACGACTGCGGCAGCTGGCACGTAATATGATTGTACAGTCGACGAAGGGCTATTAACTGAGAAGTAATGGTACCTCGGGTATGGTTTACACTGGTACACTTGGGAGTCACATTCTCAAAACTTCTTAGGAAAATCGTAAGAAGATTTCTCATCTTAGTTAGTTAGTTAGTTAGTTAGTTCGGAAATTTAGGGGGGCGTCCATTCCTAATCACAAACGCCGCAGCTATTGCCTAAACAGGTAGGTTTTGAGTCGGTTAGTGAAGACAGTGAGTGACAGTGATGGGTCGCGAATGGACGCCGGTAGACTGTTCCACACACGCGGTCCGTCAACGGCAAAGGATCGGTCGCCGAACGTCGTTCTGGTCAGCGGGACCTCAAGTTTGATCGTTGACGACGACGATCTAAGACCGGACCGGCGGGGGCGGATCAGGCGGCAGTCATCAATCAGGTAGGCC
>Ga0056114_1000845_pt1 | contig 12282 bp, 11 predicted proteins | sample WorMetHERISLAND1_FD_77005 | JGI IMG/M metagenome (GOLD analysis project Ga0056114, IMG submission 77005) | Marine gutless worms symbiont microbial communities from Max Planck institute for Marine Microbiology, Germany - Olavius loisae HERON... ...
GTATTGTATTGTATTGTATTGTATTGAGACAGATTCCTCCAGCGTTCGGCAAAACAAGTCCGGTGAACTTTGGTCCACTATCCAAAAAGTTTGGCATGCGAGGTCGGACCCACCCAAATCAACTTTTTCGGTAGACACTATCCAAGGCTTGCTAGCGCATACCGCAAACCTAGTCGGGGTCCCAGCAAAAATTTTGAGGGCCGACATTAAAAATTGGGCTTAAAATTCCACACATGCGCGAATATAACTTTGCGGGCAGTGGGAGTAACCTCACAAAACTTTACCAGGTGATGCGGTTGCGGCGTTAGTGATAACATGTACACTAATTTAGCAAGGGGTGCCTTCTACAAAATTTGGGTGAGCAAAAAAATGTCCAAAATTCGGCGCGATTTTTGAAAACTTTCGATTTTGATCGCGAATATCTTAGGAACTTATCGACATATCGAAAATCTGAAAAGCAATTCATCGACTACATTCATCCACTATTGGCCACAAACATTTATGAACCTTGGTTCACTAACAAAAAAGTTATGGGCGCGCATGTTGAGTTGATCCACACAAGTGGACTTCTTCGGGATACTATATTTTGGCCCTTAGGGGTGCTGGCCCCTCAAATTTTTACACGCGCTAGAGATTGTCCCATGCTTGCTAACGCATATCCCAAACGAGGAAGAGGGTCTCCATAAAATGTTGCTGACGAACAAAATGTGGAAAGGCAAAAATGTCAAAAATTATGCACGATTTGTGACAACTTTTGAGTTTGAGAGCAAATAACTACGAAACAGATCGTCGACAAACGAAAATCTGAAAAGCAAAATGATCAGCCATAGCTTCTCCAACGTTGTACGTTAAAAATTTGGTGAACTTCGGTCCACAAACCAAAAATTCCAGGCGCCCATGTACAGCCTACACACCCAACTCGACTTTTTCGGATCAGTAGTTGGGTCCTTAGGAAATGCTGTCCCCTCAACGTTTTACACGCCCTACAACCCCGTCATTGTATTTGCGGTTGGACTTGGAGTGACGGGCGGCCTTTCGTGCTCTGCCCCATATTTCTAGTATTTATTTATTTCGGAACAGGATCTCCGAGCTCCGTCGGCCGATCGCCGTGAAATTCGCCACGTGATCAATATCTTAGCCGATTTTATAATGCAAGTCCAAAAACTCGGAGCGACCTCCAATAAAAATTGGGGTCAAAAAGATAAAAAAATGGGGGCAATTTTACACAACTTCCGAATTTGATCGCGAACATCTCCGCAATTACTGAAAATATCCAAAATCGGAAAGCCAATTGATTGAGAGCGATTCCTCCCGCGTTCGGCATACAACTGCGGTGAAATTTGGCCCACTGTCCAAAGGTTTGGCATGTGAGTTTGAAACAACCTAAATCATTTTCTTCGGGACACTATATTTTGGCCCCTGTGGATGCTTCCTCCTAAAATTCTTACACATACTAGACACTGGCCAGTAGCCATGGCTTCCTAGCACAGACCACAAACCGGACCGGGGTCTCCGCAAAAATTTTAAGGGCGAACATTTAAAATTGGGCTAAAAATTCAACATATGCGCGCCTATAACGTTGGGGTAGTGAGCGTAACCTCAAGAAACTGTACCTGGGGATGTGGTAAAGGCTATATGTGATAACGTTGACACTAATTTTGGAAGGGGTTCCCCCAACAAAATTTGGGAGTGTAAAATCGTCTATAATTCAGCGCGATTTTGACAACTTTCGACTTTGATCGAGAATATCTCAAGGGCGGATCGATATATCGAAAAATGATCAACTACATTCCCCTATCTAGCGAAAAAATTGGTCCACTAAGAGAAAAGTTATAGTCGCGCATGTTGACCCACCCAACGGAATTTTTTCCGGGGATTACAGTTCCGGGCGGCCTAATTATGTGGTATTTGCATCAGCAAGTAAACGGCTGTATAACTGTAATTTCACGTGCAAATACAATGTGACAATCATTTGCATATAGTATGCATATTTCTTTAAAACCAACAAATTGATTGATGCACATGGAAAGCTGTCACTAAGGACAATATTTCATTCTGTTAATGGTTGGTGGAAAGTATTAGGGGACCTAAGACAATATAATTATGAGGTAATAAATATGCGAACCCAAAAAAGCGTTTTTTCGTTTTTTTTCTCAGTTTCATAGAATTTTAGTTATATGGTATTGGCACTGAATTATTCAAGTGTCTAAGAATAAACTAATAAAAGTAGACTAAAAATAACTAATGATAAATACTTTATAAAGCTAAATAGTGTGAATAAAATACAACTCTGAAAACTAAAAGCACGACTGCCGTGAACCAAGAATATTAAACCACCTGATATGTTGATGCACGTTGCGATAGACCGTTAAGTGGTGTTATAAAGTATGTTTTTGCATTTATGTCACTAATGCCTTTTGAGGCATGGCTCGTATAAAGAAAGTGTGTTTGTGTTCAGAATTGGTTTCAGCAAGTCAGGCCCTCCACCGCTCCACACTTTCGTCCGTACGTTCCTGGAGCACAGGCGACGTACTGGTACAAACAGTACGAACGACGCGGCAAGCGAAACTCCTTGTGGGCGATGTGGTTCATCTACTACATGCACTTTCATCAGCTCTATGCGATATACAGTAACCTAAACGCTTACACGGGCGGAAAAGAAAACTGTCTTAGTATAAACCGCCAAGAGGCAGGATTGCACACAGGCAGAAAAGGACCAGAAAATCCTTGTCGCTTAATGACTGTCTGGAAGGAGGAATATGTAAGATTTCCAAAGAAAATACCCCGGCTGCATTGGGATGGATCATCAATAGAAGACCGCTTGTACTAATATGCTCAAAACCTAACAATTTAAATAGACGTAAAATGGTATCAGTCAACAGCTTGCATACCAATACAAAACGCACTCTCGGAATGTCTCGTATAAACAGTGCAGCATTTGTTTGTAATCTAAACTATGTTACACAAGAGCCGTGCTGGTGCAAGGTAACAGAGCGATACAGCGTGTTTTCCTGCGTACAATGACTCTTTGATTGTTATTTGTTTCAACATACGAAAGGCATGCCATGAGCGAAATTTTTAACCGTAGAATAACTCCGGATCCATTAATATTCATTAGCGTGGCGACTGCCTGCTGGCTAAACGTTGCGTCCTACAGCCAAAGTTACTGTTGACAGCCTATAGGAATCTGTATATAAGAAATCGGTTGTTAAAAAATACATGTAAAAACTTACCATTAATTGAAACTCATGGGGCGTCCATAAGCTGCCCCATGCATAGCTACATCTAGGGTTACCCAAAAAGATTTTTGCTGTTTTAGTGTAGTGATATCATCACATCGTCCTTACAATGAGTTTTAAACTGGTAAGTTTTTTACATTTATATTTTCTGCTTTACTACATTACAAACCGAGTAATAGCCGATTTTTTTTCTGATATTTTCCAGGTCTGTCGTCTTAAAATTTGACTAAATCAGTGGATAGCCTGACAACGAAATCCCCTGTTAGACGCAAACACATCTGATATATCTCTTATACAAGCCGAGTTATAGCCGATTTTGTCCCAAATTTTGTTGCCATGGCAACAAGCAGGGGTTGTTCGCGGTACAATTTGTATGGCATACTTCAATAGCACGACCCCGAAAACCCCCTATTATACGGAAAGATCTCGGAGATATCTCTTATATAAGCAGATCTACAGCTGATTTAGTCCCAAATTTCGTTGCCATGGCGACAGGGGTCATCCGGAGGTAAAATTAAATGATGTCGTTAAATAGGACGTCCCCTATAACCCCACGTAGAACCAAAAATTACTGCTCTGTCTTGCGTACAACCGGAGTTATGACAGTTTGAGTGTATTTTTTTCAATTTTCCGTAAGCGCCACTGTAAAATTTCGACATTTGAGAATTAATAACTCAGTAAAATTTTAAATTAAAATTCTCTAACCGCCTAAAGGCACTTTAGGCACCACGTCAAATGTCGTATTAAACGAGCGCGTCTGTAGACCTTCGGAAGAACTAAGAAAAAAACTGCAGAAAACATTCGAAGAATTCGGGGGTAAATTTCGGGTATATGGGGGCAAAATCCCCTGGGCGGATTGAGCCCAAATTTTTTGGAAGAAGATATCCGCGAGGTAATCACGTGTTTCAAATTTGGTGACGATCGGTTCTGGGGTTTAGCGTCGGCTGGGGATCAAATTGTAACATTCCCCATTGACTTTGACGGTCGTCCTTACAACACTCTCACACTGTCATATGAGCGTATGATTATCGCAGTCTGCGCGGTAGCGCAGCACTGTTGTAAGGGCGATGAACTTTTTCAATGGAAAATGCCATATTCAGGGTCTTTCAGCTCCGGGATCCCTGTACTGATGTTCATAAAAATTTGCACAGTTGATTTCGTCGGCGACCCCACCCCGCATGCAAATATTGGAATCAATCGGCCCAAAGGAGGTGTGTCTGCGCACGCGTGAAATTGTCATCGCTTTTTTTTAGTTTCATGCTCATCGATAATTGTCGTTAATGGTTTAAATAACGCGTTCTGGTGGCATTCACATTCCTTATATGGCTTGGATAATAAAAATTGAAATTTACACCCTTTAACCCCCAAAATTTGAAAATTTGCACAACGGGCTATTACAACTTTAAAGAGCTATAACTCCGGCACCGTTAAACATACGAGAGATCAGATATTGGTTTATGAAAAGTTGACAAGCGCAACTCAACAATACATAGTAGAAATGATACAGGCAATAGTGACGCAATAATGTAAACGAGTAAATGTCAATAAATGAATGTTCATTAGGCATATTTATATGACATGCGTATAAAAAATCACGATGATTCAAATCTGTAGATTGTTCAATTAAGGAGAAGTTGTGGTGTCTAGGCCTAGTGTTGTAACTGTGAGCAGTTTTGGGAGGCATAAATTGATAAAGGACATGACTAGAATTAGTGTTTATGCGTTCAAACAAGTCATCGTCGGCTTTCTCAAAGAGTTCTGCTACAGCTGGGGTTTCCGGACGACAGTAACCAAGTTTCTTGCTACGGCGAACAAATACATCAAGCCGAGCAATGTCAGTAGCCGAGCAGAGGCCTGACCAGGCCGGCGAACAGTACAACATCTTTGACATGAGGGTCGCATGGTAGACGTCCTGCAACGACGTAGTTGACAGGCCGTGAGCACGCAATACTCGCAACGCATAGGCCTACATCTGGCGAGAACAGGACGACAACGGACAGCTGATATGGTCCGTGACTGTCAGACGGTCGTTGAGCTGAATGCCAAGTGCCGTCACACTGGTGACCCGATCAACGTGTAATATGTTTGCATCAAACATGGGGTTTTCGGAGTCGGACAATTGTTACGAAATTAGTTTCGTAGCCCTTAGTTTCGTAGCCCATGTCGGTGGGCGGGGCCAACGCTAGGCCTGTAGGCCTTAGCCATATAGCCGCTAGGCTACAACGTATAAAAGCGCTGTCGGCCTAGACAGCCTGACCAGTTAGACAGTAGAGCAGTTGAGGGCAGTTTCATTTGAGACCAGTCAGCCAGTGAGCTATAGAGTGCGTAGTATGTAGAAAGGACTGAACGGATCTAGTCAGTGACAGTTCCGTAGCCGCTTCGTTTGTGTCTATAATGGCTAAACGCTACGATATACGATTAAATGTGCTGAAACAACTGTGACGATATGCTACGAAACGACACCCACGACGAAAAACAATATGGGTAGCCTTGTAACAAAACCGGCTACCCAACACGAGCTAGCCGAGGCAACGAGAGAACCGTCGAGTGGCCGGCCGCAACCCCACTCGATGGCGACGACGACATGCACCAGTCGGCGCCACGAGGTCTGCCGCTCCTCCCGCCGCGGCGCCGATAACTGGCGCCCGAACGTGTGGCTCCGAAAGAGATCCATAAAAGATGAGTGAAGGATTGTCTCATCGGAGTCGTAGCAACACTGAAGAGTCAGATGTTGAAGTAAAGCAACGTTTTAGTACACCTGTTACGGACAGCGATAATCGTCAATATTGTAGCTGGATACGTCATCACGACACTGGAGATGCGGAACAGGTTGCGTACTACACACCGATGAGTCCGAGTCGTCGTCGACGTGTGGTTGAGTCACGTGATGGAGTTCGGTGGCATGATTCGTATTCGTCCTTGGTGAACGATACTGGCGGAGTGCCAAAGTTTCACACTCCGACATCGAGCATGTCTGATTTGAGAAGTACGACGGTGACGCCACGAGTGTCTCGGTGGAGTTACAGCGAAGACTCGAGCGAACGAGGGCGGCGCAGTGAGTACGAAACCGTCTTCGAAGCACAGAAATTCGAGGGGTGATTCGTTACAGTCCGAGCTTCGTTGTGGTGTTCATGGTGATATGAAACCGGATTCGGAGCGTCGACGTACGACAGCTGGAGAACGTTGGTGTGATAGTGGACGACAGAGAAGGGATCACTATCCGAAAGGTGAGCTTGTATAATGCTACATCATCGTTTGAGTCAGAGAGTGACGAGTCGAGTCAGCGTAAGCATTTCATGAAAGCTCCGAAATTCGATGGAAGTAGCATGCCGTTTGAAACCTTCTATGCTAAGTTCCAGATATGTGCGAAGTATAATCGCTGGAGTACATCCGAGCAGTTAGCGTTCTTGAGTGCTTTCCTTACGGGCGAAGCTGGTCAGGTGTTGTGGGACTGCTATGGAGTTACGAAGCCGGATTAGACAGCCGGGAGAAACGCTCGAGAAGCTGCATCAAGATGTTCGTCGATGTATGGCTTTGGCGTTTTCCGATGTCGACGCGAAGGCTCGGGAACGCCTAGCATGCGATTATTTTATTGGCCCCCTGAATGATCCTGATTTTTCGTTGAAAGTACGCGAGCGGAATCCGAAGACACTCGACGAAGCCTTGTTTGCAGCTCAACAGATTGAAGTGTGGCTAAAGGACGCCTGGAAGGCGAGACATGCGGGAGAAGAAGAGATACATCGTCGTCGAGACAGATATGTACGTGGTGCGACGTCGATTTCGGACGATGTCGTAGACAAACTGATGCAACGTTTTGACAAGTCGTTACAAGCTCTGCAGTCCAGAGTTGCTCAGCTTGAGGAATCGAAGCGTGATACGGTGCCAGCTCCGAAACTAGATTCGAAGTCTCAAGGGAGTAACGGACCGAGCTCTGGAAAAACGAAAGAGTTTCGTTGTTATGAATGCGATGAGCCTGGACATATTGCAAGAAATTGTCCGAAGCGGTCAGGTCAACAGCGGCCTGCCCGCGGAAATGGAGGGAGTTCTGTCAGGCCGGAGGAAGCCGCAGCCGCTGCGCAGCCGCCTATCAGGGGACTAAGCAACGATAACCGATCTGTATACTTGCCGGTGCGTATCAAGCGAAGCAGGCTACAGTGCACACTTGACACTGGGAGAGACGTTACGGTGGTTCCGTTGCGTATGGTTCGTAAGTTTAATCTGAAAGTAACGAACTCACCGATGAAGCAACTGAAAGCAGCCAATGGGACAGGTATTGCGATTGAAGGAGTCGCCGAAATTTCGCTTGTTGTTGCCGGTCAGCTCGTTAGGACAGACGCGTTGGTGTCGAGGGACATCTTCGAGTTCATCATCGGAAGTGACTGGTTGGCCGCTCATCATTGCAGTTGGGATTTCAGGAATTCCTCCATCGGCGTTAACGGAGGTGAGTGGATACAGCTAAATGAATGAAGAACTGTCGTGTGTGGTCGAGTGTACGCTGATACAGATGTCGTTATCCCTCATAGAGTGCAACGTAATGTGCCAGTACGAATGGTTGTTTCGAAGCCAAGCTACGTAATTGGCGACACGATAGTTGAAAGCAAACGTTTGAAACCAGGATTGTACGTTGGTCGAACACTCGTTTCCTGTGCCGATGAAGGCCAAGACTGTGTGTTTGTTGAACGTTAGCGAAGACGAGCAGTTCGTGTGCGAAGAAACTTGTTTGGGAGCTATCTCTGAAGTCAAGGTGCTGTCAGACGAAGCAGGCTCCGAAACTCGTGAAGGCAAGTCGGACGATAATGAAGCTGTTTCAGATCTTATTGCGAAGCTTCCAGAAGGGTTGACTGCACAACAAAGACAAGCTGGAGCCTCGCTGCTACGTCGATTCGGGGACATAATGTCGTGCAACGAATACGACATTGGTTGTACACCGTTAATGTTTGACACAGGAGAGCACCGTCAGATACGGCAGCCCTTGAGAAGACAACCGTTAGCTCATCAGGAAATCATTGATAAACAAGTGGAAGAAATGCGAAGACATGGGATCATTGAACCAGCGTCGAGCCCGTGGGCGTCGAACGTCGTGTTGGTACGTAAAAGAGATGGATCTCTGCGTTTCTGTGTCGATTACAGGGCAGTTAACAATGTTACGTATCAGGATACGTATCTACTGCCACGTATTGACAGTTGCCTGGATGCGTTACATGGAGCTAAGTGGTTCAAAATATTGGATCTACGATCCGGGTATTACAATATACCACTTTCGTTGCCAGATCGTGATAAGACAGCGTTTGTGACCCGCAGAGGATGTTGGAGGTTTACTGTTATGCCGTTTGGTTTGACGTGTGCGCCCGGCGTATTTCAGCGGTTAATGGACATGATGCTAGCTGGTCTATCGTATGAAACGTGTCAAGTGTACCTGGATGACGTTATTGTGTGTGGAAGCACCTTTGAGGAGCTGCTTCATAGTACCGAAGTTGTGTTCCAGCGGATTCGAGACGCAAAACTGAAGCTGAAGCTATCGAAGTTAACTTCTTCAGACGGGAAGTGTCGTTTCTTGGCTTTGTCGTTTTTGCAGCTGGAATCGAGACACAACCAGAAAAAGTGAAATGCGTCATTGAATGGCCAACGTCATCGAAATTGCATGAAGTCCGCAGTTTCTTGGGATTGTGTAGCTATTATCGCCGATTCGTTGCCGGATTTGCGAGCATAGCTGCACCATTACATGCGTTGACAAGGAAAAACGCAGTATTTCGGTGGACAGAAGAGTGCGATGTGGCATTTCGTCGCTTGAAAAGAAGCCTGACGACAGTTCCGATACTGTCGTAACCTCGAGATGACGGAAGGTACGTATTGGATACAGATGCTTCGAATTCTGGATTGAGAGTAGTGCTCTCACAGCTACAGGACGGAGAAGAGAAGGTCATCCTGTATGCTTCTCGTCTACTCTCAAAGGCGGAGCGTAACTACGACACAACGAAGAAGGAGCTTCTTGCTGTCGTGCACAGTTTGAAGCAGTGTCGTCAGTATCTGCTTGGTCGCAGATTCGTCGTGAGAACTGATCAAGCTGCGTTGTGCTGGTTACAACGCACGCCGGAGCCAATGCCACAGCTCGCGCGTTGGCTTACGTTCATAGAAGAATTCTCCTTTGACGTGAAGCACAGAGTCGGTACGAAGCATCAGAACGTGGATTCTTTGTCGAGAATGCCAATCTGCGATGTATCGTTGCGAGATACGGAGCATCGGGAGCTTCGTATCTCGGCAGTAGCTCAACAGGAGGACGTTGACAAACCTGTCGGCGATCCCTTGGCTGAACAGCTCAGTGATCCGGAGATTGGTCCTGTACGACGGCTGAAGGCTGATTGTGAAGCGCAACCGCCTATTGAAGCCATCATTTCGGAGTCGGAGGCTACGAAAGTGTACTGGAGCCAGTGGGATCAGCTGACCATTCATCACGGAGTGCTCTGTCGCGGTTTCTATGGCAAAGGAAGCCAATCGAACGTTCTACAGATGATCGTCCCGGCTACTTTGCGTTCTGAAGCTATGAGACGATGACACACAGGAATAGTTGGAGGGCATCTGGGAGCGAAGAAGACCGTCTTTCAAGTCGGTACGAGATTTTACTGGCGTCATTGGCAGAGCGACGTCAAACGATTTTGTTGTCGATGCACCGTTTGTGGGAGCTATCATCGCGGAAAGCTGCCCCGAACGGCTCCTCTACAGCCAATCGAAGCCGGAGCGCCATTCAAGAGGCTATCCATCGACTTGACGGGACCACATTGTAAGTCGACTCGTGGAAATATTTGGATACTTACCTGTGTCGATCCATACACCAAATGGGCCGAAGCTATACCGTTGCGGAATAAGGAAGCCGAAACCGTAGCCCGAGTACTTGTGGAGCAAGTTCTAATGCGGTTTGGTACGCCAATCGCTAGCACGATTCGCAGCCATCACAACAGTAGGTTTTGGGCTACGGCCGATTTAACTGTGTAAGTGAAATTTGTACCGGGCCAGCCCCAGTTGCCATGATAACGGAAATTTGGAAATTTTGGAACAAAATTCATAGTATAATTCAGTTCACATTGAAAATATGTCCCTGAATTTTGCACGAAATGCGGGTTTTAGGGGTCTGCCAATCAAATGGAGTCATTTAAATTTTTGCTAGACCCACCGCTGTTGCCATGGTAATATTCGTAAAATTCAACAGATAAAAACTTATAACCCATCTTGTATATGAGATATCATCAAGATTTTTGCACAAAATAAAGTGTTTTCGGGGTCAGCCAGTTTAACTGTACGTGTAAGTGAAATTTGTGTCAGACCGACCCCTGTTGCCATGGTAACGAAACTGTGCAAATTTTCATACAAGGTTTACCATACTCAGCTCGCGTTTAAGATAGGTCACACAATTCTGCACCAAACTGTGGCCCCACCCTTGTCGCCATGGAAACAAAAGTTGGCAAATTTCAACAGAAAATCGTCTATAACTCAGGTTGTATATGAGATATGACCAAAATTATTGCACCATACAGGTTGTTTTCGGGATTGGCCAATTTAACTATGCAACTGAAAATTGTGTCACACCAACCCCTGTTGCCATGGTAACGAAAAATTTGCAAATTTTCTCACGATATTTACTACAAATCCACTCAAATTTAACATATAGGTCCTAGATTTTCGCACCAAATTGGGGATGTTTTAGGTCGACCAATTTCACTGTCATGAAATCAACAGCCAGACCGACCCTTGTTGCCAATGTAACAAAAATTGGTAAAAGTGTTGGACTTCGCACCTCCCCGGCCTTCTCCGTCTTCACTTCTTCTATCATCGTCCAAGGAGGGCGAAGTCTTGGGTCTCACCCCATCTAACTGGGGCCATGGTGCCGCCGAAAGTCCATCTGCGTTTTCTTCTACATGCCCGGCCTTCATTTCGGCAGCTCCCATGTGGGTCGCGGTCTGGGGTCGGTACGATCGTTCAGCGGAACGAAGACTTCGTCGACTATACGGCTGGAACTTCACTGTTTGGACGAAGGCTTCTTCTGGCCTTCGCTTTTACTAGACTGGACTTCGACAAGGACTGAAGATAGCGATGACTTCCATGACCTTCGTCTACAGAAGCTAGCTCGTGTTTCCTTCGTCTTATTCATAGGACGAAGGCCGGCTCTAAAATAAGGCGGTTATCTTCGCACGAGTCCGTTCCGTAGGTCTAATCTTTCGTGGACGGTCGTCTCATCCATAGAATGAAGGCCGGCTCTGCAACACATCAGTTGCCTTCACCCGAGTCAGTTCCGTCCAACTGACTGACTTCGTCTGGCGGACGTCGGCTTTTTATAGTGGCGGCAGCAGCAGCGACGCGCGGACGCGAAGGAGCCGCAGCGATAAGCTTAGGGAGGAACGAAAGCGAACGGCTTTGAATTAAAGGACTTCGTTTCTACTTAACGAAGGCGGGAAAGAAGGCCTATTTTTGCTACAAACGTCAACAGAAATTTGGCCATAACTCGACTTGTAATGAATTCAATAGACTAACAATCCGGCGTTATTCGAGTCCGAGATGCTTGCACCAAACTGTGGCTTATATGGTCGGCCAAAAACTGTGTAAGTAATTATCTTTGTCAGACCGTACCTTGTTGCTATGGTCACAAAAATTAAATTTGAAAACTTCAGCACCAAATTTGCCATAAGTTGACTCGTATGGCCCCACATCTTTGGGTTTTCGGTATTGGGTAATTGAACATTGTCACTCATCAGACTTCCGCTAGACCGATCCTTGTTGACGAAGCAACGAAAAATGATAAAGAAAAAAATACTATCACAGGATTTTAGCCATGTGTTAACGGCGACACATCGTTGCTATCATGCTATGGGAGCCTAGCGTGACTTTCTGACTTCTTTCTATCTCCGTTTTAGAGCCAAAATGGCTCAAACGACGCGTATTTACGCAAGGTTGTGCCTTTTGCGGTAAATCGGTACTTTTCATACCCCCTGATCTTCTAAAAGGTCAAAATTTCGCACATTTTTTGACTTAGAAATTTTTCGCTCAATTTGGA
>Ga0056114_1000846_pt1 | contig 12281 bp, 12 predicted proteins | sample WorMetHERISLAND1_FD_77005 | JGI IMG/M metagenome (GOLD analysis project Ga0056114, IMG submission 77005) | Marine gutless worms symbiont microbial communities from Max Planck institute for Marine Microbiology, Germany - Olavius loisae HERON... ...
CAAATGTAACGCAATGGTTGACGTGACCTTGACACGACCTCTAAACAAAGGTCAAGGTCATTCATTTTGGTACCAATCGACTTCTCATATACGACTTCCTATAGGCTCTCAATAGTAACTTTTTCTCTAGGACGCACCGTTTAGCCACAATACATAACGTCACAGACAGACGGACAGACGCAACACTGTAGCATAAGCGCGACCGTTAGTACGGTCGGCTAAAAAGATTTCTAGATTTCAAAATCAGTCAGTTGGCCAGTTTAATTTAACACATGGATATTATTTGAATTTAAACAAAGAAAAAATTGTTGAGTACTGAAGAAGTCTGTGAAGGTTGATGCAGGAATTGTTGCATTATTGTATTAGTTGAAAGATATGTTGCCCTCTGATGCCACTCGGGACATTTTAGTGATATGACACTAAGGTTGTTAAGGTTGTATTGTCTTGTGTTTTTACGAGATTGTTTTATGGTCTAATGCTATTGTTTACACATACTGTTCGGTGTGTGTTATATGTTTGTGTCTGTCACCACCAAACTGAAGCTGTATAATACCTGCATTCTACCCATTTTCCTGTACGGCTCTTGAGAGCTGGGCACTAGTGGGCAGTTACCAAGAGAGACGCATACAAAATTGATGCTCTCTATTCATGGTGTCTGCAAAAGCTGTTACGAATCAAATGGTGTCGCCACGTGTGGAATGGTGATGTGAGACAGATGGACAACCAAGCAACCGCTCCTTTCAGCTATTGTCCAAGCACGGTGTTTCCCCTGTTTGGCCACATTGTGTGAATGCCACCAGACGAAATAGATGCCAAGAAGATTTAGCTTTCCCCTTGGAGAACTGGAGGAGACCACCAGGACTCCCTCGTACTACGTGGATGAAGACTGTCCAGCAATAAACTCTCCTTGAATGAAGCAATTGACATGGCTCAGAATCACCCACTCTATAGACTGATGTCTACGTTTGGCAATATGCACTCTTAGTGGTGCCTGCCAGAAATGAATGAATGTATTACAGTCAGTACATAAAGGCGTACATAGAAAATGTGACTGTCACTAATATGCTGCTGTTTTAGGGCTCGATGATACAGTTTGGCATAACACTACAGTTACTTTTAATTTGTGCCGAAAGGATGTCGAAAACTATATTGTGTCAGCAGTGTTTTGATTAATTTTTAATTTTACTTTTTTGGATATGTATCTACATGGTCTGAAATAAATTATTGATCGATAGCTTGCAATCTTTTGATGATTTGGTGATTGGCAGCTTGTGTTAGCACACACGACGAGTGTCGTATTATGTGGCAGGTGTCAAGAGCGTAACTCAGATCTACAGCTACTACAAGAAATTCGGGTACAAGACGGTGGTGATGGGTGCTTCGTTCCGCAATGCTGGACAGATTACAGCGTTGGCAGGCTGCGATCTGCTGACAATAAGGTTGTCCGTTGTTCTTTTTGTACATGGTTGTAAACTAATTTGCTAATTGTTATGAATTGTGTCTGACGATGATGACCCTGTTTCATCCATTGACATTCGATAGTTAACTCTGTAATGGTTCGTTTACTTCATAACATGAGGTGACATATGTCAGTGCGGAGGCTTGTGTCCTGTACTGGTCCAATTCACTCTCCTCTGCCAGACAGTCAGTCCCAGTTGCCTTTGTATTATTGTAAGACACTGGTTTTTAGCTATGCTTATTCGTTGATCCATCCTATTTCGAGTATGCTCTGTAGTTTGTGCTCATTAGTAACTGTCCATATTATTCTGTCAGATGGTGTATTGTTCAGTGTGATGTGGTGTGGTGTGGTGTGCAGTCCAGGACTGTTGGAAGAATTATCGCAGTCTTCCGAGCCGTTGTCACAGTGTTTATCAGTAGATGCCGGTCAGTCGTCATAGCTAGTCAGTTTGTTAATGTCTGCATCTATGCTGTCCTCTGTCTGTCTGTCTGTTACTCAGCCTTTAACGCAAGATGGCAACAGTGCTTGTAGACGGTAGCAGCTTGTAGACGGACTCACTCAGTTGTCGATTGGCTTGGTATGAGGGATGCTGGGTGCTCGGCGCTGAGTCTCCATTCACTGCATGAACCAAGTGAACTAGGTAAGTTAGTAAATATCAAGCAGGATGACAAAAACAGCCGTAATATGCTAACACTCTGTGTCTAGTTAATGGATGTTGTTGTTGTTGAGTTGCCCCGCCTGCTATGCACTGTCGTTGGCCGGAAGCCGGCCAATCCGCCGCAGGAAAGCGATGATATCCACGGGATCCGCCTTGATAAGTTCCTTGTCGGAGAGGAACGTCTTCCCAAAGGTTTCTTGTTGCTGCTGACTTTACGCCGGAGATGTTCTCTGTCTTCTTCTTCGATTTTGCATGTTTCACATGTTCCATCATCTTCTAGACCAATTCTCTTCCTGTAAGCTTTAAGTAGTACACAATGCCCAGTTCTGATTTGCGCGAGTGTAGTTCTCTTTTGTCTTGTGAATTGTCCTTCTGTCGACCTTCTGATGTTCCACTGGGAATGATCCACACTATCCCTCCAACTTTTATTCAGTTCCCTCTCGTGCCGTGAGTAGATGTGTTTTCAGTTACTGCCAAACATGTTCATAGTCAATAGCTCAATTCCACAAATCATCAATGAATGCCAGACTGTTTTACTGGTTCAGCACCTCTTCCGAATGTATCAACGATGCCTGACAGATCATAGATGCTGGCAACGGACCGGGAACTTCAGACGCAGGCACACAGAAGTCTCTCAGTGGCGATGCCATGATAACATTGACAGCACTGTAAATATTGACATGGTTGTTGTTATAAATTACTGTGATTCTATCGGGTTCATCATTTCGCTGCTGAACTTGCATGTAACGGGGTGGACGAGGTTGAAAATTAGACAAGCATGGGGTGTCAGAGCAACAGGAGGCGTAACCCGTCCCCCTCATCTCTGCCAGTCACCTCACACCCTGGTAACATTGAGAGCAGCAGTGAACTAGTAGATGGTGGTGTTGTAGCAAAGAAAGTATCAGGTGTGGAGAAGACAGCCATGGATGAGAAGAAGTTCCGCTGGATGTTGAACGAGGATCAGATGGCCACTGATAAACTGTCGGAAGGAATTCGTCGATTCGCTGCCGACGCCGTCAAACTCGAGAACATTCTAAGAAAGCGCATTGCTGCGTAAACATTGTATCAATATTGGCTTGGCAGTAGATCACATGTTAGACTTAACCTTCCTCATACTGAACGACACGGTCACAGATGGCATCTAAATGATATCAGACGGAAGGCAATTGCAACTGTACACTGCTGTATGATTGCATTCCCAGATACACATGACTTTTGAATGGTTCCAATTAACAGCGTTTGAAACATGTATAATTGTATAGTAATCTTTGTTAAATTCATTTTGCTCAGATTTTGAAGGCTTCTCTGTATTTGTTAAGTTCTGAGTTTCATGTAACCAGAATGACCAGTAGTATAGTTCAGTTCTGGCGTTATTATAGGTGAAATAGTGGTGTAGACTCGATGTAGTTTTATTGTTGAAGTATTTTTGTACTCAAATAGTTGTACTGCTGTTGTACTGCATTGCTATTTTACCAATGAATCATATTTTGAATAAAAAAAGTGGTAGTGGACTCATCTGTTCTTACAACCAGCCAACCTGAATACCTACACAATCTTATCTCTGTTCAGTCTACACGTTGAACTAGCTCCTCGTCTCTTGTCACCCTAGCTCGACCATCCGTATCTTCCTAATTACAAATCATCAACCGCTCTTTCACATATGCATCACCTTACCTGTGGAATCAGCTCCCTTCTTCATTCCGTCAACCTCATTCTGTTCACTCTCCTCCTGGTTTACCTCATCACAGTCACTACCTTCGCTCTCATCACCTATCACTGCCTCTACCTTTCACTCCAGACTTAAAACTCATCAACTCATCTCTTTCACAAATCCTTTCCTCCATAGTCACTCATTCCTTCCGGACTGCCTTCATGGATCTTAACCTGTACTGAATTAAAGGGGCTGCTGTTTGTTTGTTTTAGTTTCTGGCTACATGTGCTAGATTAAGCTGTATACTCGGCTTTCGAGTCCACGTTAAACTCTTCTATCGTATCGTATTTGGAAGCATCCGTCATATCCATAATGCAGATGGTCTTTGCCTGTCATCAGTTTGCATATAACAGAGATGCAAATGGCATTAATGGACACAGCAGCAAAATACTGCATCTAATAAGACGAGTATATAATGACATTTACAGCAAAAATAGCTTACTAGTATGCAGCTGAATGTGCTATTTCAATTATTGTCAGTAATTTCTATGGTCATCAGGACAAGAAAACGCACAGGATACATGCCAGCACAGCTTCTAATTATTCTCCATAGGTTTCAGGGTGGCCACATGGCCTTGAAAGTGCTTGAAAAAATCAGTTATTTTTCCAGGACCTGGAAAGTCCTTGAAAACAGAGTAGGTCCTTGAAAGTTTTGGAATTTGATGTCATAAGTCCTTGAATCTGAGTACTTCATAATCATTGTTAGCACATGCAAATTCTGCAGTTAACGCCTAAGTCCATAACTCACTAGGCAAATTCATTTCACTTATTAGTTAACTTATTACTGCAGTCCCTTGTAGAAGTCGGCCTTGTTGTTTTGTTTCCTTTTTAGTAAAAAAGTGAAAGAATTGCTCTCATGAAGTCAACAGAACTCATTTGAGAAGCATACTGAAGCACATGATAGACATGAGTAGAATTAGAATTTCTGACACTGATACAGATGCTGTACTGTACAGCAGCAGTACTCCTAGTTGAGGTACTTAAGCGGTTATTACAGTTGTAGCATTTAATCCCACTGGTTCATCTACACAAGAAAGAGATCGAGTATACAGTTTCTTCTGTGACATCATGTCACAGAATCCATCATGAAGCAGTTGTGGGCAGTTGTTAAGCAGCTTGTCTTTTTGTCACATGGACAGGCCATGGTGGAACGTGGTTTTTCTGTCAACAAAGAGGTTGAAGTCAAAAACATGGCAGAATCTACCTTTGCTGCTAAGAGATTGGTGTGTGATCAAGTTCAGTCACTTGGCAGAATTGACAACATTGATGTTACTAACAAACAACTGCTGCTGTACACTTATCGTGTGAATATGATGTTTGTGTAAATATTGCAAACTCTGTGGACTGGACAATATACAATGGTTTAGCAAGCATCACCTGGTTTGTAACTTTGGATTATGCCATTAACAGTTTTTATATGATTTCAGGCATATTAAATACTCTCTAAAATCTTCATAATTAAAATAACTTCGTAAAACATTGCCAGAATAGGTCTGGAAAAGTTACTTGAAAGGCCTTGAATTTTTTCCTCCAAAATTGTGGCCACCATGAGGTTTGTACTATTTACATGGCAAAACTGAACAAAATGTGGCCACTTGTCAGCTTTAAACATTTCCTATCTTATCTTACTGTATCTATTGAAGCACGTTGCTCCATTCAGTCTAAAGATAAGAGTTACTAAAATGTACAAAATGCAACATAAACTTCACTCAAGGTTATCATGAATAACACTGTTTAGTTTGACTACAGTGTATCTGATTTCCTGTTAGCATTCTCTAATAATTATGGCCCTGTCTTGTATTGCTTCTAATCTTTGATCCAGCCTTTTGTAGTGGAAGCAGACTGGGCCTACATACTAGCTGCCATAGTCAACATTCTGCTGGTCTGTTTTCAGTGCCTAGATAGGACATTTAATTAGCTCAACAGTAACTTCTGGCCACAGACTATATAGAGCACCACTACCAGTGAACCGTCTCGTAGCTCGAGAAATTAGGTCTAGTAGCATATGCATGTGACCCAAATTATACGATAAACTAACTGAAAGTTGAAGTCGATGCCGGTAACTGTGTCCATTTTTCTGGCATACAGCCAATTAATTCACCAATGCATGTACAACATGTGACTGATGCGACTTCTAATTCGAAATATATCTTACATGTAGTTTCCTTTGTACGTCATTCGTGTCGTAAATACAAATACAATGTACAATACTGAATGCAGTACATTAACTAGACGAGTAGACGTGTAAGGCAATACTACAGTAGGGCCTACTACTAACGATGAATTCTTTACTTTCAAATATATTAAACACCATAATTGTGCATGACGGCTGAGTCATTACAAAATTTGCCAAAAAATGGCGCAACGGTTTCACTTTCAAAAATACTTAATATCGTTGATGAACACTTAGGTCTGTGCAGTAGCGCACGTGTCTGCAGTAGCCTATAAACGATCCCATTTCAGCGAGATTCAACAGTTTGGAAAAGCGGACGCTGACACTGAGGGTCAAAATACGAATACGATACGAAAGCAGAGTAACGTGGACTCAAAAGTTGTGTATCAGCTTAATATACACTGTGTTCAGAAAAAACACCCACTCACATTTTCTTTCATATCTCCATGAATGATGTGTAGATTTAAACAAAAATTGCAGTGAATATACCTAAGGAATGGTGGATTCTGAGAATGTAAAAATTACATGTCATATTCATTACGGCTGATGACGTAATTATGACGTCATATTTGTAAACGTTTGTAAATAACGACCTCCAGACAGAACACAGCTTTATTTTGCACCATAATTCAACGAGTGATAATCAAATATTTAACATATGTCAACAAGACTATTACTGTGTCACTGATAAATTGAAACGCCATAACTTATACTCAAAATATCCGCCTTTCTCTTTAACACAAGTTTGGATTCGCATGAGTCACCCACGATATTCAGTTGCTGTAACATCTTGCATCCATGGTGATCGAACTTAATCTGGTTTATGAACGAAAATTTGTTTATGTTTAGTCACTGTCTTAAATACCACCAAATAATACACGATACGACCGCGTCTATGCACCAGCAAGTACTCGCAAAAAGGATATTTTGGGTTTCTGGCTTATCGATTGCTGTAAACTCGCTCTAACATTAGCTAGACAAATATGACGTCATAACTACGTCATCGGCTGCAATGAATATTTAATTTCTACATTTTTAGCATCTACCGTTCCTTAGATATGTTCACTGCAATTTTTGTTTAAATCGACACATCATTCATTGAGATATGAAAGAAACTGAGTGGGTGTTTTTCTGAACACAGTGTATATAGCACACATCGCCAGAGAAAAATATGGAAAAAAGAAACTAAAACAAACAAACGATTCAAGATCCGTGAAGACAGTCCGGAGAATGACTATGGAGGAAAGGATTTGTGAAACAGATGAGTTTTAAGCATAGAGTGAAAGACCGAGGGAGTGGTAGATGGTGAGAGCAAAGGTGGTGACTGTGATGAGGTGATATGCGCAGGATGAGGTGAACCAGGAGGAGAGTGAACAGAATGAGGTTGACGGAATGAAGAAGGGAGCAGATAAGACTATTTTAATAATAGGCATTGTTCTTGTAACTTGTAATGTTTTAGCGCAAGTGCTCAACAACAGTAGGCCTATTGCATTCAGGTGACTGCGTCACATTTTACAAAACAACGATAACGTCAGCTTATTTTTTAGCTGATAATACAATAAATAGGCCTCAACAAGAAAAACTACAGGATCGAAAGGCCGAATCTTTACAAAAACGATTCGATTCACGAATCGGAATGGTCGTTTTCAGCATGCACGACGTTGCACGTGTAGCGAAACATATGGACTTCTGGTATAACGGCATCTCTTCTAAGTTCTGACACCTGTTCTACCGGTAAGTAAGTAAGTAAAACGTGGATTTATATAGCGCATAACATTTGAAAAACCTCTAATGCGCTGGTCACATTAGTAAAGACTAAACAGAGTTGTCTTAAGAAACTGCATAAAACTGTCAGAACCACACGCCGGATCTGAGCTTGTCAGGCAGCGAGTTCCAGACCGTCGGACCGGCGATCGAAAACGCCCGACGGCCATATTATACTGCGGTATCTCGGTTGATAACGGGGCGTTTCGTTGTTTGATGACATCACAAGGGTCACGTGACGTCGTCGCGTGGTCGGTATCCGGCCAGGCGGACGTCGCGTCTGGCGGCGCGTCTCGCAGACAGGTCGCATGACGTCACCGGGTCACGTGACTTGCGAGTCGGCGGCGAGCAGAATCCGATCCACGCTTGGAGAGTCTTGCGTGAACACACCCAGACAAACGAGGTCGCACCTGTAGCCAGAGACGCTAGGACGCGCAGCGCGCTGACCGCCATCGGCGCCACGGACACGGGCAGCGTGCAGTCCCACTGGACGTCACCAGGGCCGGCCACCACCGGCGTGCACGACGTGTGCACGGAGGACTGCCGCCAGCGTCGCGCGTACAGCACCTCGTAGAACCAACAGGCGACGACGCACGTGGCGGGGACCGTGTACAGGACGGTGAAGGCGCCGACCTTCACCATCAGCTTCTCCAGCTGTCGCATGCCGACCAGTGCCGACGCCTCGAGCAGATTGTGACGAATGCGAAACATGGCGACAAAGCCGGCGGCGACGAGACCGATGCCGGCGATCAGGTAGACACCTAGCGGCACCAGCACGAACCAGATCAACGCCGTGGTCGCTTGGTCGTCGCCACCGCCGACGTAGCACAGTCCAGTTAGTTCATCGCCGCCGAACCGCCGCAGAGCGAGCACAGCGGCCGTCTTGACGGCAGGCAGCGCCCAGGCGACCATGTGGAAGTAACCAGCCACGTCGGAGATAGCTTCGCGACTCCACTTGCGTCCGGCGGCCAGGTAGAACGCACCGGTGAGCGCGAGCCACCACAGACTGGCCGCCATGCCGAAGAAGTAGAGCAGGACAACGGTGACGACACACCAGGTGGACTGGAGGTCCCCAGACACGAGCCGTGACGCTGGGTCGTCGGTCGAGTGAACGCAGGAGATGAGGTGTGCACCGACAGCGAGACGAACAACATAGGCAGCGGAGTAGAGGAACGAACAGGAGGCTAACATCACTGACGGACGCTCAGGATATCTACACACGCGGACACGCGTAGGAGATCAGAAACAGAGCGTTACATTCAGAGCGTTACACTGGTGAAACTCACTGGTGGTGATATAATGAACCTCGGTCATTTTCATTTTTATTCATTTCATATATTCGTTTACATAACAGCTGACATACTGAAACAATATAGCACAAGCAAGGTGGTATACAGTATAACAAAGATAACCTAGATAATGAAAATGAAAAGTCGATAAATGTCTTTATACAACACGCGGGTAGTATATGAACTCGTTGACAGTCAACAGCGGACCGTGAACACTCGCGTATTCTACAACGAACGCTATCGTTTTGGTCAAGTCCGGCAGCAGCTGGTTCAGGAGCAACAAAAAGCTAACTTTTGCGCTCAGAGCGAATCTTCTCGCGCGTAGTCGGAACAAATTTGGTTACAATGCCATGACAGCATGTATTACAAATCCGGCCCTTTATTGCTCTGCGAGCAGAAAACCTATTACCTGGACAAAAGGTCCCTATGCACATGGAGTGTTAAGCTATGGATACGTATACGATATGCAGCAGTAGCCTATCTACAGGTCTGAGTAGCCTACTTATCATGAGGCACCAGTGTCACACTATACAGTCACGCAGCTAATATGGCTCCTGGCGCACTATGTTAAGTCGCCATGTACAACGCTTTAGCTTTGTACCCACAGACTGGCACACTGCACCCCAAATTCCGACACAATGTGTGTATACCGACTCCATTTCAACACACATTTTGGCACAATTACATTACTGAACGTGACATTATTGTAAAGACGTTGTACTAGCCGAGCCCTATACATGACGCTGTCAGATGCAGTGCACCGACCTGAATCGACTGGTGTCGATAAGGAAAGTGGCAGTCGTGAACGCACCAAGGACAAGACAGACGAGAGACCAAGTCATCATCCACGTCTCCATGAACCTACCAGTCCACAACATCATCGTAATCACAGTCACAATATGTCAACAACACAGCTTAATGAACTACATACTCGCGCACTTGTCAGCTTTGTTTTGTTTCTTAGCAATCTTTGTGCGCTGGCGACGTCACTGCTGTTCGTTTAGACTACCGCTACTCTGCATTCAACCTTTATGCAAATCAGAGGCGTTACATATCCCGCGTGCCACAGAGTACAGTCACACAGCCATAATGGCTGTCTCTGTATAGAGTCGAAGATCATAGGTTCAAATCAAATCACGTTTACGACCATTCTTCAGTCGATAATCACTCAGTAGCATGAATGAATGAACGAATCAACCAAACAGAGATGGATGACGCAGTCTATGCTTGTGTCGTCAATTTTCCCTGAATTTTGTGGCGTTATCATTTTGAAGGATCTCAAAACTCCAATTAGGACCATGTCACCTTGAGTTCTGCACTTACCGCAAATCTAATGTTCTTAAGTTCGCGTGCATAACCATCTGCATTCTGCAATCAATTTCTGAGCCTTTGACCTCACGATGGCTGACGCGGAAATTCACTGGACGACTTTTCATGCAATCTTCAAAGCGTCCTTCGTACAGTGATCCAATACGACAAAGCAAATCCATGATCTCATCAGATGTAAACAAGAGGCTCGGCTATCGCTGAGGGACCGCGCGTCAGCGGCACATTACACTGCAGGTTAAGTAAAATAAATTATCTGCAGCTGGACAAAAAATGCACCAGTTTGAATAATATTCGCTTTTGAAAAGTACTACGTGACCTTGAAACCTGGGTCAGCGGAAAGACGTGAAAACGTAAAACGTTTTTAATCTATGGATCTCATGGCGTTTTAATCTCAAAATAATTATAGAATTCGTGGTGGTCTCGTCTCGGTAGCCCTACTGGTAGCGCGTCGGACTAACAATCGGAAGGTTGTGGGTTCGTAGTGTGTTTCACAGTTGACAGATAACCGCATGGGGTAAACTATCCGCTGTGGCCGGCCACCACTCCTTCGAGCTGTAAGAAGATAGAGTTTAAGACTGTCAGCGTTTGATGGACTCGGATCTGTCATGGAGAGATCGCTAGATAAAGCTGATGCTATGCTGACGCTTTCAAGTGCTCTATAATATCGGGAGCCATTTATACCATTTTATTTATAGCCTATCACTGACAACATTGGCGACGTTATCATAAATTATCAGTGTGGATTTTTCACATATTGCGTTCTTGAGTCACAACTCATAAGCCGGCGAAGTATTGGACAAGGGTAATCGTATATGAAGAGCGTTGCAGTAGTCTACGGACCGTTTGTCGTCAGCGCGATACAGTACGTCGACAGTACATCGAGGAAGACACGGGCTGCTGCCGCCATCACTGTCCTGTGCCGTGACGTAACGTCGAGAGCAGACCGACTCGCGTGACGTCATCACTGACGTCACCGGCCGTCCGATGACGTCATGTCGCAGCAGCGACGACGAGTTGTGATGTGATCTGAGTGCGTCGAGCAGCTGACGCAGCTGGACGCTGTTGGCCGGGGCGTTCGGTCCTCGAGGTCCCAGAGCGTCGTCCAGCTGGTCGTCACCTCCTGGAGGAGGATCGATGCACAGCTGAGGCCGGGCGGCGTCGCCGTCTGGAAGCCGCGAACAGTCGAGCACTGCCGGCCATCTGAAGTTGAACCGCTCCAACACCGGCTCACACTTCGACTGTACAGACGACAGACAGACTCAACAACGACTTACGATTTTTTCCCATTTTTTGCCTGTGGCCCACAATCGATGTTCCCGAAAAACCCTAAAAATTTACAAACTGAACTCGGGAATTTCGAGATTTTTCGCGATATATATGTTGAGTCTATGGCGTGAATAGGGCAAGGAACAAAAACAATGAGCGGACTCACGCAACAGAAATCAACCTTAGTTGCAAACCTTTGACTCCCACTGTTGCCGTATGGGTACAGCTATAAAGCATCCGGTGCCAGACCGGGTTAAAGCCGCATTTGTTATTTTTGACATCCGGGCACTATGACGCTCAGCCTTGAGCGTCAGAGTGCCCGGATGTCAAAAATTACAAATGACAGCTTAACCCGGTCTGGCAAAGGATTCTTTATAGCTGTACCCATACGGCAACAGTGGGAGTTAAAAGGGTTTTAAACAGACATTCGCACTGAGCAGCGTGAGCGCTACAGCTGTACTTCGTGCGTCACCAATATGTGTCGCACGGAAAATCATCGTTTGCCAATAAAAAAAGCAAACAAGAAAGCCCAGCTGTCGCTGACAAACCCGCGCGACGCGAAAGCCTGCCGAAATTGCTTCAATTCGGCGTGCCTACAACGTTGTCGTTGACAATACTGGCCTATCTTCATG
>Ga0056114_1000848_pt1 | contig 12272 bp, 9 predicted proteins | sample WorMetHERISLAND1_FD_77005 | JGI IMG/M metagenome (GOLD analysis project Ga0056114, IMG submission 77005) | Marine gutless worms symbiont microbial communities from Max Planck institute for Marine Microbiology, Germany - Olavius loisae HERON... ...
ATGTTACGTTACGTTCATTGACTTTTCTTGACTTAATAATGACTTAGCTATTCGATGTTGTTGTTTGCGTCGGCATAATCGACCGAACTTAAATGTTTATATTCTGCTGCAAACATTATTTATCAACAAATTTCACGTCAAATCCGTCTTAAAATTATCTGTAAAGTGTGCCAAATTGCTTCATATATTAAAAAAGGTGCGTTTTATTGCTTTTCGGCAGGTGACTTGTTTTGGGATTTCGCCTATTTCTTTGTTGATTGCTTAATTTTTAGACACTGTTTAGCTTTTGTCTATCCGGATTTTTCCGTCCAGATACCGTGCTATACCGCGCTGCATAGCACTGTTTTTACGACTATTTGGTTTATGGTACGTGCTAACTGCTGGTCTGTTCACGTTAATCTCTTCTATCGTATCGTATCGTATGGTCTACGGTGTTCTGTGGTGGTCTGCGGTTTTCAGGCATACCGATTCGTGATCGCATTTTAGATTGGCTATGATCACGACAGCCAATAGAAAGAGCCAAAATAATGAGCGCGTTAGCCGATGTCGGTCTCACTAAAAGACGACTGGCCGACGTCCAGTCCGTCGGCGTTATGCAGGCGACGCCGGTCCTCCCTCCCGCGCTCCTGTTAAACGACGGGCCACTTAATTGCCGGCCGTACTTAGTAGTGAAGACGACGGTCAGGAGACTGGCCTTCGTTAATTTGAATGTTTACCTATCGCAAAAAGTTCGTATTTTTATTTCTTTTATTACATTATTTCCAGACCCCGGGACATGAAGGAGGGAACAGGAGGCCGGGACACTCACGCCGGGACAGGGACGCCGGGACAAACGTAACAAAATTGCCGGGACAGACATGAATACCCCGGTAGCCATAGCCAGATGCCAGGACAGAGAATGGGGCCGTACACACGCCGGGACATGGATATCATAATCGCGTGGCCTCGTACAATATGACGGATTTCGAGTCGACTATGACGACAGACAGTGAAAGACGACAACGTCTGACGTCCAACGACGGACGTCGTCATGACGACGTGGACGTCGTGATAACGGATGGCCGCTGTGATCGCGATCACGGACGTGAGCGTGATCATAGCCCAGTGTGGAAGAGTGACATCAATGATCACGCCAGCCAATAGGAACACAGCCGTGATCATAGTCAATCGGAGACGTGATCACGAATTCGTGATCATAGCAACAGTCTATTGTGTAATATCTGTGTTGACGAATAAACGTACGTAGTAGCCTATAACGTCATAAACGACTTTGTTTAACTTTAATTGAACACACTCAGTTAGTTAAGTCTTTAAATCTAGGCCTATCTAGTGCAGCTATGTCCAGTAACGATGACCTGGCATTAACGTCGCCATGCCCGGGCACATCTCATTCAGCAGCAAGTGATACTGTTGCCGATGGAGAGCCAGCGGATCAGCATATTGCCACCACAGCACGAGAGCGTGCAGTGCGTGTCATTGACAGCGACCACATAAGACTGGACCCCAAACTAGCCATCTTTGTAGTCAAGGGTACACCAGTGAATTTTGGAACGGATGGATAGTCAGACACACGGACAGACGAAACGGCACAAAAATTGTTGTAATGTGACAGGCATTACATATGGTGACAGTTGTTAAGCATGTCAGCTGAAATTGAATTAAATTTGCTTTTTCAAGCCATTTATTGCCTTTCTAACGTACTCCGTAACATCTGCCAAGCACAAGCTAAATAAACCAGATCGTAGTGGTCAATAAAATATCAAAACAACTATAAAATCCTTTTTTCGCATTTTTGCATTTTATACATGATTTCGCACCACATTTTCGCACATTTAAATTCGCACTTTATACGTGACTCGATTTCGCATTTTCGCACTTCGCATTTTATACGACTCCGTCTTCGTTTGCCAGGCCCTAGACCTACCGAATGCACATTCGGTGTAGCTAAATGCTGCTCCGACCGCGACTGATCCAACGCCATAGCAGTTACCAAAGGACTGGTCGGCACTGAATTTGTCAGTATAAACTATATACACCCTCCTGTTTTGAAGTCGTATAAACTTTATACGTTTTTCGAAATGCACCTGCCACTACCCTTCACGTTTAAACGGTTTAATTTACCTAGGCCGCAATAGAGTACCAGTTTTGTGTTGGTAATGACAATTGGTCTAAAATCGGTGTCACGAAACACCGCATCGTCCATATGGGCCCCAAGCTGGCCAAGCATAGGTCTTTCCACGTTTTATTCATGCAGTATGCAGATATCTAACTCTAACATTCTTTAATAGCCAGCAGGTATGGCAATGTCAAAATGTATTAACCACCAGCTGAACCAGCATTTGAGCCTTTTTTTATATTGGATATACCTGTTTTGGGGCCAGTGCAGATGACATGCTCGGCGATAAATCTCTATAATCACAGCAGCATTATTGTTCAAGTCACATCGTAATTAGGCCCATCTTGTGCATTACCTGCAAGTATACCTGTTTTCATATTGCAAGTTGTGGTTTGATCAGAACAAATACATTACGGTTATAATTGTAGCCTAAACTGCTATTGCGTAGAAATAAGTAGGCCTGGAGCTAATCAGTTAACTCATCGCTTATCTTTGGTGTATTTGGAAAAGACAAGAATAACATTGATAATATTTGTTGTTAGAGTCATATGTTCGTAACATTTTCAGCTATTAGAGATGTTACACAGTTATTAAGTAACTGGTGATTAGATTACTCTTCACATCATTGTCCAGTCTCAGTAGTTGCTTTGCACATATCACATTTGTCCGTACATGGGGCCAGCTCTGTCTGGCGTCTTTGTTTTCAATGCTGAAGAGCACCACCAAACCGTCCAGATGATCTTGTGCTGTTGATAAACACTGCATTCTGCGGTGGAGACAGTGACTTGGCAGTGTACAAAACCAACTGTGTAGTTCCAAGTCAGGCATTGATGACGGGACGTCGCATGTCAGAAGTAGAACCAAAACATTTTTATTGACTCAGTTCGTGATCTCTTTGCGGAACTCACAACGACTAAATGAGCACTTCTGAAAGAACCCCTTCCATGGTTTTCTATTTTTACCTAGAGAATGTTTTTGTTGTGTTTGCAGTACAAACAGCATTGCAGTAAAATGCGACTAACAAGAGTGCTGTATAGAGGAGACAACTTCACCTGGAGGTTCAAAATGTTATGGCGAGATAAGTCAGCATATAGGGAGCAGACTGTGCTTACGCCATCATTTGTTAGAGACAGTGGTTCGTCATCTTTCATGATTATTTACTAATTTCAAATTCGTTTGGTGCACAGGCGTAAGACCTAACTAAGTAAGTAATTCAGATTATCCTCCTGCCTACACATTTTTAAGGGTGTGACACATTTCACCTTGGGAATCGCTAAAGACTTTTAGGTTTTATGTATTTGGTTTTGTGTGTTTAGTTTGGCATGAAGGTGGTAACTGTAGTAACTGCTCTACTAATATCAATGGACCTTGGAGAACAGAACATGATGCTGTAAATGTCGACCATAGAAAACAAGGCCACCTAATCAGAAACCAGTGGTAGCATTGTACCTAGTTTTCATGTATATATGTTATTATTGTGAATTTTTTATAAATTAATGTTTTCATATGTTCTAAATCAATATATGCAGCCAACTTTTAATTTGCCAATAGTGATTTATTTATTTTTCACTTTTCAAATATTGCCTCTTAACACTGTAGCATTCTTAAAATTAATATGATGTCAAGTTGTGAACTTAGGTCATAGGTGGATGGATGCTACTGTTCACTGTTGTGCATGAATTGAACTGTATTGTATGTTATTATCTGTTCAAAAAACAGGAGCAGAAGTTGTAAACGCCACTGATTTTGTGAAGGAACCGTTCAAATTTCCACAGTGGGAACCTCCAGATGATCCACAGTTTTCTCCACCAAAAACTATCCAAGATGATCCGGATTACCATGAGAATCCAGTCTATGAATTTAATCCTGAATGCCGCCTTCTAGAAGGTATGACAAACTTCATCACATTGCACTGGTTACTGACAAGAGCTAAAGTTGTAAATATTTATATATAAGCTTCTGGTTATGTGGTGGTCAGTTGGCAGTGTTGCAGGTTCTTTAGTAAATTAGTGTCAAAGTAATTTTTCAGTTGCATTGTATGTTTGTTTTTTTAGAATATATATATTTTCTATGTCACTGCTAAGTATTCGCTGGTCAGAGGTTGTTGGATTGTGAGAATTTGCCTATACTAGTAACTGTGATTTTTATCAGTTAGGTTAATCGTTCGTTGTCTGATATGTGGTAGCAGTACTACATGGGCTGTGGAGGCATTAGAGTGAAAGTTAGTTTAAGTTACAAATGAGATTAAAGGCCTGTTGATTGCTATTGAGGCATGCCTTCTGAGAGATTTGACATTGTACATATGTATGGCTTGCTGAATGGTCTGTAAATGCCACTTGTTATCAGTGATGTAGTCCTTGAGGCAAGTGTCTTGCCTCGAGACACCAAGAGATTTTTGCTTCCTCGTCCTCGACATTTGCTGCTCGAATTTTCCTCGAAACGAAAACATTGACTTTGACAATTTCTTTAGTAGACCTACTTGAAATGCATTGCTAACTTGCTTATTAGTAATCTGAGTCCCTAGAAACGTTTTGAACGGCTGAATTACCATTCGATATAAACAACATAGTATATTAAAAGTGCCGTTGATGATTTTGTCTATTGTAGACTGCAGATGTGTGTCATAGCTATAATTCATATTTCATATACACTGTTAACAAATTTTGTGCAACCGTGCTGCCTTGCCTTGTTCTCGGCTTTGCTGCCTTGGCTCATGGTTGGCCTCGAGCTTTCTGCCTCAAGGCTTACCCCGTGCTTGAAGAAACTGCCTTGTGTATATCACTGCTTATTATCCATATCATAACAATGTAGATGTAGCCTTTTGAGTGAACATCAGCTTAAATTACAACCCGTTGAATGTTTCAGGCGAGACGCAAGCTTGCATACTTACTAAATCACAGCCATTTTATCAGCTGCCGTCAGCTGTTACAGATCTCGACAGGGTTCCGAAAATTCCCGATCAGGTACTTGTGATTTGATTGACAGTTTCAAGAGTCTGCACTGCAGTATACAGCATGCGATAGTAAATGCTTTTATTAATAATATTAGTGCTGTGACTGGTTTCACTTTCAAAAACTCAGGTATCACTCGGTATTTTGTGAAAAACTACAGTTTTGTTGTTGGTTTCAGTTTTCAACAATAATGCGCAAAAGCGACAGTCTGAGCTTTTACAATACAGTTTAAATACAAGTGTTTAAGCTTACTACAGCATAAACTGTACATGAAACCAGAAAACAGGAGGTGTTTGTATGTATTTATAATTAAAAATACTGCACAAAAATGCTGGTTTTGCCAAACACTGTGGAAAAAATATTCCTTTATTGGCTTAATTTGTAGTCACCTTGCTTACTACTAAAACTATATTATCTTTGTTGCAGTGAACAAGAAAGCCTAGCTGACGCAAAGATAAGCGCACGACAACAGTGCATATATGAAGGCTCCTAGTGAAGAAGCTATTGCAAATCAATGATACGTGATTTTCTGTTGATGGTCAATAGTAACTGTGGCCATATTGCTTACCATTTGCGAGATATTATCGTGTGTAGAGGTTGAAAATCGCCAGTTTTCGCCAACTGTATTCTCATTTTAGATCCACAGCAGAGCAACACCCAGCAATGTCAACGTAATCTGTACATCACTGAAAAGTACATTTAGTGGGCAACAAGTCTGTTGCTGACAGTATGGGTCTGTCTTCATTCATTTAGCTGTTGTTGCCTCACAAATCTGCGAAATCATGCGAATTTTTTGAATTTATAGCAGTTAAAGGTCATCCAAAGTCATCGATCTCGGAACCAGTTGAAAGCGCATATGCAACTTCCTGTTAGTCATTAATAGTAACCTTGGCCGTATCTCCTAGTACTGTTTTTGATATATTGACATGTAAAGCTAGAAAATAGCTTGTATTTCCCACCCACCCTTGTTTGATGCCATCACTCAGCGGAACCTGTTAGAATTTCTCTAAGAAACTTCTCTCACAAAAATTAGAAGGATGTGTCTACAGTATGGTAAAAATTGGTAATCTCAACTTCAGCCATTTTGACTGTGTGATGGACTGACGGGCAGACAGGCAATAGCATATATAGCGCTCTGAATATGCGCTGAAAGCGACAGTTTTGGTTTGACGTGGTTTAGTAAAAACCGTTTTTTGGTTTTGATTTCAAAACAGATCTAGCACTTGATGACGATGATAGTGATGAGTGAATAGCATGTCAACTGTCCTGAAATAGTAGCCATTTAAACGAGTTGATTATCATTACATAGACATGTAGTGTTGTCTTGTGTGTTTAATGTGCTAGGACACGCTGGTACAGCGAATTATCATGCAGGCCAACATCTGGGACCCGACGAAAGACAAGCTTCCCAAGAGACATGACCCACGACAGCGGTTATGGAACTTTAAGGCAGAGTTCGGAATACCCATGAATCGACGAATGTTAGTGTTGCATGGTTTTCCACATTTGATTAACTGCATATGATCTTATGTGCTATCAGTTTGTGATGTTTTGCTTATTTTTTTAATCACGTGCTGCTCTGAAAACTAATTAAACAGGCATGTTTCTATTCTTAATGAAGTCATTGGTGATATATTTTCATTGTTAACATGTGAACTTTTACAATCAGTTATTTATATTTAGTTAAAAATATAGTGTAATGTGTGTGGCAAAAGTAGTTCTCTGAAGTCATTTTCTCTATTATTAGCAACTATTGTGAATTTTGATGTCATATTTAATTAATGGCTTTATTTCTGGTTCATATCGACACATAACCAGCAAATAGTGATTAATCTAATTATCACAAAGTTATTGACCTAAGCAGTGACCACCCCGCAGAGTGATCTAGACCTCAGTTCATCCCACTTTGAAGACACAATTGACGCTAGTCATGTTATACTTCTTTTCAAGTCATACCAGTGGCTTTCAGATGTCGACATATAGTGTTGTTCCAGTTTTTCAATGACCTTCCATATATATATATATATATATATATCTATATTCCAGCTTTCCTATACAGATTGTGAACATACTTCTGCCGATGTGTACTGTTGTTAGATCCATCATGATAAAGAACCTGGTGCGTGTTTGTGAGATGCTGGGAGGCTGGTACCCAGCTCTGTCCGCCTCCCGACGCACTGTTTATGACAACTATTTGTCCACGTTTTTTTACTTCCAAGGTGACAGATTGGAGTTGATTTCTCTCCGTTTTTGCCATATTATTAATGTGGCACCTGCTGGGCATAGTGATAATGCGTTGCCATGTTGCTCAGTGTAGATCAAGATAGTACTGCGATTTGTGACTGTCTGCAGGCGAGTAACCAGTGAACTCAGCCTGCCATCCCTCCAGGGCTAGGCACACGAGTGCCATCTAAAGCTTGGGAGTAAACAGGCACATAACAGGATGCACCAGGGGCGGTCTTAGGTATGTTAGAGATGTTTGGCCTAACAGGGCCGCCGATTTCAGGGGGCCACCATGTACAAAGTTGCAAGGGAATTCTAGATTCAACCTGAGCCTGGATTGGCTTTCATTTTGCCACTCATTGCAACGCTGACTAAAGAACCAGAAATGCTGCAACGAGATGCGTTTTGTGAGCATACAATGCAGCAAAGTGCGACTGCGGCCGGGACACCGCCTCGGACCACACTGGGGAAGCTTACAGCACTCCCCAGATCATCTGGCTGGTTTTAAGAGGTCACTTCACGGGGGCGAGGGCAGGTGAGGAAACGGGAAGGAAGGGGAGGAGAGGGAGAGAACAGGAGGGAAGAGGAGGTTGTTGACTCTGATGCACAGTTGGACACAGTGTTTGAGCCTGCTGTTTTACAGTTTACGATTGTGCATTGGTTGGATACTGGTGCTTTTGCACACTGAAGTATTGAAAGTGATGAAGGCATTGTGAAAGATCTATTGATGAACGGTTTCTGTTGACTTGAGTCGTAGCATCAGTCGTGTGACTGTTTTGCAGATGACAAACACATATCGATTCGTGGAAAGAACAACCTTGTCGTCTACAGCGATTGGCCACTGCCACCGTTTGCCAGTGAAGAGATGGTTGATGCATCCACTGGTTATGTTATGCCAGATCTCTTCCCAATTGCACCAACCATTGACCTCCACAAACAGCACGTCTGGAGGCCGGAGAACATTACCGGTGAGTGGACCTAGTTTGTATTACAGAGACAGATCTTTGGTGGTTACCAAGAAACCTTTCATGTTTGTGTGTTTTTTATTTTCTTGATTTTCATGAGATAAACAAGAACTTAAAACTAAAGACCACGACAGATACTGATGCCAAGTACTGATCAGCAGTATTTTGTGTTGATATTAAGAACTTGTGATAGGCACCCATCACTAAACAACCGGAAGCACAGTAGGCCTATCTATGTTTTGTTTATGTTTAGGCTCTATACAGTAGTATTTACTTACAGACACAATGGAAGACTGTTACCTTTGAAGTTTGATCAAATTCAGTTACAGTTCTTGAGTTTTTAAGTTTGAAATTTTAAATTCATATGTGAAGTCATGAAATTGAAAGGTAGCAGAAATAAGGGTTTTACTGTATTCCATACATCTGCAGCAGTGCTGACTGGTCGGTCAATGGACAGTATTTTTAGTACAGTAAAACACTTGATCGTTGCTTGACATTTTTTGTGATTGTGCGAGGTGGATGCAAACGTAGAACTAAATTCTGCAGCTAGTCAATACTACTTGTTATTGGCAATGATACATGCAGTTGGCCAGTTACTCTGAAATTGTCAAAACAAAAGGCAGAAAAAAATAAGTTCATATACAAATTCACAGAATTTTGGGGCAGCTGAATGTGAGGGCTGTACAATACTTGTGATAATGGGCAGTTCGTATTTCACTTTGACAAATGCATGCATCGACTTGATATAAGACTCAGATGTTGAACTACACAAGAAGTCGTCATCAGTTTTAATGAATTATGTTGATTGTTACTTCAGCACATGAATTGGTTGTTACCCCTGTTTGGAGTTCTGAAGACACTAGAGCAGTGACGATCAATATCCTAAATTAGCCAACACTAGGCTTATGAAAGAGGTTTTGAAAATGCCAACTGTAACTGTTGTATTTTGGATTTGTTCATTCGTAAAGAATTTTCATTTTTAAAGTGTTTCCTAATTTTTCTTGGCAAAGAATTACCTTGTGATCCCAAATGTGAACAATCATATCTGTAATTCTGTATGTGAAGCATCAGTGTATATTCCGACGATGTCTGATAATGTGTGGTGATTGATGTGCAGGGATTCGTGAAGGTTTTGCGCACTGCTATCCTCACACTGTGTTCATTGGCTACCACAACGAATGGACCCAGTCACAGCGCAATGCCACGGCACTACTCTTCTGCTTTGGTCACGCTCTTGGACTCGCCAAACGGCTCTATGGCGTAATTTCTGCTCATTGTCATCTTTCGTATTGCCGAGTACTTTGTCTGCGGTTTTAAATGGAGCAAAACTGTTGCTTATAAGTAAGATGCTGTTTGCTGGAGTAATGCGGGAACGAGTCCCCAAATGGTGGAGTATGCATGTTGGAATGTTAACATAAGGCAAATAAAATAGCTTCAGTGATTCTGTAGCCTTATAATAATAATAATATTAATAATGATAATAATTAGTGCTGTTGCATTGAAGAATTAATCGCAATTAAAAAGATTAATTAATGCATATACATAAATTCTATGAAGCAACAGTTCCAATAGTCAATTTAACTGTGGTTATTTGACGGTCGAATAATACTTAACTAATTATGGTGTTGTGGTTGCAGCTCACTCCTCTAATAATTTTCGTTTGACGGACTAATGAAATACATATTATCGTTGTTTGATGGCAAGTTCTAGCATATTGTATGAGACGTGTAGTCATATGGTGATGACATTGTACATCATTAATAGACCTGTTGAATTGATATGTTAACGTGCAATTAAAAGAATTAATCACATGCATTAAAGTGATATAAAGAAATTTGTCGTGACAGCTCTAATTGCTATAATACTGTAAAGACCCTTAAACTGTTGTGATTTCATGTGTTAATATATTTTCACAGCTTCACAATCTGAACTAAATGTCTTCATTAACATTTAACATTGATTTTTATACCTGTAAACAGCGATGTACAAACTGAAACAAAATAAATGCTTCCAGTTACCTAGTGATGCAGAACACGTACTCTGCACTTTTGTGAAAATTAAATAAACACATCACAAACAAGAAGGGTTTTACAGTAACTTACAACACTGTAGTTCTAATGGCAATTTTTATTTGTTTATATCAAATTCATTGTGCATGTCACAGATTAGGCTAAACATTTAGTCTCCATAGGATGTATTAAAGCAGATTGTTTTCAGCGAGACTATAGCTTTTCTGATATCAAGGATACGCTTTCACTGCAGCCAGTGCTAAATCCGCTGGTCGTATTTTTTCCTACTTGTTAATAGTAGTACTGTGCCGTGGTTGTATGCCGATGTGTGACGTGTTTTTGAAGTGGGATACAAAAGTCCTGCCGCAGCCGATATCGACGCAGTGTATCATGACCGACGGAGACATCTTCCGCTTCGTTTGTTTCCAGCTCAACACCCTCAACTTGCAGACGAGCGATGGAGTCAAGAACCTCGTATGGTTTGACGACGACGAACGAGCGCTGTTCTATCGTCTGATGCCGAGAAGAGCGATGCTGCGTAACACGCGCTACTTGGACTACGACGCGAGCGTGTTTCAGCAAGTAGTAGCGTTCTATGTCAACGGTCTCAAACTGACAGATGCTGACAGGGTTGAGACTGCTGCTACTGCTGCCGCTGTGCAGCAGACTTAAACAGTTGACTGCTAACTAGAGGAATTTGACAGTGAGATTGTTCAGTCACAGACACGGCTTCATGTGTAGTTTTGTAATGGCAATCCTATCCAGAGTATAATGGCTGTTAGCATACAGGGTGCCTGGGTGGGCCAAAAAAGTGGCAGTTTGTGTTGAACCCCTTAACTTTGTTAAATGTTAACCGATTTTCAAAATTCTTTCACTGAAAGAATTTTGAAAATCGGTTAATATTTGACAAAGTTAAGGTGTTCAACATAAACTGCCATTTTTTTGGCCCACCCTGTATTACTGACTTTTGGAGCAATAAGATTTAACATGCAATCACTGGTCTACACTCGGACCCAGAACATCATGGTTAGTAATGCAGCAGTTAAAGCCATCAACTGGGTTTGTCATCTGACTTTGACACCGTGTAGGGTACGGATGGTCTTGGACATATGAATGCGTTAAATTTTTACATGGCAAATTTCTGTGGAGTTTACTGTGTAAGTTAATCATGTTGTTGGCACTTATGTGAAATATGTTTGGAATGACATAATGTGCAGTTGAAGTAAATACAAACTAGTTTCACTAATAACTGACTGGTACCACACAGCACCGCAGACATCCACTGCCAATGCGGATTTTTTTGTGGCAAGCACCTCTAGGAGTGTGTAGCGCCAAATGTAAACATCAGTCTCCACAGAGTGTACGACTCTGAGCCACGTCGATTGCTTGATTCAGGGAGAGGTTATTGGATTTCAGATTCTGCTGGATAGTCTGCATCCACGTAGTATGATGGCGTCCTGGTGGTCTTCTGCATTTCTCCAAGGGGAAAACTGTTAAGATCTTCTTGGCATCTGTTTCGTCTGGCATTCGCACAATATGGCTGAACAGGGAAAGACCGATTGATTGAGCAGTGTTTTACGTCCCCTCCAACACAGTATAGGTTATATGGGAGACGGGTTTTACAGGTCAAAGGACCCAACCAACAGTATCAAAGTACTGAAGGTACATATACACTGTGTTCAGAAAAAAAAAACACCCACTCACATTTTCTTTCATATCTCCATGAATGATGTGTGGATTTAAACAAAAATTGCAGTGAATATACCTAAGGAACGATACACCGTGACCGGAAAAAAACGGCCCCCCTAAACATGTCAAAATAACTTTATGAATAGAGAATGTTAGCGATTATTTTTCTTTGTATCATGAAAAGCCATCTATTTGTAATGTTCGTGTGAAATTTCACGACAACTAGCCTGTCCATTGCTGAGATATTGCTTTTTATAAAAAGATGGTCGAAAATTGCCGTCGCCAACATTGCCAATAACGCATGCGTGTTGCTCACTTA
>Ga0056114_1000849_pt1 | contig 12258 bp, 1 predicted proteins | sample WorMetHERISLAND1_FD_77005 | JGI IMG/M metagenome (GOLD analysis project Ga0056114, IMG submission 77005) | Marine gutless worms symbiont microbial communities from Max Planck institute for Marine Microbiology, Germany - Olavius loisae HERON... ...
AGCCTAGACAGGAACGTATAATAGGTGTGTAAAAATCGATTAAAAATTCTCAACCGTTTGTGAGAAAAATGAGAAATGTCAGGACCCCTTGGGGGGATTTTTTTGACTCACACTGTATGTGTTGAGGTTTTGTATTGTGTTGTGGCGGGGTGTAGGTACTGGCTGGTAAACTGCAGTCCAGACGCCAGAGCCGACAACCCCGACATCTGTATCCAGCTGGCTGACCAGCTGTATGGTGAAGTGATCGCGATACCGTACATGGCCAAGTTCATGGTGTTCGCGAAGCGTCGAGACGAGAATCACGGTCTACTTCGAGTGTTCGTCGTCACTGACGACAAACTGGACAAGACGCTCGAGAGTCAACAGCGCTTCCTTGAAGTCGCCCGCAGTGACGACGTAGAGGTAGGATGTTTTCCGATTTCAACGAAATTTGTTATGTAGGTAGTGGTCGATGAGTGATACACGACGGTATGCCGTATGACACGATCCACCGTCAAGGTCACGTAAGTCCGAAAGTTGCGAAAATGGCCGATTTCAAAGTCTATCTCCTCCGCCGGTATGCGTGTAATCAAAAGACTAATGGTGAATTATGATTTATACTCCAAGACAATATCTAAATTTTAACCAGACAGATTTTTGATACTCATCCTCGTTCTGCGTCACGTGACCTTCAAACTTAGGGTGTTCCACCTTTGGCAGACGAATTTTACCTCTTACGAGGAGTCGACCAGCAGTCCCGTACGGGGCTTATTTATTATTCACAAAGCCGTGTTTTAACGGTCAAACGGTCAGATGACCTTCATTTGATCGTCAAGGTTTGGCACAAAAGTTCTCCCGTACTCAGTGCCGGGCCTGGAGAGGTGATAGCGGTGTCAGCAGGTGTTTGAAGTTACTGGGGTTCCACCTTGTGTAAAATGTATGGCTATCACAGCATTAACTGAGCTTCGTCATTTGATAGAAGTTAACTGGTTATTAACAACACACGTCTATCAGTCAACTGTTCCTGTCCCACGCAGTGCTTTGATGCAGTGTGATTGATCGACCTTTTATCGAGTTATAAAAAGAACGTCACAAATTACAGAATCACTTTTAGCTGAAAACTAGGCAGAAAGTAGTAGTTCACTGTAGTAGTAGTAGTAGTAGTAGTACAGTTGTTGTTGTTGTGTGTAACACGTTAAACTCTCCTATCGTATCGTATCGTATCGTATCGTAGTTGTCTACGACAACTATACCTAAACGTTGATGTTGAGATGCCATGGTCTGTATATCAGCATATAACTAAAAACCTGTGATAATAATGACCATTTTTACACGAAACTTGACACTGATGTAATACTCCTCAACAGTTTCTTTAAACGTATGAGTTTGGGTTCAGTGTCAAATGGTCACTGGATGGCGTAGATCTGCATCGTCAAACAGTGCAGTTTCCTTCAAGTTCTTTTATAGTTTGAGGTTGACATGAAGAATTAGCTTTTATTTGTCTGTGTCCAGTTTTGCTGCAATGAAGACCATGAAAACGACTTTGTAGTCCACTGTTATGATTTTGTTCTGCTTTGTTTGCCAATGACAACTTAGTGCTGTTTGACATTAAAGGTGATGGACCAGAAACCGCAATATCTGGAGATGGCTGGGAATCTGATCCCAGTCGCCAAGACCGAGGAACAGTTGAACATCGTGTTTCGAGCTTTCACCGAGAACCGGTTGGCATTTCTGGTGCGGATCCGTGACACCACGCGAGAGCCGACAGCGCGTTTGTCGTTCATGAGAGAGCCAAGAGAGGCTCGTGGACAGGTTCCTGTCTGCTCCGTTCTTGTAACTCTTCCAGAGTTTGCTCCTGTCGAGTCGACGACCGACGTCCAACGGACCAAGACATGTGAGTCTCACGCTTCATATTTGCTTCGTGAGTGATACAATATTGTGGCAAACAACCATTGCCAAAAGGACAAAAATTGTTAACGATGGACTATTTGTTTAATTGTTCCTTATTATTACGTGCACATAATGATAACGGTAATGCTAATAGTACTGTTGCTGATGATAATAATAAGGGCCAAAGACGTTTGGCAAAAGGCGACATCGCTCTTGAATCATTTTCGCCAGGTGGCAGCACTCGTCGCGAAGTTGCTCATGGGCGGTGCATTTACGACACGCATCTTGGGGAGGGGAGGTCGTAGTGGGTCAGCGATGGTACCATTCGAAAGAGAGATGGTGGTTTCCTGTAGGCTCTCCATTGTGACCATTGCGCAGCGCTATCTAACCATTCGCCTGCAATTTGCCGTCGAATGTCTCCGACGCTCAAATCAACAGGGGTGGATCACTTTGGAGCAAAATTTGGGGAGGAGGGGATTGACGGTGTGAGCCAAATTTTAACTCGATCTGGGAGAGACATGGAGCTGTCATATGCAAAAGAAAACGTGTAGATACCTTCGGCCGTTTGAGCATAATGCACGACGTAAACATGTAAACAGTTTTAAAAATATCATCCAGTTGTATTTTTAGTAAGTAGACTATAAGCGAAGTTTTGCGTTACTTTTTTAAATTTTTGTATTTATTGGAGAATTGCAGAATTGCACAGTTGAAATAATGCTATTTTCGCTCACATTTAGATTCAAAAGTCGCGCAAATAGTTTGGTAGGCTAAATTGAATGAAAGGTCATTGATGTTAATTTGAGATTGCTTGGATGCAGAAGTATCACACGGGTTTGTCAGCGATAGTTGGGCTTTCTTGTTAGAGATTCGTTTGCACTTTAGAACAAAGTGTAGTGACAGCTACAATTGTTGTTTACAGATGTGCAGACAATCAGCATGGAGGAAACTGTTACAGACACTTCATACATTCAACCGCAGATAAGCTACGACGAGGCAATATCTAGTGGCCCTATCAGCATGCCGTCATCATCCTCGCTGGACCTTCGGTCATGGAAGAAGTTCACCGACTCAGAAGAACTCTTGATAACTTCAGCGCCTTCTGACGAACCAGTAGCACCACTAGAACACATTCCACTTCAGGTGGTTGATCCGGTGAGCATCGATCATCTTCCAGATGGGACTGAGGTTCTCCGCAAACGGTCGGAGCGGCAGGATGAGGTGAAGGACAATGGAAGAAGAATAAAGAGACTTATTTTGCAGACATTCCACAAGGTTATCTGCACCGAAACTGTAACGTCGTACGAAATAATCTTGCCTCGGAAAACTGAGCAGTTGTTGGGAACAACAGTTGAAGAGCATGTTACAGACATGGCTCCTGGAGTAGACGAAACAATGACAGAAGGAGTTAAGAAGTCGCACTCAAGGCAAGACTTCGATAAAGAAATTCTTCCAGATGGAACGTGGTTAAAGCGGTCAGTGTCGTTAACTGTAATTGATCCCGCTGAGTCAACGGTATCGTCGGTTGAAGACCAGAAGCCACAGACTGATTCAGTACCAGTGCCACAAGACACCGAGAAACATCTGGATGAAACGGAAACAAAATCAAACGGGACCAAGAAACAAAAAATCATACGGACAGTAGTGTCTCAGATAGACACGACGACTGAGATTGAAGAAAGGTCGTTCAGAAAGACTCGTCAGCAGGAACTAGCAGGTGAGGCACCCATTCAGCCGTCATTAGTCGATGGTGAAAATGGTCATACCTCACCAACAGTGTCATCAGAAGGTGACTTTGAAATGCTAAATGAAGATTTCTCTACCGAGCAGCAAGCTTTGATGACTTCATTAACCGACACTGCGGACTCGGCGGCGCCAGATAGTGAGCCTGTCGACATAGTTATGGTATCAAGTAAACCAGTTGATGAGCTGGAAAGTCTGTTGTGTGAAGCAACTGAAGACGCCGGGAAGACAGCACACTTCGAAGAACTGGACAAGACATCAGTGCATGAGGGTCCTGATGTTGCAGATACAGCAGAACTGCTCTTACCCACCAGTGATGAGCAGGCGTTCGTATTCGTTGGCGAAGAGACAGATTTAGCACCAGCGTTGAAAGAAGAAGAAGCACCAGTTGATACTACAGTGACAAAAGAACCAAGTGACAGTGTTCCAAAAAGACAGCTTCAGCCACAGAAGGAACAGCTGCTGGAGAAAGGTCCTGAACTGTTGTTACCAGATGTACAGACAACTGAAGATCCATTTGCAATGACAGCGCAAGCCGTTATCGAAGACATCACGAATCTGGATCATCTGCTCCAGACAGATGATAAGCCTCGATATGATGACACTCGCAGAGCTGAAGATGTAACTGGCATGGTTCAGGAGACACTAGAACCAGCAGATCAGTTGGAGAGGCCGAATGCGACATTTGAAGTTATGAACATGTCTGACACAGACAAGAATGAGGTGATTGAGAATGTTATGGCATTTGACCAGTTTGTGCTGTCAGGTGAACTTGTAGAGGAGCCCAGTTACAAACGGCTACCAGTTCAAGAACTTGACAGTGTTTCAGCAAATGTTTACGATGATAAAGTGGACCAGAAGGATGAGCTGATTGAAGTGTATGATCAGCCGCAGATTGTAGTACCCATAGAGACTTCTGTCAATGTACACAATTACGATGGGACACGAAGTCTTGAAGACGTAATTGGCGTAGTACAAGAGCCAGAACCAGAGTCAGAAACTGATGACAGCTTGTTATCACAGTTGGCTGAAGTAGTACCTAGTGAAGCAGTCACGAAGCCAGAAGATGAAACTATGGATCGCATATCAGTAGATGGTGGAAGATCAGATGTACCAGACTATGTCCACAAAGTGGATTATGTCACTGAAGAAGTGACAAAAGACAAAGAGATTTTCAGAAATGTCACATCAGATGAAATGGTTGTTTCTGGTGAATCAGTAATGGAAGGCAGTTTTCATGTTGTTTCACGGGATGAACTGGTCACTGATCATCCAGTAACTGAAACATATGAAGACGACGAAGTCTGCAAAGAACCAGAAGAAACTTCAGACATACTTCAGGATTACGACGGAACATGTACACTTGAGGACTTGACAGAAGTGGTTCAGCCGGTACCGGCAACACTGCCTGAGGCAGAACCATCTCCTGCTTCTGAAAGACTTATTCCAGGTATAGCTGATCTACACAAAGAAGAGGCATATGCAGATCATGTACCAACAAAAGTGGAACAACAGGACACAGTGGAACAAACAACTGAGCCAGTGGATGAAACTGATGATGAATATGTAATTATGAGTACAACAGATTTTCAACAATTTGTCATTTCAGATGGGCAGAAACCTGTTGAGAGTATACAGGTAATGCCATCTGTGAAGCTACAACAAATGTCTGAAGAAGAGGAACTTTCAGTATCTCCGGTGAATATTGAGTTCTATGACGGGACAAAAACACTGGAGGATGGAATTGAGCTGGTTGAGAAACAAAAGCTAGAAAGTGACCAAGTACCAAGAATTGATCGATTAACAGATCAGCAAGGAGTTGAACATGTGGAAGATGCTCTAAAATCAGACAATGCAGAAACACTGAGTGATTTGCAAGTACAAGAACCGAGTATTCTTCCAGATGATGGTGTCCTGCAACTGATGCCAGAAGTAACACAAGACACAACTGAATTACTACCTGCTGAAGATGTCAACAAGGCTGAAGTTATTGCAGAGCAACCATCTGCTGTATTGCAGAAAGAAACTGTAGTCGATGGAACACATAAGCTTGAGGATACCATTGACGTTGTGCAGCAACCTGATGTGATAGAATTAGAGGCAACCGATGCAGCACCACAGTTAGATGACCTGCTACATGATGACAGACTGCGGATTCAAGACCTGAAAGAACTTCCAGAAGGGACAATGAGGATGGACTTGACAGAAACGTTGGATAAACTTCATTTGGAAAAATCATCCGAAGTTCTACAATTACCAAGTCTAGATGTGGTCACAGATGAACAAGCTGTGTCAGATATAGCAACGTTTGTACTTCTTGAGCAGCAGCCAACAGAAGATAGCATGGTGTTAGTAGTACCTGACGATAGACAGAGCAAGGATCAAGACGTTTTAGGTAGTGAAGATGACGAGATCTGTGCAGAACTTGACAACATTCCCCGAACTGAAATTCCACTAAAAGAAGACATTGTACAGCAACACGATGCCTTGAGATATGACAGTGTTCCAACTGAGTTAGAACAGTTAAGTCCAGACACAGTTCAGCCGGTGTGTGTAACAACGAGAGTTGAAATTTCACTGCCTGGACAAGTTTTACTACCACATACTAAACAGCCAGTGGTACAGCTTGATGACAGTGTGCCTTCTCATCACACCATGTCATTGACAGTGCATTCCATTGACATTGCTTCAGCTGCTGACGATGTGCAGTTGCCAGTTGAAGTTACTCCAGGTGTAGTTTCTGAGCCTCAGGTGAAACCCACGACCTCAGAATTTGCAGTGGAGTCAACAGAGACTTCTGTGCCAGACTCTGATAGACCGGTATACTTCGAAGCAGCCCTGCCTGAAGTGGTTGTTCCTTTGCTAGAACAGACCGCAGAAGTGGGAGCTGTAACGACTGATGTGACTCCTTCAGACTTCCAGAAGGTGGTGGATGTTGACGCAGCACTGACTGAAATGGTTGTTCCTTCAACAGAACAAACCATTGACGTCGGGGCAGCTGTTACTGAGCCAGCTTCTGGCGTGAAGAAAGAGGCTGATGTCGAAGCAGCTGTAACTGAAACGGATGTTTCTGAGTTGGAGCTAACGTCGTCAGACAGGATACTGTCAACTGAGGCGGCTGCTATGGACATTGAGAGGGTTGTTAATGTCGACGCAGTCACAGAAACGGTCGTTCATGTACCAGCAGCAGCAGAAGTCACTACAGAAGGTGACATTACAGAACCTGTTTCAGAAGTGGGAGCTGTAATGACTGATGTAACTCTATCAGATTTACAGAAGCCAGTAGATGTTGATGCGACAGTGGCTGAAATGGTTGTTCCTTCAACAGAGCAAACCGTTGACGTCGGGGCAGCTGTTACTGAGCAAGCTTTTGATATGAAGAAAGAGGCAGATGTCGAAGCAGCTGTAACTGAAACGAATGTTTCTGAGTTTGAGCTCACATCGTCAGAGAGGATATTGCGAACTGAAGTGGATTTTGTGGACATTGATGACACTGTGACAGAAACGGTCGTTCATGTACCAGCAGCAGCAGAAGTCATTGCAGAAGGTGACATTACTGAACCTGTTTCAGAAGTGGGAGCTGTAACGACTGATGTGACTCTTTCAGACTTCCAGAAGCCGGTAGATGTCGACGCAGCACTGGCTGAGATGGTTGTTCCTCTAATGGAGCAAACTGTTGACGCCGGGGCAGCTGTTACTGAGCCAGCTTTTGATATGAAGAAGGAGGCTGATGATGAAGCAGCTGTAACTGAAACAGATGTTCCTGAGTTTGAGCTGACATCGTCAGACAGGATATTGCCAACTGAAGTGGATGTTGTGGACATTGATGAAACTGTGACAGAAACGGTCGTTCGTGTACCAGCAGCAGGTGAAGTCATTGCAGAAGGTGACATTACTGAACCTGTTTTAGAAGTGGGAGCTGTAACGACTGATGTGACTCTTTCAGGTTTCCAGAAGCCAGTAGATGTGGACGCGACACTGGCTGAAATGGTTGTTCCTTCAACAGAGCAAACCGTTGACATCGGGGCAGCTGTTACTGAGCCACCTTCTGACGTGAAGAAAGAGGCTGATGACGAAGCAGTTGTAACTGAAACTGGTGTTCCTGAGTTTGAGCTGACATCGTCAGACAAAATATTGCCAACTGAAGTGGATGTTGTGGATATTGATGAAACTGTGACAGAAACGGTCGTTCATGTACCAGCAGATGCAGCAGAAGTCATTGCAGAAGGTGACATTACTGAACCTGTTTCAGAAGTGGGAGCTGTAACGACTGATGTGACTCTTTCAGACTTCCAGAAGCCGGTAGATATCGACGCAGCTCTGGCTGAGATGGTTGTTCCTTTAATGGAGCAAACCGTTGACGCCGGAGCAGCTGTTACTGAGCCAGCTTTTGATATGAAGAGAGAGGCTGATAGCGAAGCAGTTGTAACTGAAACGGGTGTTCCTGAGTTTGAGCTGACATCCTCAGACAAGATGTTGCCAACTGAAGTGGATGTTGTGGACATTGACGAAACTGTGACAGAAACGGTCGTTCATGTACCTGCATCAGTCATCACAGTAGATGGTGACATAACCGAACCTGTTTCAGAAGTGGGAGCTGTAACGACTGATGTGACTCTTTCAGATTTCCAGAAGCCGGTAGATGTCGACGCAGCACTGGCTGAGATGGTTGTTCCTTTAATGGAGCAAACTGTTGACGCCGGGGCAGCTGTTACTGAACCAGCTTTTGATGTGAAGAAAGAGGCAGATGTCGAAGCAGCTGTAACTAAAGCGGATGTTTCTGAGTTGGAGCTGTCATCATCATACAGGATGCTGCCCATTGAAGCAGCTGCTATGAACATTGAGAGGGCTGTTAATGTCGACGTAGCTGTCACAGAAACGGTCGTTTATGTACCAGCAGCAGCAGAAGTCATTGCAGAAGGTGACACTACTGAACCTGTTTCAGAAGTGGGAGCTGTAACGACTGATGTGACTCTTTCAGACTTCCAGAAGCCGGTAGATGTTCCTTTAATGGAGCAAACCGTTGACGCCGGGGCAGCTGTTACAGAGCCAGCTTTTGATATGAAGAAAGAGGCTGATGACGAAGCAGTTGTAACTGAAACGGGTGTTCCTGAGTTTGAGCTGACATCGTCAGACAAGATATTGCCAACTGAAGTGGATGTTGTGGACGTTGAAGAAACTGTGACAGAAACAGTTGTTCATTTACCAGCATCAGTCATCACAGTAGATGGTGACATTACTGAGCCTGTTTTAGAAGTGACTGAACAACCCTCTGATGATATCGTTCCAGTGACAGTTGAGGAACAGATTGCCCTTAAATCTGAGGAGCAGCAAGCACCTTTGAAGTCACCGGATGGTTCAGATGCATCGACGGACGTGGCACTTGTGGAGATAACAAGTGTGCCAGTTGAACAACTGAAGGAAGACTCTGATATCGAGCTTGCGACGCCACAGTTGGCTGTGACTCCAGCAGAATATCCTCGTGAAACCTTTTCTCTCGAGGAGATTCCCCAAACGGGGCCACTTGTCAGAGAACCGGTGTCTGTTGAGCTCGATATTCCGACGGACGTGACGATGGAGTTGTCAGACGTTGTCAGTGTGGATGGACCCGATGCCATTGCTCTCAAGGAGTCTCCTTTCGCAGAAGGGGAGATAACTGTCGTAGAGCAACTGCCAGAAGAGGTACACGCGGAAGAGGACGTCAAAACTCCGAAAAAAGTTTTGGTACTAGCGAAAGAACTTTCTGACGAAGTCATGAGGGATACAATGGAAGATCTGCAGTACAACCTGGAAGAGATACACCAACCGACGACTAGACAAACAACTGCTGTAAGTGAAGGGAAAAGAGCATTTACAGAGACAACAGCAGTCGACAGCAATGAAGCTGTTACTATTGTGAATAAACCACTGGAGATAGAGGTTGACAGTGATGAGATCACCAGAAATGTGGCAGAATTACAACAGCAGCTGGAACCGGAGTCCTTGGAGTTTCCACCACAGCTTGCCATTCATGACAAGGAGCTGGTAACTGAATATGAACCTGTGTCAGCTCCAGAGGAAGAAGCACCTGTTCATGTATATTTCTATGATGGCACACGAGTTCTCGAAGACGTGCTTGGTCAACAAGAGGGATTAAGAGACGATGATGACGTGCGAGATCACGCTGTGTCCACGGAGATTGTTCCTGAAACTATTGAAGATGTTCAATATAGGCTGGACCAGGTGCAGTTGCCAGCAACTCATGAAGTAACTGGTGTAACTGAAGAAATGAGGGTACCTGAAGAACCAACGTCAGTTGAGAGTGATCATGTTGCTACTACTATCAATAAACATATCGAAATACCCGTTGACCATGGTGCGATTATCAGAAAAATTGCAGAATTAGATCAGCTGCTGGAGTCTGAGTCCACGGATTTTTCTCAGCCCTCGATTAACCGTACAGAAGAGCTGGTTACTGCTTATGGAACTGTGCCAGTTCCAGATCAAGAAACTCCTGTCCGTGATGATGCTGTGTCACATCAAACTGAGCCAGTGGAGAGCATTTCTGTTCATGATGAGTTATATGTCACCGAATTGCCTGTTACAGATGTGGCAATATCTGACGAAAATATGTTTGTTTTCGTGACTTCACTGCCAGACAGTACAGCAGTTAGCAAGACTGTAAACGTTGAAACTGAGGACACATTAATAAGTGACTTGGAAACACAGGCACCCACTTTGCCAGGAAAACAGACCACTGAGGATGTATCAGTATGCGAGGGGTCTGAGGAAAATTATGGTGTTGAATATGAATCTCCGCCGTCCACTGCAGAAGCTGAATTTGAAAGTGGAGTAATGGATCAATTACTTCATGAAGCATTAGAACAAATTGATTACGAAGCAGCTGTCGAACCTAAAGCAGATATGAGGCCAGTTGAAGAGTGGCCGGTTGAGAAGGATAAGCCACAAGCTGAAATTACTGCTCCACACATAGAGATATCTGACTACATACTCAAGCAGCATGACATTACACCATTTGTTGTCGTACAAAATGTTATGCAACTAGATCATCTACTGACAGCTGATGATGCTGACGAACAGTTTACTGCCAGACTGCCAGCAGATAATGATGATCAGGCTGACTTCACACTATCGCACGTCGACAACGGCGAGGCTGCACACATACAGGATGTAGAAAACATCCAACAAGATATTGAGACAGATGATGAGATGCTGCTAGCTGACACTGATGGCGATGAAATAACGATGAAGCTAACGTTCCCAGGGGAGACAAAAGTAGTACCAGAACAGGTCGCTGTGGAGAAAGTGCCAGGGACAGAAGAAATATCGGCGAAAGACATCACACTGGAAACACATGATGTGGATCTTATTACGCCAGCTGCTCAGCTGGAGGCTGTGAAAGAACAATCTCCCGCCATTGAAGTTGTCAACGTGATTGGCGTAACTGAGACCGAGGCATCAGTACCGGTAATCGAGGCCAGAGACATGCTGGTTCATGAAGGCTTAGCTCCAGCTCAAACCACAGATGCGATGGTTGAACCGGTTGTTGAAGAAATGGAATATGAAATTGAACAGAAGCCTTCAGAAGAAATATCACCAAAAGCGAACCAACCGGCGCTCGAGGATGAACTGGTTTCAGAGCCGTTACAGCCACAGTTTACCATGGAAGCGTACAAACCAGAGTCTCAATATGAAATTCTTCACATAACGTCGGAAATTGCGGTCGGCAAAGCGGAGGGAGCTGCAGAGATGGCTGTTGACAGCACGACTAGGATTTTGATACCAGCAACCGAAAGTGGAGTGACACAGATTGATGAAACTATTCCCACAGTTGTGTCCACTGAAATAGAGGCAGCTGTCGACACTGACAAGGCTGTAGTACCGGGTGAGATAACGGCGGAGATAGAACGGCCAGATGAGACAGAAATAGTACCGGAACAGCCCGCGGAAGAGTTAATGCGAGTGACAGAAGAAATAATTACGAAGGAAATCACAACAGAAATGTACGAAGTCAAACTACAGAAGGAAACTGGAGAGCTGGTGACTGCGACAGAAACATCACCTGCATTGAAAGTTGTCGACATGGATGTTGGGCTTGAAATTGAAATGAAGCCTTCTGAAGAGATTCCGCCATCAGTGAAACAGCCGACATTCGAGGATGAGCTGGTGTTAGCGCCGCTGATGCAACATATTGCCACCGAAACGTATGAACTGACGCCTGGCGTAACGGATGTTCAAATTGAGGCATTAGCACCGGAAATGCCGGCAGGAGACATGCTGGTCCAGGACGAAGCTGGTCCTGTTGAAACTATAGAAAAGATGACTGAATCAGTTGCTGCAGAACTTGAGCTTGAAGTTGAACTAACGCCGGCTGTAGAAATACCGCCGCCAGTGAAACAAGCGACACTCGAAGACGAGCTGCTGTCCTCGCCGTTGACGCGACAGTTTGTCACGGAACCGTATAAACAGGAGCTTCTATACGAAGCTACTCAGATTACGGCAGAAACAGCTGCAGGTGAAGGTGTTGTGGAGATAGCTGTCGATATCACGTCAGATGCGCCTGTGCTACCAGCAACCGAAAGTGTAGTGATGCAGTTTGTTGAAACTATTCCGACTGTTGTGTCCACAGACATCGAACCAGCTGTCGAC
>Ga0056114_1000850_pt1 | contig 12246 bp, 10 predicted proteins | sample WorMetHERISLAND1_FD_77005 | JGI IMG/M metagenome (GOLD analysis project Ga0056114, IMG submission 77005) | Marine gutless worms symbiont microbial communities from Max Planck institute for Marine Microbiology, Germany - Olavius loisae HERON... ...
AACCTATGTGATCACAATTCACCAACGTTACAGACAGACAGACAGACAGACGGACGGACAGACAGACGACATGCGATCGCAATACCGCGCTTTGCACTAAAGTGCATCGCGCGGTAAAAATTTCTCATCCAATCACTTGAATACACAGCCTTTGCTTTATGCGATTGTACCAGCAGTCCAGCACAGCTTTCTTTCTCGTCTGCCTGAATACCAATGAGTGACTTGACGTACTAACGTTAAATAAAGTTCTATTGAAAACTTGAAAACACTGTGGCTAAAAAGCTGACTGATAGTCACTTAGTTTACAAAACGTAACCAGAAAATATAAAGCTGTAATGCTATTATGGATTACGAATTATTTTACAATGAACTGAATAAAGTCAAAAATTAACTGAATTGCCCAACTTTACTGTCAAATGAACAAATAAATGTTCTATGGTATCGGCCAATGTTTGTAAACAAAAAATGGCCAGTAGTGATAGTGCCACGTCGGTGCGAATTTTGAACGAAAATGTTGACAAACTCACCAAATTACCGGACATGGTTAAGGCTTTTGAAGAGCTATCTAACGAAGAGGTGATTACGCTTGCTGTTGTAGAAAAACCTATATTGTGACGAGGCGTAGGCTTGACCGACGACCGTAGAATATTGGGCACTGCGTGATTTCGGAAAGTCGAACAACTGAAACTTGTTTCAGTTCTGTTTGACTTGTTTGCTGTTCAACCTGTTCACAGTCAAAATCACATTTGGTTACGAAACGTAACCAAAACGACGTCACTTTGTTAAATAAATTTTTATTAATTGTTATTTTTGCCAAAACTTGTATAAAAGCGTTACATATGCGTCATAATAACTGTGTAACAAGGAAATTATGCACGTGTTCCTACACAAACGCATCAATTACGGACATGTAAAGCGGTATGCATATGCATGCAGCCATATTTGTTTACGTTCGCACAGCTGAAACAGCTCCCGAAGCTGTTCGACTTGTTCGTCAAACACAACTCAACGCATTTGTGTTTGACCATTAACAGTTTTCGGAAATCATGATTGTTCGCGAACATAAACCTGTTTAAGTTGTTTGACCTTCCGAAAATCACGCCTTTAATGTTGAGGTCTCGTAGTTTTTAGTTTAGCTTTTCAGTTTTAATGGGGCCAAATTAGTGGATAGGCTGAAGAATATCGCCGATCAAATCTGTTGCATGATACCAGTCATTTCATCTCCAAAATGTGTGCTGAGGATGCGACATTGAGTTTTATCAGAAATGCAGCGTATGGTTAATGGGTAACAGTGGTCACTTGGCGTGATTAATTACCGCATCTGACCCACATCAGACTGCACTGGCCCATATACGAGCACTTTGGCCTCAGTGCCTTGCTGCCAAAGAATTTACGAAGGCTCAGAAATTGAGCAGACAAATTAGCAACTTGGCTCATTTATATACTGGTACTTTTTTCTAAAAATTTTTATATCTATATTATAATTTTTATATCTATAATATGCACCTAATTTCCTGGTCTACATTTTTAACTGACATGTATGCATATTATTCGTGTGATATTTTCAGTACATTGATTTTGCGGCATGAGTTGTAATTGATTCTTGATTGCTGTTAGTTCATTAAACTGTGAAACAGAAAAGATGGTTTGTCCTTATGCAGCCAATTATGTTTTGTTGTAATTGCTAGTGCAACGTTTGACTTTGAGGTTTGTGTGTGGATTACATAGGAGAGAGCTGGTCAAGATCTTAGAATGCTGTTGCAGAGAGAATCTGCACTGGAAGCAAAGATGCAGACTCTACAGACAATGTTGTAAGTTCCTTTGGTTTATCGTATATGTGATTTTGTTCATCAAAACGAATCTGTCTTTAATTTGAGCTTATTCTATCAGTAAAATCTGCTGTTTATCAGCGCAGCATGGGTCCAGGACCAGCACGCAGTGCCAGCTCTAGGCCCACGCTGGCGGGGCATTCAAGCCGGAACAGCTTGTAGTTTCTAATTTGCCATTTATTTTTTGTCAGCTGTTCAATTTTATTAACATGTTATAAATATCCTAATTTCTTCTTTTTCGTGTAGATATAAATACGTTTTAAAATCGGCGTGTGTTGTGACTGTTTTATCGCCTGTGCTTTGTGGTGTCTTGATTCTTGAAGTTATGTCGTGATTCTGTCTAGACCAAACCTGCAGTTGGTGCAGAATGATGCCAAGCAGCTTGCAGGCATGATTTCATTTACGTCAACTTTGGCTGAGAACGTCAGCAGCAAAGTGCGCCAGCTCGACGTCGCTAAGGTCACAGACTTTGACAGTGAACATGCAACTAAATGATACCAGACTTTTATAGCTTGTATGAGATACAATGTGATAGTTTACCGTGAGCAAAAAAGTGGAGGGTGTTTACCACCATGTCTACCACTTGTGACCAGATGATAAAAATAAAGAAAACAAACTAAAATAAAAAAATTCCATCTGGTCCAGGTCTAGTTTGATGAGAGGCAGAGCTGAAAGAATGGGCGACTATGGACGAAAAAATTTATGTTATTTTCGTGTTGGATATTAGGAGTACAAACAGATAGAAATGGGTGTATATGTGTGCTGGTTATCTCATATCAAATTATGCCAGGCTGTAATATAATTTTCATATGTAATATGTTAAGATATAAAGAACTTGGCAGTTGGCATAATTGATGCAGTTAAGATGATGCTGTAACTGATAACGCTAAATGTGTTATAACAATACAAAACCAAACAATGAAGCTGTGTGAGTGCACATATTTGTTGTACAGTTGTCATATTTGTCAGTGAGCATTTAATCCATCCACATTGTTACACTGGAACCAACAAAGTGTCACCAGGAAAGCTGCATTTGCAGTTCACAAAGCACAATTTCAGTAGGTCAGGCAGCAACTTGTGAATGGCAGAGCACAATGTTGTGATGTATTTGGACAGAATTGAACATTACTGATTGTGTATTCACAATCCAGCCTTTTGGCTGCAGTATTACAATAAACACTCATTCTTAAGTGTCTCGTACAAGATGTTTGTGTGTGTCTATGTAAAATGTCGATTGCATGTGGTGTGTTGTCTGTGAATTTGTGCAGAGTCGAGTAGCGTTGTGCATGCAGCGAGTTGAAGACATTCTGGACCTCAAGTTCTGCACCGACGGTGTGCAGACAGCACTGCAGGATGAAGATTACGAGAAAGTAATCAACGCAGAGTCTTGTCACTGTTTGAGTACTTCGTGCATCACTGTTATATGCCTTTCCAAATGTCATCAGATGTCTGTTGATCATTAAACTGTCCTATTGTTATGCTGTATTGGCAGTTGTGATGTAAAGAAGACTGTGTTGTATTTGCATTCACCAGGCGGCAGCACACGTTCACAGGTTCCTGGCCCTTGACGAGAACGTTTTACGGATGAGTGCTGATGCCAGTGAAGGTCAGAATTATTGTTGCTATTGAAGCTGCAGATTGTTACAGCTGCCAGATAGCTATTGCTGTGCACGCTAGTGTGTTATGTCAGTATTGTATTAAAGACTTAAAGACTTACTGATGGCATTCGATTTCCAGCTGTTAGTACAGTGCTAAGCAGTGGTCAGTTAGGCCTGTGTTTAGCTGAACTTTACCCATAGTGTCTCTCAAGTGATTTTATTCGGTTTGCAATTTCACTTGCTACTCTGGATTTACTGAGCTACTTGAACTCCTCCTTGAACTGCACTTGAGACGATAGCATCTGAGGCTGCATCTCTTGGGCTCAAGGTGAACTGGCAGGAGACAAAAGTCCACAATTTGCGTAGCAGGGACGATGAGCCATTGACAGCAGCAGTTCTAGGACAGCAGGTTGCAGTAGTTGAGGAATTTGTCTGTCTTGGCTCCAAATATGGACAAATATGGACAGAAGACAAATTAAAAACAGACATTACTAAAACTAAGCACAACCCAGAAAAAGCAAACAACACAAAACACAGCAAAACAAAACTAACCTAGTTTAGTCGTCTTTTACGACACTCGGCCAGGAAACGAGGTGGGCTTATTCCGAGCCCACACGAGGCGACAGCACTAGTGATTGATGTGGGTGGAAGCAGGTAATGGTGAGGAATGACTGGCTTTGACTGCTGCTTCACTGACTGCATGTGTTGTAATTCAGGCAGTACACTGGACATGTCATTCAAGCTGTTACACGAGGCTCAGTCTAAGCTGAAGAACATCATCCACAGTAGGTTTGACTCAGCCGTTCGCTGTGGAGATGCTGCTTCCGTCGAACGGTTCTTCAAAACATTTCCACTCATCGGAGAACATAAAGCTGGACTGGAAAAGTTCTCCAAATATCTCTGCACACAGGTCACATGTAATGAATATATTGTTGTTGTAGTTGAGTGCCAGCTGATGTTGACACTGCAATTAAACACTAAGCATGCAATGTACAGTGTTTATTTCTCATTGCCTGTTGGTGAATTTTAGCAGATCAGCTGTTAAAATAACAAGTTAGTAGAAATATCAGTACTGCACTGTAATGGGTATTAATTTGTCATTTTAACAGCTGAGTCTGCTAAAGGTTGTCTATGTGTTAGTGGAATAGTGAAATGTTTGATCAGGTCATTGATAATCAAACGAGATGAAACCGTATGTACAGCTAATGTAGATGAGACCTGACAAGTGGATCTACTGTAATGATAGGCTGCACTGCACATTGATGCTGCTGGCAGTGGCGGTGATTGGGATGACAACATTGCATTACAGTAGTCCAGCGTGATAAACATCATGATGCTGACATTTTATGTCTTTTACTCCATTGATGAATGACTGGAATGCCGACTCCTGATGCAAACTAAACCAGCAGCATGTTTATCGCTTACTTTGTAGTCCAAGTGTTCTCTTGTCGACAGACATTTGTCAGTGTTTGTCGTTGTGATCATCAATATGACAAAAAGCTAATGCAAGAAGGTTATACGCAATTTTTGTTCTAATCATCGTCGACGAAACGATATTGGTGCCATTAAGTTGGCCAGCTGCTGCATTGGTCATAATTGATACAACAGCATTTTGCAGCATTTCAATCATTCCAGTGTTCTGCTGTTGCTCATGTAGGTGAATGAGAAAGCCAGCAAGAACATGAAGGCTGCACTAAGTGTCGGAATGGACGACAAGCGATCAAATATTCTGTACGCCGACACGATCACATTGCTGTTTGAGGACATTGCAAGGGTCGTTGAAATCCACCAGCCGCTTGTTGAAACCTACTACGGTACAATCTGTGGTGTAACTACGTTTCACACACAGCTCTACAGTGTGAGTCAAAAAATCCCACCCCTGCGGTTTTCTGAAATTTTTCCCAAATGGTTGGGAATTTTTAATCAATTTTTACACACCTATTACACTATCATTTCCACACTAGAGTACAAATTTTTATTCAGATATCCCCAACTTTGACAAAGTTATGTCATACTAAGCGCGACTACCTAGCGAATTTTTACATTTCACTAGAACTTTAACTTCTAAGTTTGCTTACTGAGCAAATGACGTTATTGTTGACGTCATGTCATATCCCACATGTTTATTGACATTATAAAAGTGTTTATTTCATAGTTACTTGCCACAGACAACGATCAACAAAGCTATCAACGACTTACGCAAACGTCTGAACGCGCGCGTTCTGGCGCGTTTTAGACATTTTGAGCATATTATGTGAACTGGGTAGTCGCGCTTAATATGGCATAACTTCATCAAAGTTGGAGATAATTGAATAAAAATTTGTAATCTAGCGTAGATAGGAACGCAAATAGGTGTGTAAAAAATCAATTAAAAATTTTCTACCGTTTGTGAGAGAAATGAGAAATGTCAGGACCCCTCAGGGGGGGGGGATTTTTTTGACTCACACTGTAGGTGTGGAGGTTTATTGCAGTTAGTGATGTGACAGTGTTCGAATTTGACGACATTCGAATATCAATCATTTTTGGACTATTTGATATTCCTCAAATACTTTTAAGCTTTCCTGTCGATTGAGAGTATTTGGAAAAATGTAGTTTTGACGTAGCAGTTGCTTGCCATTATTTTAAATGCAGCGTCAACTGTAAACAACCCAGTGATTACCGGTGATCATCTGAACAGCTGGTTCTCAGTTGATTGAAATGCAGTCAAGCCAGTGCATGAGTGCAACATACTATCGGTCTTGGTCCGTAAATTTTTTAGTCACTATTCGACAAATAATATATTTAATATTCGCATTTGTGGGATCCGAATATTTTCGGCTTCCTTACATCCCTAATTGCAGTGAAGTGTCATGAGTTAAACTCTGTTCTGGTGTTGATAGCTGTATAGTAGCAGATATTTTTGGAATGTTACTCCTGATTTCTTGCTACCTTGTTATGTTTTTAAAGAAAATACATTTATTATTGTTATTTAGGATTATAATTGTAAGCATCATGTGATATTCTCATGTGTGCATTGTGTTCGTTGAGGTCCTGGGATGATGCTGACAATGATTCAGTTTATTCAGAAAGAATGCGACCGACAAGCGCGGGAAATCTTCCAACAGTTCCTCCAGAACCGTGACTTTGATCACAAGGTCAGCAGCCATCATCTGACGAGTGTTTTGTTATATTATTATTATTATTACATTATTGTTTGCTATCGGTGGTAACTGAACACTATTGTTAGTGTTTAGTTCAGCATGTAGAATGTTGCTGTCAGTCGAGTGTGTCATGCTGCTGAAGTCTGTCTAACTCACCATCATTAGCACATGTTAGTTGTTAATCAGAGTCAAACTATGAAGTTCATTGAAGTGACACTTTTCACAGTGTATTAATGGATTAATGACATTCAGTGTCATCAGTAATAATCAAACATTGATTGATTCTGACTAAACACTAATTATATCATCAGATGTGACATCTTTGCTAAGATGGCTGCTAAAGCGTCCTGTAGTTGTCATGGTGATAACTGTTCTGTCAATGATTGAGTGGTTCCTGTTGCTGTATCACAGGTCCAGATGGTGCAACACAGCGCCGTTTATCCCAAACCAGCTTCTGATCGGTAACTTAACTTGTTTATTTTATAGTGCATGAATTTTTCTTACTTTCTTGTTTTTTGACTTTCTGAGTAGACTTCAACAGCTTTCCACAAGCAAACTCGTTTTTAACTCCTGTTGTCCATGCATTGTAGCGGTACATACAGAACCAGTCAGTGTTAGAGTGTTGAGTTTTGAAGAACATCATCGTGAATTGTGACATCTTGTTATTGTTGCCCCGTGTGGGCTCAGGAGCATTGTAGATTCTACAATGCTCCTGAGCCCACACGGGGCAACAATGTAGAATAAGCCCACCTCGTTTCCTGGTTTCCTGGCATAGTGTCATAAGAGGCGACTGAACCAGAATAGTTATGTTTTGCTGCATTTTATCTTGTTTCCCTTTTGAGTTATGTTTAGTTTGTGTATTTTCCTGTACTGTTTTGTCCAGTCAGTGTCAGTCAAGTGATTGGCTGCGAAGACTGCCTCTGAAATGACCAAGATTGTGTCGGGTGCGGTGTTAAACTCTACTGCAAGTACTCCAGCTTGTTCTATTGGGTGCTGAAGGTCATTGTGAATGGTCATATGTTCTCGTTAGTGTTGACGCCAAGGACCTTGACGTGCTACTCGCAGAGGTCACAATTCTCAACACCAGAACAGAACTCTATCTTCGTTTCCTTCGACGTCGAATTCTCGTCAGTGACGTACTTTTATCTTAAAGTGATTTTACTGTCGCTTAATGTGTATGAATGTTGGGCATTTTTCATGGTCATCGTCATGCTGTAAGCAACAAGTTTGACTGGTAATGTTTGAGTTGTGTTTGTTTGCCCATTTCATTGTGTCACTATTTTGGACATCGGTGTGAGATTGTATTGGACAGTACTGTACTGATGATGTGTGAATTGATGCAGTACCTGACAGGGTACCGCGGCGGCAGCCCCACCGCCGTTCAGGCTTGGCGACCCTGCCCTCTATGGGAGCCGTCCCCTAGTCACCCCATAGCACTAGTGTAAACTAAGGGACTTGTTGTGTTTTTTGTATGTGTGTCTCTTTATTGTATTGCTGTAATTTGTGTTGTTTGCTTTTTCTGGGTTTTCCTTACTTTTGTAGCGCTTTTTTCCTTGAGTACTTTGATACTGTTGGTTTTGTCCTTTGACCTGTAAAACTGTCTCCCAGATAACCTATACTGTGTTGGTGGAGACGTTAAACCCTGCTCAGTCAATCAATCAATCAAGCCTGACAGTTACTCTGCCTTTTATATTATCTAGCACTTGATGCCACAGTTTTATGTCATAAAAAGAGTACCGGTGAGCTGTGTTAATGAATGTTACAGGCTGACCTGGAAGTCACCACACAAGATGAAGACAAGCAAAAAGGTAGACTTCAGTTGTGATTCCTTGATCTTAGCGCACTATAGAAATGTCTTGCTTACTTACTTACTTACGTACTTTCTTGTTAGATCAGAGTTTCTGCCGCAGTCGTTGAATGGTTTTGTGTTTAATGTTTAGCCTTACTTTGTCACATGCTCATCATTATCATCATTGTCATCATCAACAACATCATCATTGAGCATTTCCGTCGCAGTTATTACAGGCACGATACAAGTGCCTAACAACATGGAGTGAAAACTAGAACATTACTAAACAATCTTAAAACACAATGTTAACAGCTTGATGAAATGGTGGGGTTTTAGCAGTATTTTAGATGCTCTGGGTCTCAGCTATGCAGCGATATCAGCAGGTATAGAGTTCCACGCGGCTGGGCCGGCGAAGCTGATGGCACGTTCGCTAAAGTTTGCTCGTACTCGTAGTCGTTGTCTGATAAACTCTGGTGCAGGGCATTCTGTGAGACGAAGCCCTGGACGTGGTGAAGTGTCTGGTTGAACCATGGTTCACAGGTGGTCAGGACACTTGCCATGTATCAGCATGTTGAGTTTATAGTTATACTTTTGAGCCTTACACAGACGCTGTGAAAACCATTGAACAGAGGCAACTGGCAGCACAGACGAACAGTGAGAACAGTAGTGTGTACGTGGTGCAGAGATGACGGCCAGCGTGGATCACTTCCTGACTCGCTGTGAGCTGGCGTGTCTCATGCAGGAGCTGATTGGCAGCTACATCGTCATGGAAGAGTACTTCATGCGACAGATGGTCGTCAAGGTAACGCAGCATCAGTAGAGTTTTAACCCTTTGACACCCACAGTTGCCATACGGTACAGCTATAAAGCATCATGTACCAGACCAGGCTAAGCCATCATTTTTAATTTTTGACATCCGGGCACTCTGACGCTCAGCCCTGATCGTCAGAGTGCCCGGATGTCAAAAATTACAAATGATTACTAATGACTATTAACCCAGTCTATCATCGGATGTTTTATAGCTGTATGCTGTACCCATATGGCAACAGTGGGTGTCAAAGGGTTAACTAGATGTCAGTCGTGCACCAGGTGATCTTGGTGCTTTAACACGCATGAAATGTGCAGAATCCAAATCAGCTTGAAAATCTAATCAAGTGTTTCCTGACAGGGTCGAATATATTCTGAAAATTATGTCAGTGTCTGTGTGTTGAGATGTCGCGTGATGAATTTGTCGGATGTGTGACATAGCATTTCAGATGAGATGCGTATCTAGTATCAGGGCAGATGTGTATAGTTTTATTGTGCCGCTGTAGGCGGTCAGTATGGACACGCTGGAAGATGGAGCACTAACGTCAAGTATGGTCGACGATGCTTTCTTTGTCGTCAAAAAGTGCACGCGGTATTGATTTGTTTCAATACATTTCATTCATTGGACTTTTAAAAAGAGTTTCACAGAACATGTTGAATACACTGCGTAGATTCATTGTCAGGGGGTGAATACACTATGAACTGACTGGCTGTGACGCAGGCGAGCTCTGTCCAGTTCCAGCGTCGACGGCGTCTGCGCCATGCTGAATCACGCATGTACCATCCTAGAACAGGACTTCCGTGAAGTTCTTTTTTCCAAGCTGCGTCAGGGTTTTCCGTCGGGTTTTGACTTGACACAGGCGTACAACTACGTGCAGTCTACGTTCACTCAGGGACGCATTCAAAGCACGGATGCAGAAACTGAGAAATCGAGAGCTGCATTCCTGGTCAGTGAGAAGTCTCATTTCTCATCATTTTGTACCTTGGAATATTCTGCATTGTACACTGTACATGTAAACTTGCTGTTTAAGAAAGGACTAATTGAGATTTTGTGCATGATACGTTTTTAATCATTCTTTAGTTCCATATAAATTCAATGGTCGTTGGCTGAAGTGTTGCTGGGTATTGGTTTGTCTGGTGTCGATTGTTGTGACTAACTGTTAATATGTTTTTAAGACGCATTGATAAATAGCCAACTGACTGTTACGTCTTTCCTTTATTGTGTGATTGTCTTCCCGTGTACAATTGGGTCTGTAAATGTTCGACAAACTTTCTGTGTAGGCTACGTGCTTTTCACACAGCTCAAAAGTCATTCAATGTTTTGCTAATTACAGTATTTATCACGGATGTTGTGACTCTCCTGCTGGCCAGAATGCATTACAATGTATGAATTGATTTAGAGCTACACTGTCTGATGTTTTGTCTACGAAGTTTGAGAGCCTTGTGTGGGAGTATGCCACAAAAGACATTTCCATTCATCAGGGACAATCGGTTGATGTGTTGCGCGAATGCATTATGATTTGTGACACTGTTTTTACTCTTGTTCTTCTAGTGTGGCATGCACCACTACGGGTGCATAGCGCCAAACACAGACATTAGTCTCCAGAGTGGACGATTCTGAGCCACATTTATTGCCTCATCCAGGGAGAGGTTGTTAGATTTCATGTCTTACTGGATAGTCTTTATCCATGTAGTGCAAGGACGTACTGGTGGTCTCCTCCGGTTATCCAAGCTGTTATGATCGTGGCATCTGTTTCATCAGGCATTCATGCAATATGGCCGAACAGGAAAAGACGCCATGCTTTTTTTACTCTGCCTGATTTTTATACTGTGGTCGATGTTCAGTACATTATTTTATATAATTGTAGTCGAGGTCAGATGTTATGGATGGACGATGGTGTGTTATTTTGTATTCATTCTCTCTGTGTGTGTGTGTTTGTTTGTCTTTCTGTCTGTCTGTGTACTGTGTGTACAAACTTCACAGTAATAATTCGTTATGATGTGTTTGTAATCTGAGTGTCCCTGTGTGTAGACGACGTTGAACAATGTCGAGGTGAGCTGTGAATACATTCAGATGCTCAAGTCAAACATTCAGGTCAGTTGATGCTCTCACAATTCCATCCCAGTTTTCTCTTCACTAACTTCACTTTATACAAAGCTGCTGAAAAGTCTAATGTCCGTTTCTGGAAACCGCTGCCATGTTTCTGCATGCACCGCTGACATCATCATATGTCAGTAGCATCACCACATTGCGATATTCACGCGACGTGTAACACAGCAGCAATATCAGCATGTTACTAGTAGAGCTCGGTGAGTTGACTCTGTGCTTGCGGCTGGTTGTAGCTGTTGTGTGTTTCTGTGTCGTTGCAGGACGAAGTCGAGAAGTTATACTCACAAGTGTCAGAACAAGGCAAAGCCAAGCTGCAGGTATCGTATTCAGTCTTCTCTCTGTCTCTAGTGATACTGTTTACATTCTGACTGAGCACAGTGATGTCTGAGCTGCCACGAGTTGGTTACAGTGACAGCTGGTATGCTGCTCGGTGCCTGCTGTGAGGTGTGGCTGACGCAATAACATCACTGACGTGTGGATGAGTAGAGTGTTTTGCTGTCGTGCCTGTTATTACAAAAGCGTCGTTGTGTTGTGTCGTATGAGCTGTGATTTTAACATGTAACTAGCGACAGTGTTTATGTCAATAACCCTTTGACGCCTACTGTTGCCATATGGGTACAGCTATAAAGCATCCTGTGTCAGACCGGGTTAAGCTGTCATTTGTAATTTTTGACATCCAGGGACTCTGACGCTCATAGCTGAGCGTCAGAGTCCCTGGATGTCAAAAATTACAAATGACGTCTTAACCCGGTCTGACACAGGATGCTTTGTAGCTGTACCCGTCCAATATGGCAACAGTAGGCGTCAAAGGGATAAATGCCATGAACTGGACACTGTTGGCAATGGGGTAATTCCATTTGAAATGGGCCAAATGAACAAAACTTTTCCGGGTGACCATCTCCAAATTGCATGAAATTTTAGCACATTGTTTATGAACATATGTGTAGGCTGTGTGCAAAATTTTAATTAAATA
>Ga0056114_1000851_pt1 | contig 12245 bp, 9 predicted proteins | sample WorMetHERISLAND1_FD_77005 | JGI IMG/M metagenome (GOLD analysis project Ga0056114, IMG submission 77005) | Marine gutless worms symbiont microbial communities from Max Planck institute for Marine Microbiology, Germany - Olavius loisae HERON... ...
ATTATCAACTGCTACCAATCAATGCTATCAATGTTCTTATTATTGCCTATTTTTGGATCCAATGTTCTACATCAGCGGATTATTTTTGCTAAATTGTTATATTTAATTCTTGTTTCATTTCATTATAATTCACTGATTATAATAAATCATGTAGGAATATATGTTTGCACAGACGACGTACCATTACGAACAAGTTTACTAGTGTAGTCGCATGCAAATACATGTCTGTGATGACGAATTAAATTTCTCTCAAAAGCAAGCACTTGAAATTGTGTTAAATCTTTGTCGCGTTTCTTTGCGTTACTCATTCAAACTTTTTTACTAATGGAAGTGGAACACCTTGTATCTGAAGTCAACTCGGTACAAAGGTCTTGCAATTGGCAGGTCAACTAATCACAGGAAAATGGCTGTGAAGACTTGACCGTGTGATGAGTTGACCTGTTTGTTACTGAACTTTCAGTCCCTGAACTTATTCGCTCCTTTGAACTGTCATTTGTTGGGAATTTTTGTTCCATTAAGCTATCCTTCCATGGGACTGTTCACTTACATCGTTGGTTTTGGTAACTAGTTTATACTCAGTAACTATATCTCGTGTAGTTTATGATTTGTATCACTTAGCAACTGCTGAACTAGTCAATTTCGAGAATTTCCGTTGTTGAATGCTGACTCGTTAATGTTTTTTGCATTTGATGTTCTGATTTTAGCATAAGTTGAAGTCGTCTCAGCGCGACAAGGTTCGCCAGTTTATGGCCTTCACACAGGCCAGCGAAAAGACAGCATTACACTGCTTGACTGTGCATGACTGGAAGCTTGACGTTGCTGTTGACAATTACTTTCAAGTGCCCGAACGTTACAGCCGCGACACAAAGCCAACACTTGATCGCAGAAAAATTGAACAAATATTTAACAAATACAAAGGTTGGCACTGCACTTTTTGTTCAGTTTAGTCGAATTATTTATATTTATTGTTTTATCGATTGTTTTGTTATTAAGCCAAAAATGGAACGATCTTAGATATTTACAAATTCACTGCACGTGACTATGTATATATCTGTGATATATATCAGAAACATAAGACTACCAACTTTATGTACCATGAAAACGATTTGAAGAATTGTCTGTAAAGACCCTGAAGAACTTCAGTCAGTTATAGGGGCAGAGCCCCATGATATTATGTATGGATTCAGCCCGGCATCATGGTGCATTTTTAGCGGGCGATAGCATATATTAATAGTATATATGCATAGTGCGCTATATGCTATCGCCCGTCCGTCTGTCAGTCGGGTGGATCATACAAAAATGGTTGAAGTTAGCCCCATCCCTCTAGTTTTTGTGGGGTAAGTTTCATCTCGAAATTTGTAGGGGTTCCCCGCGAGCGGACGCATCAAACAAGGGAGGGTGGGGAAGATAAGCCATTTTCTAGATTTAAATGTCAATTTCTCGAAAACAGTAGGATACGACCAAAGTTACCATTAAAGACTAATAGGAACTCGCACATGTGCTTTCGATTGGCACCAAGATCGATGACCTTGGATGACCTTGACTTGCTATAAGTTCAAATTCTCTCGTAATTTTGCATGATTTCGCAAATTTGGGAGCCAACAGTGGCTAAACGAATGAAGGTGATTGATTGATTGAGCATGGTTTTACGTCTGCGGCAACACAATATAGGTTATACGGCCGACGGTTTTTACAGGTCTGATGACCCAACCAACAGTGTCAAAGCACTGAAGGAGGGTGGTAAGTCATCCAGACAGGTCTCAATCTAACCATGCTCACCTCACCGTGTTACAATACTACAACATGCATGCAGTTATTACACAAGTAAATAATCTAACATACACAAAGTAACCTAAGCACAGTGAGTGAACTCAGTGAGATGAAGCCAAATCTGGTAGACAGAACCTGTAAGCTGCTCGAATGAGTGTGCACTGTGCAACTACAGAAAGCTGCACAATAAAACCACTAGAGAGCAGTTACGGTAATATTCCCTCTTGCTCCTGACCAAACCATAGCTCAGATGTGGTCAAGTGGAGCTCGAGGGGGGAAACGAATGAAGGTAGACTTACATCAGTGGTGTATAGATTACGTTGATATTACCGGGCGTTCCTCCGCTAGAGGGTGTGAAACAAGGGTTGGGTGAGCAAAGCAAGCTATTTTCGATCTAAATGCGTCAGTATCTCGAAAACAGTAGGATATACGTCCAGAGACTCATCCGAGTCAGCCTAATAAAGCCGGTCTCAATGTCATCCCTTCCATCTTTCCATGAAAAGTTTTCCAGTTTGAACGAAATTTGGTTTGTAGGTAGAGGTAGATCAGTAATACTCCATGGTATGCCGTATGACATGATCCAAGCTCAAATTCAAGGTCACGGAAGTCTGAAATGTGCAAAAATGGCTGATTTTAAGGGCTGTCTTCTCCAGCAATATGAATGTAATCAAAAGACTATGATACTCCAAGATAATATCTAGATTTTAACTGCACAGATTTTTTGATATTCATCCTCGTTTGGTGTCACGTGACACTCAAAGTTAGGGTGTTCCACTGTTCCTCTTTCGCAAATGAATTTTGTCTCTTACGCGGAGTGTGAATGGCAGTCCTGTAATTAATAAACTTTTACCTTGGCAATATTGGCCATCTGTTATTGTTACAGGCACTTGGTTGGGCACCTGGCCAGAAGTAATGTAAACCTCGTTATCTTGCCAAACTCACTTCTCGCCATGTTTACACCCGGAACGGATTTCCCGCCATGTAATTTACCTTGTTAACCTGCCAACCTTGCCTCTCGCCCTCGCCACAACGTCTTGTATTACGTCTTGTATTTTCAGTCAGTGTAATCTTACCTCGATATCTCGCCCGCAGTCACAGCGGTGGCCGTAAACCAACATGTTGATCGTTGGTAGGCCGTAGCTGTTGATTGCTCTGCAATTAATCTTCTTGTTGCCAACTGTCCAGCCTATATTGCCTCTCCTCCGCCCAGGACGGTGAAACGACTGCCTGACCCACCACATTACTGTACACTGGGACTTCAGCAATCTGTTCGAATGGCTGAGCGCTATTCTCCGCATCCCTGCTGAGGTAATGATGACACCAGATGAATATGTGGCGGTCGACAGTCAGCTGTCAACTTGTGAAGCGATGTCTGACACGTTGGTTAGTCATGCGGATCCCCCAGCAGTGAGGAGTCAGGGAACAACGACAGCGATGGTGAGCGACGAGACTGCAGCAGCCAGAACAAGTATCAAGTTTCACACATGGCTGTAGTGGGCACTGTAGACACACTGATACGTTACATGGAACAGAGCCACCTGGCGACAGCTGATGACATGCGGCTAGTTCTGAACATTAAGCCAATTTGGCCTGGACAAACAATGGCGAGATAACAAGGTTTTACTGATTTGATAGGTAACTGCTGCAACAAACAGTCTTCTATTGTCAACTTTTTAAGCCTTAGTAAACCAACGAATCAGTGCTTGTGGAGTGTGCATGTGTGTAAAATAACAGTCTATTTTGTGGTGTTTTTTACTGTCTTTGCATAAATTCAACTTACTGGGCTCCAGCTTAATTTAAGCCTCATCAATAGTCGCCCTCGTTAAGTCACCACCCTCGTCTCTCGCCATTAATTTGGCCTCGACAAACAGTGGCAAGATAACGAGGTTTCGCTGTACCTAACTTTTCCACTGTGCAGGCTGGCATGGTATGAGCCACCAGATGGTGGATATGCAAATGTTTGAATGTTTTTAGAATATCTGGCACATTGGATGAAAGCTGCTAGTGAATAATGTTGGACAGATAACTGAGAAAATTTGCATTAAATTCGTGTCAATTTTGTCGATTGCAGCTGGTTCTGCCATGTGTTTTGTTAAATATATTCCACAAAAACCGACATAATGACACTTCTATCCGTCTAACTGAGGCTGATGTCTCGTGATGTGATTTGTGACAGATCCTCATGAAGATGACAAAATTAATGCCGATGGTATGATGCGATTTCTCGACGATCTTGGCTTGAATCCTGAAAGTCGAACTGTGCTGATCCTTGCCTGGAAGTTTGGTGCAGCAACACAATGTGTTTTTACGAAAGAAGAATTCGTAAACGGACTGATGGAACTAGGGTATGTAACTTTAGAACATTTCACTGACTGCCACAGATGTATTGTGGGTTTGCCGATTGCATTGATTTTTGTGGGTGTAAATGCTTGTCCTGTACCATTGCTAAGAAATAATTATTGGCTGTTGTTTGAAGAACAAGTTTGTCAGCTGTTTTGAAGAGGAGACCCACACAATACTGTGCATAGCACAATGTATTCTGTCTGTGTGTCTGTCATGCTATGGTATTGTGGCAAAATGGCTAAAGGTATCAAAAAATTCTTTCTCTGTTTAATAGCAACAAAATAGTGCTCGTCAGTGTCAATGTCATCAGCCATAAATTTATGCAGCTTGATTTCACACATCATCTCATTCACACTGGATGCTCTAATATCTGGTAAACATTGCTGTGTTTAACATTACCCTGTCACTGATGCGGTGTGATGGGTTGTGGAGATCATTTGGTGGTGTTTTCCAGGTCATCAACAGGCCCACTCCAGAGAATGCCCGAGCACTGTAACGAATGGTATGATGTATGAACTATGACATATTAGGCAATGAATAGAATGAATAGTGCTTTCCGAATAATTTGCAGTACTTATTGGCTGATGCTGTGGTTTCTGGTTTCTAAAATACTGCATGGTTTCTTCTTTATTTTACAAACAACCAAAGTTTAAGTTGTTGATGATGATTTTTCAAACATTGCTTAAAACTATCTTTTTTAGCAGTTTTGCAAAAAAATAGAAGCTTACTACAGCAGAAGAACTGTGTATCGAGATAATAGATGGCAGTTTTACACATTTTTGGCAATTTTTTAACAATATTTTTTTTCAAAAATTCACAAGAATATGGTTTTTACTTATATGTACCGTAACTAATTGCTGCTTGATATTGGTTGTCTACATAATGAACTGTGTTGCTAAATGCAGTGTTGATTCTATGGACCGGCTAAAGGCAAAGTGTGCTACGTTGGAAAGCGAGATTCGAGATCCTGCTCGGTTGAAGGATTTCTATCAGTTTGCCTTCAATTATGCCAAAAATCCAGGCCAAAAGTGTCTTGGTATGTGTTACATAATTTCTATGTAATGGTAAGTTTTTAAAATTCAGACTTTCTACTGTACTACTCTGAGAGTGTTGTGTCTGGCAGAAGTTGATTGAAATTGCTGTTTAATAAGTACGGGGTTTAGAGGAATTTTTTTGACATGAATTTAGAGTACTTCTCCCTATGCATGTACATTGTGCTGCAACTTTTAAACTTAACCCCATAACTGTAATTTTTTGTAAAAACAGACCCAAACTGAACTGAATTTTTAGAACAGGATTCATCCTTGATACTTTGTCAGTGTGTAATGATAAAACGGTGTTCAAAATGCAAAAGGATTATTATGTAAAGCAATATTGTTGATTATGGAATTTGTTGCGGATGGTACCGGGCTCCTAGCAGTTGTCTTTTGTTGAGATAGCAGAAAATGTGTATTTTATTAGCATAATTATTTTAGATTAATAGAAATTTGCAATCCATTTGAATTCAGCACTGGACTGGTGTTTGTATGTCGTTATTTAATTATACTTCTTAGTTTTATCTTGTGGGCTATATTTTTAGGTGTTAAAAGTGTTCACTAGTTCTGTATGTCTGTATAGTATGTCTATTGTATGTCGTTCTGTCTGTGTGTTGGTAGACCTAGACATGGCCATAGCTTACTGGAATATTGTTTTACATGACAAGTTCAAATTTCTTGATTTGTGGAGTCGATACCTGGTGGTGAGTACGGATTTTAATATTGCTGTTCCAGCTAGTTTGCGTTTAAATCTTTTGTCACATTTTTTATGACATAATAGTACATTGCTGAAATACTATAAGTATTCTGAATGCTTTTGGCATAAGCCTGTAGCTCTGTATACAGTCTGCCACAGAATTTCCAAGGATTCTATTTTGTGAGTTCTGGCTTAACGTGTACTGCCTCTGCACACTCGGCCAATTAACTTGAGTATTGCTGCGCACACTTCAGCACTGTATAGCGGAATCATTGAAACAATTGTCATTATTACTGGCCTATGTAGTCAGTACTGGATAAGTAATTGATTATTTGGTGAACTGTGGCTGTCACTGCCCAGTGCTGCTGTATGAATGTTTGTAGAACCACTATAAGCGTGCAATACCGAAAGACACGTGGAACCTTCTGCTGGACTTCTGTATGGTGATCAACGACGATATGAGCAACTACGATGAAGAAGGTATGATCCTGTTGTATTATGAAGCAGTTTGTATCAAGTCTAAACTCTGCCTGGTACAAATTGTGTTAATATTTATGGCCTAAATAGAGGGCATCTCCCTGATAGTGGCTATTTTGCCGAGCCCTTAGATAGAGGCTTGGTGTCAATAGTCCATAGAATTCATCTTCTGTTCATCATCCTACTTTGTGATAAGTTTGGAGTCTGTCGGCCTATCCCCCCCTCTCTCTCATTCCCGGTGACGGGGTCATGTCACGGCCCCAATCGACTCCAGAAAGGACCACATGCGTCAAGGATCAGTTGAGTTGATGTAGTTGGTGGTTGTGTGTGCCTGCGTGTGTGACGGGCAGCGAAGAAGAAGAGATTCTGCGCGGTCTCGTCGTCGCCTCCACAGTAAGGACACACTGGAGACTGTTGTCGTCCGATGTGGTGAAGGTAGCTGGCCAGAAGCGGGCAGTGGCCCGTTCTCAGCTGGGCAACAGTGATGCACTAGCTTCTGGTCCAGCCAAATCTCCAGTGTGCCTGCGGATTGGTGTCTCCAGTCAAAGTGCGATGTGTGGCTGAGTGTGTAGGGTCACGGGTGTAGCGGGTGCGAAACTCCTCCTGTCTTGTCCTCCGAATCAGAGCCTTTGCTGTTGCCAGATCGACAGGAACTGAAGTCTGAGGAAAGGTGGAGCCCCGCTTGGCCTCGAGGTCTGCCTGTGAGTTGCCAGGAATGCCGATATGAGCTGGAATCCACTGAATGTGGATACTGGGGTCTACATGCGTCAGCCTATCCTCATGAGTGAGCATATGAATGGAGTTACGGATCATGCCGCCACCTCAAAACCTTGCCTTTGGCATTGACATGAATCCGTGCTAAATTTGATCACACTCCTTTAACAGTTCCTGATGTCAAATCTATGTAGAAAATTTTGCATGTATGGTACACCTCTTCCATGTGCGGGGATGCTTGTAAATTAATACGTTTTAGAGAGGAACAGTATCTACAAGGATGGACGGACAGTTTCATTGACTTACAACTAGACACACAAACAGACATAGAGAACATATGCTTATTGCCTGCAACGAGAAGTAATGTTGACACATTTGTGTAGCAGCATGAGGTTCACAGACACAGTAGTGCTGGAACGTGCTGAGCACGAGTATCTGGACCAAGAACTCTGGGAGCATTGTAGAATAAATGCATCTCGTTGCGTTGGAAATGACCTAGGTCGTGTGAGGTGAAGCATTAAACTGTACTTCAGTGCCAAGTGATCACTCACAGTGTCTCATTTTTACATTGCCAGAATCTGACGTTCCTTATAGTCACTGCAACTATTGTGTAAATCTACACATTAATCAGTGGGCGTTTTTGAACACAGTGTTGATGTGTTTAGTATTTAAGTACACTGAAGATTTGGTGACTGGCAGTTTTAGTTTATCTTCTGTTTTACAATATGTACATTATGCTTATATACATTTTGTTTAGTTAATTGTTAACTGTTAATTCTGGTATTTTGCGAAAGATTACTGGATTTTAGATTTTGGAAAATCCGTCCGTCACTTCTGACCTTCATAGATATGACACTGTGTGTTTTGTGTTGTTGTATGAAGGTGCTTGGCCGGTGTTGATTGACGACTTCGTTGAGTACGCGCGGCCGATCGTTCAAGGTCGCGTCACATCGTTATAGCGTCATAGACAGTTGCCGACTGTGATGTGATTTGTGAGCTGGCTGCCTTGCAGCTAGGCGGTCTGTCCGTCTGTCTGTCCGTTCCGTTTACTCTCTCTCTAGGCTTTGCATTTGTGTGATACGATGCAGATGTTTTCAGCAGACCCGGCCGCAGATGCTGATTGGCTGTGTTTGGTGGCTTGATTTAATTGGCTCGAGCTGCTGCAGCTAGCCAATCACAAGTGTGCATGTGTGAACTGAATAGTTAATGCATATTCATCAGTTTGGCGGCAGAGTTGTGTGGTGCAAGAAGTTCACTAGGCAAATGTTTGTTGTTTCTGAGAGTGGCAGGCCGCGTCGTTACTGTTGTGTTCTGTTGTTGGTCACCGTCGACTGAGATGCATGAGTGTCATTAGTTGGTATTGTGTAACATGGTTTGATGACAAAATCTTCCTCTTCACTGTAGGCAAAGTCGATCATTGACCTTTCACTGACTGGCGTCCTAATTGGCCTTTTTTCAGGAGTTTCAAATTAGCTGTTGTGGTGTAACTAAATGAGTGTTTTTTTCTGTCAGAAAATTCTCCTTATGTTTTATGACTGATGTTTTGCTGTGATCTGGTTGTCGCGATAAGCAGTATATAATTCCACTAAATTAGCAGCTGAGTTAGCAAATGGAATAGATTTTATACGTTTTCACGTTCACAGAAAGTATTTTACTAGCAATAAACTAGCAGAACTTTGGCCTCCCTTGAGCACCCTGTATCATTGAACACCCTCTGTCTTCACCATCAAGCAACGTTAAAACCTTGTGATTGTGATGTGTGTATTTTATTGTCATAGTTGCACTGGGCATCATTGTATAACACATTATGCAGTGCATTTTTGCTGTGTTTATCACAAGATCGCCAGTTTGGTATTGTCATACAGCTGAAAGCCATAGGCCCTATCCACTGATTCTGCTTTCACTTAAGTCACTACACTTTTGGACAGCAGCCGTGGACAAATGTGACCCTTGTGTCGCTGGTGCTGAGCAGTGTACTTGGAGCTGACCAAATACCAGTGACGTTTCATGGAGGGAAGATAACCATCAATAATCTGTCACTTCGCAAAATGTTACTGATGTAGGCCTAGTGATATGTGCGTCGGGTGGAAGTCTGGAGATATGAACTCGCTCGTCTGTGATCCTTAGGACAGTTAACATGCCCGACTGCTCTGCAAGTGACATTGAGTGCATGATTTATTGCAAAGAAGAAACTAAAAGAAAGGTCCCACGTGTCATGCACGTTTTTCTTAGATCTGTTCAACTCGTTCTGTTTTATTTCGTGCTGTTAGTTACGCCATATGTTTTTCACTCTTAAGTTTTTATGATTATTCCGGCTGCACCATATTCAGAATGCAGGCGTGAATTACTAACACGAATAGTTTTGCGGCGACTTTTGTCCTGCAAAGTCTGGGTTTGATATACTCTGTTGATGCTGTTTGGTTTGAGTTAACATCCATTTGCTTGCAACTTGCAGTGTGGAATGTTAAGTGACTGATAGTTATAATTTCTTGCAGGTGTCTGTACTTATTCTTGATTTTCGTGCTATTATTAACAGTGCTTGGGACTTGAAGGGTTGTCGGCTGTCCGTGTCGTAATTAGAACTTTTTACAGCATGGAGCTATTACTGTTACCCTCTTCGACTGCTGCACAACTCGTTTTCTTTATGTTATGTGTCCTAGCAGTCTTTGGACATTATGCCACTATAATAAATGAATAACCGGTCCTGTGTCAAGGGGGACGTTAAACCTTAGTCAACTCAACCCACTGTAATAATTCTTGTTTAATAATATCATTATAGTGAGTACATTTCTCTCGCACAAACTTACTCAGCGACAAATGTTGGCAGCTGGAAATTTTGTGTAAAAATGTCTTCATTTGTTTTCTGAAAGTCTCCAGTTGAATGCCTTTCACCGCAGTGTTACTGGTCCGCTGTTCCAAAATGTCGGGCCGGCCATAGCAAAGCTTCGATCACCGTATAACATTCTCATTCGTGGAACAATTAATTATTAACTTGCACTGGCTGGCAGATTGCGGGTTTGAATGTCTGATGTTTACTGTCATTAATTTGCCCAGTCCGTCGGTGCCACACCGTATTGTGTTTCACAGCCACTGGTGATTGTGTCACTGTGTGGAATTGAGTGATGATGGTTCAAGGAGAGCAGCAAGTGTTTGAAGCAATTGATAACAGTGCTATACAGTGAATAATGGTGTGACTTAAACGTAATATTACATCACAGGCAACATTCATTTAGCTGGAGAAATGAACTTTGTGTCGTATGTTGTTTTGTAACTTAAGTTTAGTAATAGTAACAGTATTTGTTTATTATTTATGCTGCAGATTATAACGTTGATTTTTTAATGGCGATAAAAAATTTTAATTGTCATTGCCAGTTCGAGACATCTTGCTAAAGTTCGATGGGATGTTTATGAGCTGTTGTAAAGTTTTTTTTTCGAAGAGTGAGTTTGTCAAAATGATAGTTACACTTTCTGTTTCCATGATATCGTGGCTGCTGGTTGGCTACAGTGGTATAAGTCATCACAAGGCATTGTGAGTAATGACTAATGATGTGTCTTTTTCGTATTTTAAAATGTCAAGCTTGGATGTAGGTCATTGAATCTGTGACCATCTGTTGGTCAACCCAAACAGCAACCATTTCCAGCTTCCAGCATTAGTGCCGTGTAAAACTTATGAAATTATTTCGAATAATTAATGTGGACAGATATTACATCTTTTAATGATAAATTCATAACTCACACTGCCAATTCTTTGCAACCACTTTGAACAATGATTTAGAACGGTAACTGGGAATCAGTGCAGATTTGATATTGTTTGTGTCAGTCAGAATGTTCAATCGCATTGTGGCGTCACCAGAAAATGTCCCACTCTACGAGTACTGTAGACTTGTTTGAAAACCTTCAAATGATAACACAACGTGTACAGTCACCTGTTGTTGTTATTGTTATTAAAAGCATGGACGTGTAATGTCTGAAAACAAAGCTAAAACAGGTCTGGCTCAGCATTCACAAATGCATGTGAATCGCAGATTAGTACGGAGCTAGCAGTGGCACATCCAGAAATTGTGAATGGAGTGGACTGTCGAGATGTGGTGGTTAAAGACAGTTCGTTATTAACAGAGAGCCTGGACTGTGTCTCTATTGCCAGCCCTCGTACAGTTGGGACGTGGGCACGCTGTAAGACTAAGCTTATAGCTTGTATGTGATTCGTGGTCACAGACTGGGTTTGTGATTTTGATGCAGTAAACTTATTACCAAGCCTGGCAAAGTCAGACTGATGAACGAGAAATGCACACAGTTATATCTTCAATGTCTGCAAAACTGATAGGTCCGGATATAAATTTGTACCTGGTATCAACGTAGGGGTCCTACTGTCATCCAGCCCTCCCCTCCCTGTTGGACAGCACCTGGTTTGTTTAGCGATCTGGTGCATAACTTTCATAATAAACTGATATCAATTATTACGTTGTTTTAGTTTTCAGCCAAACACTTTGTATTATTTTTATATGTATAATAAGTAATTTCTTGTTCAGGTTTAAATTTGTGATTGCAGACAAAATTCCGTGTATTGCTAATCAAATACTCGTTGCTTCGGCACAGAAATCTCTGACTAGTGTATAGGCTACCGGTGATTGGTGAATATAACATGCTTCTGATTAAACTGTACCTTTGCTTTTAATGTATAATGCATATAAAGGTGTGAGTCGTTAGTAGGAGAGCTGGCTTACATTTCGTTGAAGTGGACACGGCAGCACGGCGTCTGTTTCACGCTGAAGCCGCCGTTTGTGTTGAGTTGATTGAACAGCATCGAGTCAAATAGTGGTGACTGCGTGGTGCAGTGCCGTATTATTGTATAAAGTGATGTGCAAATGCCTTGTACCAGTCTATTGATTGATTGACAGGCACCCGCTGCCTGTTGTTACTGCTGGCTGTTAGATAGAATTGTCAATAAACTGTACATGGTCAAGTGAATGTTTTTAGATACCCGTATGACCTTGGTTTGTGCAAGCTCAGGTTCTATAGATTAGTTGCAGTCCGTTTTCTGTTCGTATGAATTGAATTTTAGTTTCAGTACCTTTAGTTCATGAATATGCCTGCAGTGTTATCGGGTCCCGCATCGACTACTGCAACTCACTGCTGTTCGGTGCTCCTGTTGGAGTCATTGACAAACTACAGAGGGCTCAAAACAACGTCGCTCGCGTTATCTGTCAGCA
>Ga0056114_1000852_pt1 | contig 12240 bp, 9 predicted proteins | sample WorMetHERISLAND1_FD_77005 | JGI IMG/M metagenome (GOLD analysis project Ga0056114, IMG submission 77005) | Marine gutless worms symbiont microbial communities from Max Planck institute for Marine Microbiology, Germany - Olavius loisae HERON... ...
AATTCAGTCATAAAACGCGTTAAACAATGCTGTTGTACGCTTATTTTACTCCCAAAGTCGACTTTAAACGCAAATTTAACCACCACCAATCGTTTCTTTACGAATGACGATTGACAGCGCGGATGATTCGAAAATTTCGAATCGGACCATCAATATGAATCGAATCTCGAATCGGACGTACGATTCGAAATCGAATCGAATCACGAAGCTTCGCAGGTCCCTACACTGATCAGTCACCTTCGTCAGCAGGCTCTTATTCGATTATTGTATGTTGTATTTATAGTTAACACGGGTATTATTATTATTATTTGCACACAACAGCCAAATAAAGTAAATAAGTTATCGCATGTACCGATATCGTCAGAGTCTTGCATGTTCAGTGCTCGAAAATCAAATTTGTTGTCAACGTTGACGAGTCGAGGAGCGGCGAGGCTGGACAAGCAGACGAGTAGGTAGTTGGTCGAAGGGTTCGGCTGTAGATGAACGAGGCGAAGACTCAACACTCCGTTTGACATCCGCCTGTAGAGCAGTTCGTCGTGAAAATATGACTCTGAAATCTGCTCGGTTAAAGTCTTTGTCGCCGAGTTGTCTGACTTCAAGACGATCAGTCTGACCTGCCCGTCTGACCCTGATGTACACAGAGTGTCGCGATGGACTACTGAAAGAGTGTGGACGTCGCCGCTGTGGGCTACCGTCGAACAAACCGGCATACCAGTGTCAATCTTGTACTTGCCAACTACTCCGCTGGACATGTAACCGACGTAGAAGGCACTGTGGTTAGCCGACAGGCACAAGCACGATACCTTTGTCTTCATCTGCAACCGTAATCCAATCCATCAGTCGACCTTTTACAGTGGCCGAAGTCATTGAAGTTACTGCTAAGATTATTAAGCAGACGTAATTAAGCCTGTTTCTCTAAAACATTTATGCAAATTTAGATTTGCCTAAAATTACTCAGAACAGCAGCTGTGAAACGGGAACCTATACGATACGATATCATACGATACGATACGATGGAAGAGTTTAACGTGGACTCAAAAGCTGAGTATTCAGCTTTATCTAGCACACGTATAGCAGAAAAAATATAAAAAAAGAAACTGAAACAAACAAACGCCACTGCACCTTTAATTCAGTACAAGTTAAGATCCGTGAAGGCAGTCAGGAAAGAAATAAGATTGACTGTGGAGGAAAGGATTTGTGAAAGAGATGGGTTTTAAGTCTGGAGTGAAAGGTCGAGGGAGTGACAGATGGTAAGAGCGAAGGTGGTGACTGTGATGAGGTGATATGCGCAGGACGAGGTAAACCAGGAGGACAGTGAACAGAATGAGGTTGGCGGAATAAAGAAGACAGCTGATTCCACAGGTAAGGCGATGCATATCTGCGCACTCTTCTGGAGCTCCAGAAGTCAAATTTCTCCTGTACAGCTGCGCGTTCTTGGCTGCGCTGTGGCTGCGCCATTGCTCAGTTTATACACTGGCGGCAACTCCAGCTGTGGAGAGAAGGGAGGGGCAAACAGACAGATGAAGGACCTACATTCAAAACTTATGTAATAGATAGGCATAGAAGCAATCGAGAAAAAGTCAACAATTAACTAAATTATCGCAAGTAATCATTATATTTGCAGTCAGTCCTGAAATCATTTATTTGCAGGAAGTTGAAGTTATTCGTTTTATTTGCAGAAAGAAACGAGCGGGTCACGACAGAAACCCTCTCTTGAAAACCTGTAACTCATTCGCCGCACGACTGTGATATAGGTTACACCTCGCCAATTAAGGCAGCAACCCACTAGGCGAACTAGTTGGAAACTAATTGCCAACCCGGGTTGGCAACCCGGGTTTCCAACTAGTTTCCAACTAGTTGCCAACTAGTTCGCAACTTATTTTGGGTTGACAACAAGTTGGCAACCTGATAGATCTATCACGACATGCACGTTGGCAACTTGCTGCACAAGTGGAATGTAGAAAACGACCAGGCTTGCAACAAGTTCGCAACTAGTTGCCAACTAGTTTCCAACTAGTTCGCCTAGTGGGTTGCGGTCTTTAGCCCTTTACAAATAAATTACAACCTCAAGAAACTGAGCCGACATATCAGACATACTGGTTTTGAATTGGTCGCGGAACCACGAAACGATATTATAACGAACGTAGAAAAACAGTCCCGCTGTAGTTTAGCCGAAAAGTGTCTCTATTGGCCAAAGTGTGTTGAATTTCAAACCTCGGGATAAATGGTGATCCGCCACGATACCGGTGATCCTCTAACGACGTCTGTAATCTTGAAAACAGCTGAGGCGTCGTCGCACGAATTATACACGGCGACGAGGGCACCATGCCGACTGATCACAAACTGAGACAGCTTCTCGTGACGGGCCATCGTGGCCACGGTCTTCTGAAACGACAGCGTGATCACCGAGTCGGAGTCGCTCTTTGGCTGACTGCAGCAACAATATCAACGCACTCGTCATGATATCCATTATATCCGTTACAGACGAACAGATTTGATATCGTCTCGTTTTGATACGACTTTCTATATCGACATGTCGAGTTGGAAAGTCGTGACGTATAAGTTAGCGACTACACAGAAAGTCTGATTGTTATGATGTCCTTCCTATAGCCACATTAACTGTTGCACCAGTTCGTATACGGTCCGTCGTCCTGACTCCTGCGCCTCCAATTTTCACGAAATAGTAAAGCTGTAGAAACTTATAACTCAATGGAAACATAACTCTGGACAACAGTAACTAGGGGAGCATCTTTAAGGTCAAAAGGTTACACCTCTAACCGACACTGGGAATGTAAAAATCATTGTTTTCGGGCATATTTTTGTTATTAGATCGATTGACGTCAAACCAAGATAAAATGATCACCGGCCCACAAAACAAACAAGTTGCTGACACTGTCTTTAAATATACTCATAGGTTGAACAATAAACCAATTCAAAATGAAAGTCTATAAAAAACAACCTTTTATTGGAAGGAGCAAGACAAGTCGATGAACAGACCAACTCTCTCACATCTACGACATCCTGTTCGCCCCGAAACTGAGCGGCGAACGGCGATTAGACAGACCGTTCCGACGAAGGCTCTAGTCGAAGCCGAAACGTCAACAATAATCAATAAAAGGTTGTTTTTTAAAGAATTTTATTTTGAATAAGTCGCTGACAAGTTTCCAGCAAGACTAGCCGTTGTAATGGAAAGCCAGCTTTACAATGCTAATCACTCATTATAAGGAACACTTGGGAACCAAGAGTATATCACCCGTAAAAACACAAACACGGCAGGCATATGAAGAGATTACTTGTCAGACAATCAGTGAAACCTGCGGGGAATGTCAGCGGCCGGAATGTCGCCCATTTCGGACGAAGACGACGAGTCGAGACCAAGAAATAATCGACGCTGAAATACGGTTGCCGCCATGTTGGGCAGACGAGCGGCAGGCAACGTCACCGAGGCCGACGCAGAAGATGACGGGATTGACATGAAGATATCGACTGTGCTGACAGTTGTTCGGTCCAATGAGGCTGCAAGCAAACAGACGAGTAACTGCTAGAACTATAGAAAAACAACTCAATCTGCTCAAAACCTTTGACGGCCACTGTTGCCATATGGGTACAGCTATAAAGCATCCTGTGGCGGACCGGGTTAAGCCGTCGTTTGTAATTTTTGACATCCGGGCACTCTGACGCTCAGTCCTGAGCGTCAGAGTGCCCGGATGTCAAAAATTACAAATGACGGCATAACCCGGTCTGACACAGGATGCTTGGTAGCTGCTCTAACCATATGGCAACAATGGGCGTCAAAGGGTTTAAAAATTTCCCCTAAAAACTGTACAGCAGTGTGGCGAGATGGATGGAATACCGGTGACGTTCTGTGACAGAACGGGATAGGAGACGATGAGGATGTTTTCTCGCTCGTCGACGAACTCGGCGGTTGCAGGTGCGACGGCGCGGCACGGCTGACCGACGTGACCGACCAGCTGTCCAGAGGCGACGTCGACGACGACGAACTGACTGATGACCGACGTCTCACCGTCAACGAGTTCAGAGTGTGTTCCACGAACCACCAACTGCGACTCGTCACCGCTCAGTGCCACCGCTGTCGCCTTCACATTCTGAGCTACAAACACCGAATAACATGACCACGAACTGGTTATCAGACGCGATTTTTAGCGCGCGACAGCATATGCTTAGATGCTATCGCCCGTCCGTCTGTCTGCCTATCTGTCACACGAGTGGATCAGTCAAAAACGGCCGAAGTTAGGATAATGTAATTTTCACTGTACCGTCGCTTCTAGTTTTTGCGGGATAAGTTTCATCCAGAAATTCTGACGGGTTCCTCTTGAGCGGAGGCGTCGAAAAAGGGTGGTTTGGGGAAACAGCTTTATACGTGTACGTCAATAGAACAAAATGACAAGCAATGTAACCATCACCACGGCGTCATCGAAACCAGCTGAAATAGCGAAATTTTTTATATATCGTCACATGCGACATGACGCTATAGTGCTCTGTTTCATAGACAGTCATAAAAACTTAGTTTTACCGTCAGTCGGCAAACTGAGATCAGTCACTATGTCGTATTTCCAGGAGACTTCATCTGCAATCCACTTGGTTACGACGGTGTCCTGGGTAGCACAGAAAACGGCCGTGCAATCACCATTGACAACCATGTCCTCTGGTTTCACCTACAACACAATACAATACAATATTCGTCTAATAAAAGTTGCCAGAACGCAACTTAACAATACAGACAACATGAACAACACGCACGAAAAATAGACTTAGCTGTTTTTAAATAAAACGAACAAATCTCCGAATCTCAGAAGCGTACGATTACTTATCTTGAAAACGATTCTCAAACAAAGGTTGCTAAGGATTTTTTACATCTTTCTTGATGCCTAAACATTCTTGAAGTTTTTGTGCTAGAACCTTCGAGATATTGGACTTGTCTGAATTTTTTTAGCTTTTCTTAAGAAAATATTAAGCCTATGTTCAAGAACCGTGGTACTACGACATCACAACATTTGTACAATTATCAGTTATTAATTACTAAATTTGATGCAAAAAGCATCGAAATAAAATCTTCGTTTTTGCAAGCCAGTAGTATAAGCTTTATTATACTTTGCGATAACTGAAAGGCTTACCCCATTGCAGATGCGGTAGTCGAACTGAAACGTGTTGTTATCAGGACCAGTTCGCCAAACCTGAAGTCCACACCGTGCGCCCCAGACAACAGCCTGTGTCGTCGAGTCCTCGGCTTCTTCTTCATACTGTGTCGGTGATTCTTCCAGTTGTGTTTCCTTCTGTTCTGGTTGGACAGTGTTGAAGGCAAGGACGTGTGTCGGCCTGTAGTGCGTGGGACGTCGTACGCCGGCAGATGACGGCGATACACACGGATACAGCGGCACAATACACCTGTCTGACGTCGTGCTTATCATCACCTCAGCCTCAGCAACCATACGACTTATCACCGGACTGTTGGCTCCCGGAGCACGCGAGAACCGCGACAGCAACTCCTGCGGCAAGAGACGAGGATTTGTCGGCAAGAAGCGAGACGATAGGAAGATCGACTCAACTAGTCGGATGTCTACGTCCTTCGAGGATACCAGATCTATGTCGTGCAGTGCATCGGAAAATGATCGAAAGGTTAGCTTATTGACTATCCACTCGATGTTGCACAGTACCTGTCACATGCAGACAGACACAGACTCGAACTGTGCTGCTCGAACAATTATCAACAGCAGGAATCAAAAGCACAGTGGTCTCTGAAGTATTATGCGACTAGAAAAAGTTAAACTTTTTTTACACTTTACACGAACATAGTAAATAGGTAACTTGAATGTGACGCGTACAAAACCTGTGCCTATATTTAAATGTGACGTGGTACCCGTTGTCCTGGACGACCGCAAAGCGACTGGATTTGACAACAACACTTTATACCAAAGTCAAGTTACAAAACAGAAAAAGTAACAAACAGCAGATACTAACATCTAACTGATTACGATGAGAACGTAGTAAGTAAGTAAGTAAATAAATAAATTTATACACGGCGCAAATAAATAATAAATGTCACAAATGTGCCGTGGTCTCAAAAACGCGACGGATAATAAGTACGTTTTCAGATGTTCGTTGAAAGTAGTCAGCGAGTACAGTGTTCGACGTGCTGCTGTAATGAAGCAGTTGCCATACAGAGTTAAATCTCAAGACAGAATCTCAGTGTGCCTTAAAGACTGTCTCAAAAGTTAAATTTCTGACTTCTTGGTGTTAGCTGGTCAAGTTTTAGATTGGCGAGCTGTGTCTTAATCTTGTGAGTGCATTCAGCATAGGGATTAACGAAAATGAAGCTGAAGTTCGTTGCAGACCGACTGACGCAACAAGCTAAGAGGTGGCCAGGCATCGTAAAATGTAAAGGTAAAGGTCACTGGATATAGCGCCCCACGTAACAAACCTCAGAGGCGCTGAGGTACATGGCGCGCACCGCACAAAGCAGCGTCGCACGTACCTGCCTTATACCTTCCCAGCTATAGCCGGTACTCATTTACCGACCCCGAAAGGATGGAGGGTTGAGTAAGCCCAGGCCCAGGGTGCAAAGAACAACTGGCCCACGGTTGCTACGCGACAGCCCGCAGCCAGCGACCGCTGGTCGAGCGCGCTAACCACTAGACCATCGCGCCACCTGCATCGTGTCTTGTCAGAGCTGGTGGTGGTGTGGAATAGACGTTGAAGTTTGTCGTTACGTCTTCGTAGTTTAGGACTAAGACCGCACGTTATACAGCTCGGATTCGTACATAGAAGAGCAGACCTTATCTTTCATTTCGTTGAGAATTTCCGCCTCCGGTGCCGAATTGTAGAGAAAGGCGGGAAGCATGTGCAGTCGTCCTCGGTGAGTGTAGGCGGCGGTGGCTGGGCGCGGCGCAACGTGTCGGCTGACGTCAAGCAGGGCTCGAACCGCACTCGATCGACCCGGCAGTGACAGAGTCCGTTTCACCGAGTCGTCGGCGTAGAACAGGTCCGCCAGAATACGAAAACACTGATACCGCAACGGAGTAAACTCTGTAGTTCCCTCGTCGGTTGTCCTTCGACAAAACGACATTGACACAAGATAGTGCTGATTGTTGATTGCAGTGACAGAGTAAAGTGTTGGTCCAAGGAGAATTACGGCCAAAAGATTCGGCCGAATATTTAGTTTGGCTCGGTTTAGCTCGGCTACGTTTCACTGGCCAACTCCGGTCAAACTCTAGTTTGCTCCAATTAGAATTTTATGATGCACCACTGATACCAATACATTATTGCTGTTCAAATAGTACTAATTAGTACTATTTTTACATAATAATAATACCAGGACAATGTTTATGGTGCTGTCATCATACTGTAGCAGCATTGCGAGAGTTCACCCTGGTTCACGCGATGAGTGCAGCACGGCGCCAGGTGGCCGCCGACCTTTGGACCAAGCCTGTAGGCAGCCAGTTAACTACACTCACCATCGCCATTTATTATTACTCAGCCCGAAAGCTGATACTCATTTTACTATCCCACGGAGCGTAGAAGGCTGAGTCGACCTAGTTGGCTGGCTACATTCCGAGACGGTTTACCCGCTCGCACACAGTCACCCATCCAAGTACTAACCGGGCCCGGAGTAGAGTAACTACGTTGATCGAGACCAACGCGTTACCGCTAAGCCACGCCACCAACCATGTTGGGTATTAAAAACTGTCAAGTAAACTAAGCTTCGTAACGCATACACATCATAAACAAGAATGCCAGCTATAGCGTTGTTCGCTATTACACCGAAGTTTATAAAAATAAGTTGACCTAGCTATTTTTAGGTCGGTCAAAATCGGACTAGTGAAGATTAACGGGCGCAATATTGTGCGTGATTTTAATTCTAACAAAATTTAATATTGAAAAAGTGCATGGAAAATTTGCGTCCTAACTTTAGGACAACGTTCATCTAACGGTCAATATTGTTTGTCCGAATTTGACCCATTTATGACGTCATTCGCGAACAACGCGCTTCTGTTTCTGTCTGAAACAGCACCAGTACCTGAGCAGATAACGATTCCGCACGGCGTCAGCAAACTGGTGATGAGCCCAGTAGAACACGGGAATGCCGTGGTCGTAGACGAGATGCAGCAACCAGCCGAGTTGATATCTGAGTTTAGCGAGGTGCAGCTGCGGAATTCGTATGACTGTGGTCATCGGCGGATCGACATGTTGAAATACCTCTCCCAGAACGGCATCGTCACACGACAGCGCGTCTTCCAATTCAACCTTCAAACAGAAACAAAAAATATGCGGCTCAAATGGTCGGCACGATCTGCGGCCATCCGCTATAACTGAATAGCGCTCTAAAAAAGGCAAAAGGAAGCACTTAGGATCTTCAAGTCATTTGTAATGTTTGACATCCTGGCACTCTGACGCTCATGGCTGAGGGTCAGAGTGCCCGGAGAGTGCCCGGATGTTAAAAATTACAAATGACTGGCTTAACCCGGTCTGGCAAGGATGCTTAATAGCTGTACCCATATGTGGCAACAACTGGCGTCAAAGGGTTAATACAAAACGTTTGTTATTAGTCAACCTCACTGAGTCCGCCGTCAACGACAGTGATGAAGGCGAGAGCGTGGCTGACAAAGACGACTCCGAGACGTCGTTCGATGCTGTCCAGCAGCTGGTTGAACGACTCGTCGACGGAGTTGGGTAGAACCAGCTCAGTGGAGTCGACACTTGAGCGCCACGTCACGGCGTCTCGCATCAACATGTGCGCGTACAGCGGCCACGGACAGTCAAGCATTCTATTAATGAGCACCTGCACGCACAGAAAATTCACGTAATTCATCGTCTTTATTATGCGGACCTCCACCGAAGATTCTTCGTTTTTGTGATCACATTTGTCTGTCTGTCTGTCGCATACCGTTGGTTCATCAAATATTGAAACACGGTCGACAGTTTATATTTTGTAGTGGAAGTTACCCCTTAAGTTATTGAATTGTGATGTAATTATAAAATCAAAAGGTCAAAAGGTCAAGGTCAAGGGAATGAAAATGCAAAAATCTTTTTTTCGGCATCAAAAGTGGATCAATTTACGTCAAACCAAGACCAAAATGATAGACGACCCATTCTACACAAAAGTCCAATACATTTCACCAACGAAAATGTTTTGTTTTTGTGACAAATAATCTGTAATCTGAAGTTTTCCGGGAGCCGCGTGTCGCAGCGGCTACCTGGCCGTACACCTACTGGTTTCACTTGACGACCTAAGTAAAATTTAAAAAAGCAACGCCTTTTATCGTGTTGCGATCGCGACTTACAGTGCGATACAACTCCAATTCTCGTGTCGTTATGTAAGAGACGGGAACAGTGGAGGTAAACTTTCCGGTTCATCATGTCACCGATGACTCATTGTTCAGAAACTATCGCTATAACTACAACGCTACGGCTACTGCTGTTAGATCACTAATCTGACGAACCGCACGATGCAATTTTATTGATATATTATTAGTCGCCAAACTTAGCCAAAGCCTATATAGTTTTTTTCGTTAGTTGAATAGTTTCCCTGATTCTTTCTAGCTAGACTCTGACTCTATACAAATTATTTACTTACTTTCTTACTTTATGATGTCAGATATTTGTATTTTGGTTGTTTGTTATATTAGCAATTTGCTACCCTACTAAGCTGAACATTGAACACCCTCAGATTTGTATCGCATCGTATGGCATCGTATCGTTTCGTAGCCGTCATATGATTAATTGTTTTTGTGCAACCATGTATGTCTACAACGATAATGTTTCGCAGAAAATTAAGCTTCACCTGGCGACTGTCTCGCTTTATAATACGTCAAAACTTTGTGTTGTGCTGTTAAGACCGCAACCCACTAGGCGAACTAGTTGGAAACTAGTTGGAAACTAGTTAGAAACTAGTTCGCGACTAGTTCGCAACTAGTTCGGAACGGGTTCGCCTAGTGGGTTGCGGCCTTTACGAGAATTTAGAGACGGTAACGTGGCAACGTTTACCTCATGTTGACCTCGCGTCAGCTCACGATGGCTCTTGACTCGCAGAATTTCGATCATCTGAAGCAGTTCATCGACCTCGAGAGGATAGACTTTGAAGAAACATTCCTCGAGAACGAACTGGTTCAGCTTCTGGCTGGTGACGATGTTTTTGATGTGGCTGCCAAGGATTCGCATCGACAGCGCGTCGCCCGTGTCGGTGGTAAACACGACGTGGAAGTGTTTCGGCCACAAGGTGGGCAGCCACGACAGACTACGGGCGGTGACGGACGGCTCAAGGTGATCCAGACCATCGATGAGAAGAATTAACGCCCGCTGCTTCGTCAGTCGACCGGCGACTTTTTTCAGAGTCGCCATGAAGTATTCGCGAAGATCGTCGTACTCGTACACATCGGCTGGCTTCTCAACGCCGTATACCTATTGCACAACGCCTAGTATACTGTATATAGTAACATCAGAAATTATTATTATTATTAGAAAAGACAAATTTATCCTGCCATATGCCTAAGCTTCAAGGACAGGTTACAAAGTGAATGAAACTACAATAATAGGCTAAAAAAGGGAAATGTGGTTATGGATTGTACGATAGGCTAAACAGGTGTGTTTTCAAATGTTTCTTGAAGGTTGGAAGTGTACTCGCTGAGGTGACGCACGCGGGCAGACCGTTCCACAGGCGAGGTGCGGCGACGCCGAAGGCGCGGTCTCCAGCCGTTGACTGTCGCGACCTGCGCATGACGAGTTTGTTGAACGAAGCTGAGCGAAGTCGCGTTCTCACGCTGTCATCTGCGGCCCACTGCAGATCGTCAGCCAAATACTGAGGTGCTGTCTTGTTACGGCACTTAAACACAAGAACGTCCAATCGAAATTTAAGCCGTTCTGGGATGCCGCGACCACGTTGATATGGTCGTTGTTTGTGGGCTGCAAATCTTATGTAGATTACTCGCAATTGTGCAGCAATGTATAGTGCAAATGTGCTGTTGATTTCCGCCATGACCACTGTGGATATAGTCTCGTGGCCGTTTGTATAGTGTTGCAGACCGAAGGGGCGAGTGTTGATCACAGAAACGGCGACTATGGAGGCCACGATCATATAATGGCAGTTGATGTAAGCTAACTCAACACGTCGAATTGTGTCGAATTCGTGTTTCACTGGTTCTCCTGTTTGGACGTCCTGGGACCGTGATATGCAAGCTTCAAAATTCCGAAAAGGTCACTTATCTGATCGCTTCTCGCAGGATAAGAAACAAGAGAAAGCGACGTAGCTAGTATGGGTGCAATTTTATTTGGGACCCCATTTTGGGGAAGGGGAGGTTGTACGGGTCAGCGATGGTACCGTTCGAAAGAGCGCTGACGGTTTTCTATAGCCTCTCCGTTTTGACCATTGCGTTATCTCAAACCATTCGGCCGCACTTTGCCGTTGAATGTCTCCGATGATCAAATCAACAGGGCGTGGGTAACTGGGGTAAATTTTGGGGAACCGAATAGCAAAAACTGTGTCATGATAGATCAGTGCGTCAATGACCTCTGACACTTGGAAGCAGATGGTCGACAAAACGTATTCGATGTTCATCGAGGCCGGAGATGAAGCCAAGACTCGAGCGACCACAGCGACACGTGACGATGACAGCCAGGACCGACAGAAATGACTGATGACGGCAGTCATCGACGTCCGGCCACTGCCTGGTGGACCGTGGATCACCAGTGGACAGCCATACCTCACGCTGACATTGAACGCTATCTTCAGCCGTCGAATGCGCGTGTGGCTGTCGCTTAGCTTGGGCAACTTTGTAGAACTCCCGCTCACCTGATGTTCAAGGTTTTCCTCTAAATCACCACATCACGACACCGCAATCACTGCTAATTAATCACAACGAGGGTTGGCCAACTTCAATCAAGGTCACTTTTACAGCGCTATGCTATTTAGAGCGCACAATGCTGTTGCAAGATGTCTGTCGATAGTCCGTCTGTCTGTCTGCTACGATCCCGCATTTTCACTAAAGGCCGCAACCCACTAGGCGAACTAGTTGGAAACTAGTTGGAAACCCGGGTTGCGAACTTGTTGGCAACCCAAAAAAGTTGCGAACCAGTTGTGAACTAGTTGGCAACTAGTTGGAAACTATAGTTGGAAACCCGGGTTGTCAACCCGGGTTGGCAACAACTAGTTTCCAACTAGTTCGCCTAGTGGGTTGCGGCCTTAAACGGATGAACATATCACCGACGTTTTTTTCCACTACCTATAGT